>ENA-UOJN01002869-UOJN01002869.1-human-gut-metagenome-genome-assembly--contig:-C125IIP-NODE-2869-length-10334-cov-8.654636_pt1 | contig 10334 bp, 10 predicted proteins | sample MGYA00242350_ERZ723897 | MGnify/ENA metagenome assembly ERZ723897 | reverse complement strand
TGATACTGAGGTACCCTAAGTATACGACTGAGATAGGCTAAATATACAATTGTGCTTCTAATATTTATTTATTGTAAGTAATATTCTAAACTGTTTTGAATGAATATATCTGTTTTATTATCAGGAGGTGTTGATAGTTCAGTTGTCGTACACCTTCTTTGTGAGCAAGGGTATCGGCCGTCTCTGTTTTATATTAAGATAGGAATGGACGACACCGATTATATGGATTGTTCTGCTGAAGAAGATTGGGAGATGGCTACGACTATTGCACATCGTTACGGATTACCTTTGGAAATGGTAGATTTGCAGAAAGAATATTGGGAACAAGTTGCTGCTTATGCCATTGATAAAATTCGTCGTGGATTAACTCCTAATCCGGATGTGATGTGTAACCGCTTCATTAAGTTCGGTTGCTTTGAACAGAAGGTAGGCAAAGAGTTTGATTTTACTGCTACTGGTCATTATGCCACTACGGTCCATAAAGATGGTAAGGTATGGCTGGGCACAGCTGTCGATCCAGTAAAGGATCAGACCGATTTTCTTGCGCAGATTGATTATTTGCAAGTCTCCAAACTGATGTTCCCCCTTGGTGGATTGATGAAACAGGAAGTACGGGACATTGCCCGCAATGCAGGACTGCCTACTGCCCGTCGCCGTGACAGTCAGGGTATTTGCTTTCTGGGAAAGATTAACTACAATGACTTTGTGCGTCGTTTCCTTGGTGAGCGGCAAGGAGATATTATAGAATTGGAGACTGGAAAGAAAATCGGTACACACCGGGGGTACTGGTTTCATACCATCGGACAGCGCAAAGGATTGGGATTGAGTGGTGGTCCTTGGTTTGTTATTCGGAAAGATGTTGAGGCAAATGTTCTTTATGTCTCACGGGGATATGATACTCAATGGCAGTACGGGCGTGAATTTAAGATTCATGATTTTCATTTCATTACAGAAAATCCCTGGTTACATAATCAGGAAGTCGATGTAACTTTTAAAATCCGCCATACACCGGAATTTATGAAAGGAAAACTGATACGGGAAGGGGAGATCTATCGTATTGTATCTTCTGAAAATTTGCAGGGCATTGCTCCCGGACAATTCGGTGTCGTATATGATGAAGCTTCCCGAATATGTATCGGCAGTGGAGAGATTGGTATTTGAATAGTCTTTTTATATATAGTATTCCACTAAATCCACAATTCCTGCCTTCATAGCATATTTTGTCGCTTCGTGCACATTATTCACTCCTAATTTACGAAATATGTTTTTGCGGTGGCTGTTTACCGTATGAAAGCTAAGATTCTTCTCCGCCGCAATTTCTTTCGTAGTCTTTCCCAGAGCAATTTCTTTCAGTACACTTCGTTCGGCAGGTGTCAGTAAATCATCTTTCAGCGTGTGGCGTACGGGAGATGCATTGCTGCCGGACAGCAATAGATTACTGACATGATTACAGATAAAACGTTCTTTTCGCGAAGCGCATTGCAACGCCGATAGTATTTCTTCTTTTGAATTATCCTTTAGCACTACTCCGAAAGCCATACTGCTGAATAATACTTGTCGGAGAAATTCCATACTCAATTCATCAGAGAAAAGGAGCCAGTCTGCTTCTTTAAAACGCTCATGCAGGACAATTAACTCATCCGCACCAGAAAAATCAAATAACGTATAGTCCAGTATCACTACTGCTTGCGGATGCAGACGCAGTTGCTGAACTAATTCGGTTTTGTTATCTGCTTCCAGTAACAAGGCTGTGTCTTTCTGACTACTGAGTAGAAACATCATACCTGCTTTGGTGATGTCCTGATTGTCTGCGATGATAAATTCTCTCATATTTGGATGCAAAAATATAAAAACTCCGCTGCAAATGTACACATTTCTGGCAATTTGCAGCGGAGTGGAAATATATATATTGTAAAGGGCTTTACCAAGAACGTCCTTTAAAGATGCTGGATTGGCTTAATGGAACGAGATTACCGGTCAGCGTCATCGTATTGGAGTTGAAATTCGGGCTGATGGTTACGGTAGCATTGTTTCCACCGTTAGTCAGCGAAATGAAAATCTGTGCAGAGATACCGATACCCTGAATACTGAACTGGCAGTTAACGTTACCTTTCTTGTCAGTTGTAATCTGCATATCCGAGGTAGAACCATCTACAGTTACACCACCGATACCGTTAGGACCGGGATATACAGTGTTGAATGCTACCTGTACGGTACCACGTCCTTGATTTACCAGTACGAAGTTGGTGTTAGAGTTAACGAAAGCTGTCTGTCCGTTACGGAACATCACCTGGTCGGCTTCCAGTACGAATTGGTGGGCTTTCAATGCGGCTACAGCGTCATCATACGATACTGCGTCGGCTACTTGTTCTTCAGCTTTCAGGCGGGCGCGTTCAGCGTCTCTTTGAGCCTTACGGTCTGCGCGGCGTTCCGCTCTACTTTCTTGTGCATACATGGCGGTTGTTGCCGCACTCATCATCACTAATGCTACTAATGCAATAAACTTTTTCATAATTCTTTAATGTTTAGGTTTTACGATTCTTGTTCGTTTATTGCAAAACAACCTTTATTCGGGATTGTTCACGGGACGCTTCACAATTTTATATCCGATGGCCGCAACGAGGATGCTCATTAATGGACTGATAATGTTGAAAAAGCAATAAGGAAGATAGGTCAGCGTAGATACGTTCAATATCGTTGCCTGCGTCATTCCACAGGTATTCCAGGGTATCAGAGGGGAGGTCACGGTAACAGCATCTTCCGTAGTACGGCTCAATAATCGGTTCTCATATCCTTTTTTCTCATAAATATTGCGAAACATGTTTCCGGTGAGGATAATACTGATGTATTGGTCGGCGGTAGTCAGATTGAGAAACAGTCCGGAGCAAACAGTGGATGCTACAACGCTGACTCTTCCTTTCATGAAACGTACAAAGACTGAAGTTATACTACCCAGCATACCGCTTGCTGTCATGGCACCTCCGAAACACATGGCGCAAAGAATCAACCAGACTGTATTCATCATGCCAGCCATGCCACGTGTAGACACAAGGTCGGTCAGCATACTGTTGCCGGTATCCAGACCGGTGCTTCCGTAGAATGTCATCATTACCCCTTTGAAGATGTTATTTTCTCCTGCTATTTCACGTAGCAAATCCGGTTGGAAGATAATGGCGCAAATACCTGCCAGCATAGTAGATATGAACAAGGTAATGATGGACGGAACTTTTCGAGCAATAAGTATTCCGGTTACCAAGGGAACAATCAGTAACCAGGGAGTGATTGTGAAGGTATCTTTCAGTGATGTGGCAAAGTCCGCCATGTGCGCTGTAGAGTTTGTTTCGATGACGAATCCCATTACTGTAAAGATAATCAGTGTGATAATCAACGATGGAGTGGTTGTAATTAACATATAGCGTATATGCCGGAACAAGGGCACGTCTGTTATGGAGGAAGCAAGTATCGTAGTTTCCGACAGCGGGGAGATTTTATCACCAAAATATGCTCCGGAGATAATAGCTCCTGCTATCCATCCTTCGTTGAACCCTTGCGCTTTGCCAATACCCATCAGTGCGATACCGATAGTGGCGATTGTTGTCCACGAGCTCCCCGTCATGACAGAGATTAGTGCGCAGATGATACAGGTTGATGCCAGAAAAAAGTCAGGATGAATAATTTGCATACCATAATATATAAGGGTAGGGACAATGCCGCTTATCATCCATGCACCGCTCAGTGCACCTATTATCAGCAAGATAATAATTGCTGTAGCAACTCCTGAAATATTATTTGTAATAGCGAGTTCGTAATCTTTCCAGGGGACACGGTAGAATGTTATACCTATGAATACGCAAAAAGCAGTAGTGGTCAGTAGGGAAATCTGGCTACCTCCTTCCAGTGCGTCACTTCCGAATGTATGTATGGTGGCAAATAACATTCCTACCAATAGCACGATAGGCAGGAGGGAAACTAAAGGAGAGGGAATTTTTTTCAATGAACTCATTCTGTTTGTTATATCAGTTAAAACTTTGCAAAGTTACAACAAATCTGATGATTATGTTTTATCCCTGCTTTTCCGCCAATAAATATTATTATATCTTTGCGTTTACTTGGAATAAAAATACAACTTTGGTGTTTAGTTAAACTTTATTATTGACAACGTATGTACAAGAAACAAATTGCCACAGATAAGAAAGTAATCACTTTTGGTGAAGTAATGCTGAGGCTTACTGCTCCTGATTTCCTTCGTTTTTCACAAACCAATCAAATGATAGCCACTTACGGTGGCAGTGAAGCTAATGTGGCCGTTTCGTTGGCTAACTTTGGTATTCCTACAGAATTCGTAACCCGCCTGCCGGACAATGCTGTGGCACGTGCCTGCATAGCTTCACTCCGTGCTAACGGTTTAGGTACGGAAGGCATTGTTTTTGGTGGTAAGCGCATGGGGCTTTATTTTCTGGAAAGTGGTGCGGCATTCCGTAATTCCAATGTGGTTTACGACCGTGAGGGTTCTTCTTTTGCCACATTGCGTCCAGGTATGATTGATTGGGAAAAGATATTCTCCGATGCTGGCTGGTTTCATTGGTCGGGCATTGCTGCGGCTTTGTCACAAGATGGTGCCGATGCATGCCGTGAGGCTCTTGAAATAGCTGACCGTATGGGATTGACTATCTCCTGTGATTTGAATTTCCGTAAGAAACTTTGGAACTATGGGAGTTCCGCTGCCGAAGTCATGCAGCCTTTGGTGCAATACAGTGATGTCATTTTCGGTGCCGAACCGGAATATAAAGAGATACTTGGCATACAACCTGTCGGTTTTAAAGCCGTAGATGCTGAGGATACTACGTTTGAAGCAAATCTTCCTGCTTTTGAAGACTTTGGTCGTCGGGTGGTGGAGCTTGTTCCTCGTTGCCAGAAGGCTTTTCTGGAACTTCGTAATTCCATTACTTCCAATCATAATCTACTGGCTGCCATTCTCTATTCTGATAACACATTGAAGCATACTGGTATTTATGATATCGAGTGCGAGGTGGATCGCGTAGGTGCCGGTGATGCTTTTGTCGGTGGTATGATTTATGGTCTTATAACGTATCCGGATAATGATCAAAAAGCGTTGGAATATGCTTTGGCTGCTTCTGCATTAAAGAATACCGTATACGGTGATTTTAATCATGTGATGGTGGAAGAAGTAGAGAGCCTGATGCAAGGAAATACATCAGGGAGGGTATCACGATAAGACAGTATCTAATTCAAATAAGAGAAAAAGAAACAGCATAGGAGGGTCTCAAATGCTGTTTTTTTTATCTTAAAGATAAGATGATATACAGGTTGTAAAGCTGACGAATGCGATAAAATGATATAGAAGATTTTCTTTAGCACTGGGAGTATGCTGAAAAATTGGACCCACTATCTGGCAGTTATCCAATTCTTTACAATCACCACAGGTGTTAAACCCTTTTTCGTTTACGCATTTGCGGATTGCACACATATCGCTGCAATACATCGTTTTCACTCCATCCACACAACAGCCCATACAATTAATGGTATCTGCCGTAATCTCCGGTATATTATTCAACTTACTCCACAGTTGAGCTGTTTTTTCTCTTAACTCATTGTCATCTCTGACAGTAGCTATGCGGGCATCGCAACTTTCGCAATCTAATCCGCAACAAGCAATTAATTGTTTCATCATTAGGCTATGACTGTTGATAATTGGTTGATTGCAAATATAGTGATTCTTATGCGGCTTAATCTCATTGAATACATTTTTTCTCGATATTATTTTCTCATTTCATTTTTTATATTGTACATTGCAATACAAAGTACTTTTTATATGGACAGAAATAAAGCAATAGAATCAGTAAATGAGATAAAAGAATTGATGGAAAGATCTTCTAAGTTCGTATCTCTCAGTGGAATGACGGCTGTATTGGCCGGAGTGTATGCATTAGCCGGCGCTTATGTGGCCGGTCAGTTATTAAGATCAGAAGATAATAGGGAAGGACTGATAATGGTTGCCTCACTGGTTTTGATTTTTTCAGTTGTTACCGCCTGTATCTTGTCCTGGTATAAGGCCAAGAAGATGCAACAAAAACTATTCAGTAAACTAACCTATCGTATTACATGGAATTTTTCATTGCCGTTGTTGACGGGAGGGTTGTTCTGTATAGCTTTACTGCTACATGAACATTACGGACTGGTATCTTCTGTGATGTTACTTTTCTATGGACTTTCTTTAGTCAATGTGTCTAAGTTCACTTACTCCAATGTAGCATGGTTAGGATATGCTTTTCTTTGCCTGGGCATTGCAGATTGTTTCTTTGAGGGGCATGGTTTAATGTTTTGGACAATTGGTTTTGGCGGATTTCATATTTTATATGGCATGTTGTTTTATTTACAGTACGAAAGAAGGAAATAATAGATGATAGAAGCATTTCAAAATATAAATAAGGCATTTGAAAGTAAAGTCCGTTTGGGTATTATGGCAGTTCTCATGGTAAATGAAGATGCCGATTTCAATACTCTTAAGGAATTACTTTCACTGACGGACGGTAACCTGGCAAGTCATACAAGGGCTTTGGAGGAACTGGGTTATATCGTTTGTCAGAAGAGCTTTGTGGGGAGGAAACCGAAAACATCTTTCCGGGCTACTTCCGAAGGAAAGAAAGCTTTCAAAACTCACATAGAAGCATTGGAGAATTTTCTGAAATCAACATAGATGTTTGGCTTCACACAAAACCGGACAATACTAAATATCTTACTTAATACTATTTTATTATGGACAATTTGAATGACAATTTGAACGAAGATTTCAATGGAGATCTTGCAGAGAATCTGAATGAAACGAGAAAACAGGCAAGTGGTTGTCTGCGTCGTTTCTCTAAATCTATCAAGGCAGTGGTCATTGCTTTCCTTATTCTGTTGCTGCTAATTCCGATGTTTATGATCGAAGATATGATTTCGGAACGCGGGCGAACACAGACGGATGCTATTGCCGAAGTCGGTCAGAAGTGGAGTCTGGCGCAGACAATTACAGGACCTTACATCAATCTGAAGTATCCTATCACACAGGAAGATAATGGTACGAAGAAGGTGACTATGGGAAATGTTACATTGCTTCCTGACGAATTGTCAATAGACGGACAGTTGAGTACGGAGATTCTTCGGCGAGGAATTTATAAGGTGAATGTATATCAGTCGGAATTGGTGATCAAGGGATTTTTTAGTTCGGAAGAACTTCGTAAGAGTAATGTAGACATGGATGTACTTCAATATCAAAGAGCGGTAATATGCTTGAATCTGACTGATATGCGTGGTCTCAGCGAACAGGTTAGCATAACTTTGAACGATTCTGTTTATATGTTTGAGCCGGGGATGGATGGACGCGGCATTGAAAGCATGGGTGTTCATGCCATTGTCGACCTTTCCGCTCTGAAAGATGACCGGAAGTTACCCTATGAAATGAAGATAAAGCTGAAAGGATCTCAATCCATTTATTTTACTCCCTTGGGTAAAACTACGAAAGTTGCCCTGAAAGCAAACTGGAATACTCCAAGTTTTGATGGTAATTACCTGCCGGAGAAGCGGGAGATTACGGAGAAAGACTTCTCTGCGCAATGGCAAGTGCTGAACTTGAACAGAAATTATCCGCAAGTGTTTATAAATTATCAGAATGCCAGTATCAAAGATATTCAGAACTCTAACTTCGGAGTTAATCTGAAAATGCCGGTAGAACAGTACCAGCAGTCCATGCGTTCCACTAAATATGCTATCCTGATTATTCTGTTGACCTTTACAGTGATATTCTTTACGGAGATAATGGAGAAAACCCGTATTCATGCTTTGCAATATCTGTTAGTCGGTTTGGCGCTTTGTCTGTTCTATAGTTTGTTGTTGTCCATGTCCGAGCATATAGGTTTCAGAATGGCATATCTGGTGGCATCAGTGCTTACGATTATGCTGGTAGGAGGCTATATGCTGGGGATTATTAAAAGAAAGAAACCGGCGTTTATTATGGCAGGTCTGCTCAGTGTGCTCTATATTTATGTTTTCATTCTTATACAGTTGGAGACTTTTGCATTGCTTGCCGGTAGTCTCGGATTGTTTGTGATATTGGCTATGGTGATGTATTTCTCTAAAAAAATTGATTGGTTCAATGAATAAGCCAGGCTGAATAAAGAATGTCCTTTGGGGGAAATTCATGATCTGTGTAAATATGAAGAGAGTGTCAGCTAGCAAGCAGACACTATCTTTATACTTTCTAATATGTTCTCAGTTTTTTCTTTGAGACATAGTGAGCAATTCTTCTTTAATTTTTTTTATTTCTTATACCAGTCTTTGTTCTTTTCTCCATTACTGCTTACCCAACCGTCATATCCACTATATAACAGATTGATAGCTGTTTTTTCATTAGCACTGTCCAGCAATTTACTTAAATCGCTTTCTGTTGCCCGGCTCAGGAAAAAGGCAAATGGGTAATTACCTTTACGTACATAGTATATACTCTGATTGGGGTTAGATGCATCGTCTCCCTGCCCAAAATACTTCTTGTTTATTTGGGATGTCGGCATTTCCTGAGGAATATGTACTTCCCATCGCAAACCGTCTTCATCATTTTTGAATATAAAAGCTTGGGCTTCAGATTGCTTTGAAATGGGCTTACTGTAATTAACGGTAACCTTATATTCTGTTCCCATATTTTCTTTCACATTTGTGGTCAAAAGATATACATTATCCTGAGGCTCGTATTCAAATGTGGTTTCTGTAAATTCCTTTTCACCTTGTTGGCGAATAGAGTAAGTGGTAGATTCTATGTTTCCTTCCGTTTTGAGACGGAATGCTAAGCCGTTCTGGTTACTGGCTATATTTTGGAAAGTCTTGAAAGTAAATGATTCGGAATATATTAGATTCTTTTCATCGAAAGTGCTGCCATAGTTATATCTTACGACTACATCATTCATATCATAATCTCCCTGACTGGGCCAAAGGTCTTCAAATGCGTATGTACCTTTCAGGAAGTCAATGCTTGTCTTGTCTTCATCAGGATTAGTTACAGGAATATCGGTGATAGCATCTACCGGATTAGATTTTAAAGTAATGACAACATCGCTGAAATTCTCGTCAGTCATATAATCTTCAAAAGAAGTCAATATCCAATCACCATATCTATAAACAGCAGTACGCGGTTCTTCAAAGTTCACGCCTTGATCGTTTAAGCTCAAACCGCTAGAGGTGGCGGCGCGATATTTCTTGTATCCGCTAAAGCTGCCAACATGATTGCTCCAGCCATTGGTTGCCAGAACAAAACCGATTCTGTAACCTGCGGGGAAGGTTGTAGTAGCGCCTTCTTTACTTCCGGTTGCAATATTAGGATAATACATCAGTTGTACGGCAGTCAGTGGGTCAATACCGGCACTTTTCTTTGCTTGATTGGGATTATTAGACCAGTTACCATCTTGGGTGTTAGGAAATAACATGATTACATGGGCATCATTCAAGTTCTTTGGTTGTTCTCCGTCTTTATAATAATAATATCCCAATGAACAGGTCCAACAAGTATTTTGTCCCAGAAATGTAACTACTACTTCAGCATCCTTGTTGACGTACATATCCGAATAACCGCGATATTCTTGTGGACAAGTTGTATGAGTGTTTATAATACGGGTGTGCGCAGTATATAAACCATCCTTTTTAGTTGCTGCTAATTTTCCCTTGTACTTATAATTAATATCCCCGTTTTTATACAGATTGTATGTACCTAACCAGGTTTTCCATACCTCATTTCCGTATCTATTACTTACCAGATAACTGTCGTATGGAGTACTGGTATTAGTAATTGTACGAGTATCAGTACTAGTATTATCTGTTGCTTCGATACTTCCATCCACAACATTTGCCTCCATCAGGGTTTGTGCAAAGAAAGCGGGAGAATAGATATATACCTTTGTCAGGTATGAAGGCAATTCCAGTTTACCTTGGTAAGTACCGTCTTCTTGGGTATAGGCAGCAAACAGGTAATTTACATCCTGACGTTTGGTATAAGTACCATATTCGCTTTCGACGACAGGCATTTCATCATACACTTCAAAATAAACATTTGATTGTACAGCACCATTTACGTAATTTACATTTAAGTTTACGTCCTTTTGTACAGTAGAGAAGGGGAAGGTGTTGAATTCTTTTTCATCTTCCTTAGGGCCTTGATAAACATCTTTGTCTGTGCAGCTGCTTAATGCAAATGCAGCAATTAGAGTAGTACCTAATAATTTTTACCAAAATTTATTTAGGGATTAGAGATAATACGAGTTTAGTTTTTCAGTGATAGTTGTCATCCT
>ENA-UOJN01002856-UOJN01002856.1-human-gut-metagenome-genome-assembly--contig:-C125IIP-NODE-2856-length-10382-cov-7.215164_pt1 | contig 10382 bp, 9 predicted proteins | sample MGYA00242350_ERZ723897 | MGnify/ENA metagenome assembly ERZ723897 | reverse complement strand
GGATTTACTTTGATATCATCGGCATGGACAGCTGCATTATGTCTTCATTAGAGCTTTGCTGTGCCATGTACAATTATTGCGATTACATGATTCTGTCGGAGGATTTTGAATCCGGCTACGGCTGGTCGTACACGGGATGGCTGAACGCCCTGTCGGAGAACACCAGCATTTCCTCTGAGAAGCTTGGGAAAATCATCGTGGATGACATGATCGCAGATAATGAAGAAAACGGCGAGGGGTCTTCCACGCTGGCGCTGATCGACGAATCCTACATGAAGGTGCTCTATACCGCGTGGGCTGATTTTGCCTATGCAAACGAGCCTGCGCTGTTGGGGGAAAATTACAGTATGCACGTCCGGGGCGGCAGGCGCGCTCATCCTGTTTTGCGGGAAAAAGGGCTGTTTGATTTTCTGTTTGACGAGGATGGAGATTATTCCATGTCAGACTATTATATAACGGATATCATGGCAGTAGCGCAGAATATCGAATCCAAAGAGACAGAGGCACTGGCGGCTGCGGTAAACCTTTCCATCTGCTATTTTAATTGTACGGACGACGAGGTTGGAATGACTGGACTGTCTGTCACGCTGCCTTATGGGGATTCTGAGTTTTATGGATATCTCTATCCGGTTTTTACCGGTGTGGGGATGGACGCCGACTATGTCGGCTGGCTGGAAAAATTCGTCTATGCCGAGGGTTATAACGATTACTATGATTATGAATCGTGGTATGAGGACGACTGGGAAGGCTGGGACGACTATGAAGACGACTGGGATTGGATCGACTGGCTGTTCTTTGAGGATGACGACTATTGGGAGGATGACAGCTGGGACGAATGGGGAAGCGATCAGTCCTGGGCAGGATCTGGAAACGGCAGGTCAGATTGCATGAGAAAGCAGCTTGCATGCTAAAAGAATAAAAAGCTAAAAAATAAAAAGGAGGAGCTATCATGGGAATTTTTACAAACAGGGACAATAAAAAAAGATATTGCGTGTTCTGTGGAAAGGAGCTGGCGGATGGAAAATGCACAGCCTGTGGACGGGAAGCAAAAGAGGTGGTTTCACTTTCTTCCCTGAACTGGCAGAAGGTGCCGATGGAAGTGGCAGATGCTCTCGGGGAGCAAAAAAAGCAGCTGTTCGGGAATCCTTTGTACACCGTAAAGGAAATGATCATAAACGGGGATCTTTTTATCGCAGATATTCATTTTGACGCGGTATATGAGGAAGAATTTGACCGTTCCGACGATGACGAAGGTAAGAGCGAGTATTCGTACTATGTACAGTTTTCTACCCCGGAGCTTGCCCCGTGCGACAGAGACTGCGAGACGTCGGCTGGTCAGTATGACAGGGTGGAGGAGCTGTTGAAAAACGGGCAGCATGAAGGAAAAATCCTGTGGGGACGAAAAAAGAAATCCAACTATTATTACGCATTTGCTCCAAAGAATGGGGATGTCACGGCGATGCTGGGAAAACGTCTGTTGGAAAACTTTATCTGTTACGGGGAGAGCACAGAAAAGCGTAAGCTGGCACCCAAGGGCGGCGCTGGAAATACCACCTATGATAAGGTATTCGACGCGATCTGGGACAATACGATCGGGAAGCTATGAAGGTTGATTTCTAAAATATCACGGCGTATAATCAAAGCATCAGGAAATCAGATGTAAAGGCTGATTTGCCCCGGTAGAAAGTATTTTAAGAAATGAGCATCTTGTACCTTGGACGGGTGGGATGCTTATTTCTATGCAGAGGAGAAGTCAACATGGCAGAAGAATTTAAACGGCTGGATCGAAAGCTGGTCTATCACGGAACGATCATCGATTATTACAGGGACACCATTCAGGTTCCGAACGGGAACATCGCAGAATGGGATTTTATCGGGCATAAGGGCGCGGCTGCGGTCGTTCCGGTGCGAGAGGATGGAAAGCTTCTGATGGTGCGTCAGTGGCGCAATGCTCTCGACCGTTATACGCTGGAAATCCCGGCGGGCGGATTAAACGGCGCAGACGAGCCGCCGATGCTGGCTGCCGCGCGTGAGCTGGAAGAGGAGACGGGATATCATTCTGAAAATCTGACGCATCTTTTAAGTCTGCGGACGACCGTTGCGTTCTGCAATGAAAAGATCGAAATCTATGTTGCGCAGGATTTAAAGCCGACCCATCAGCATTTGGACGAGGATGAATTTATCGATGTCTATGCGTATTCGGTCGATGAGCTGTGTGAAATGATCTATTCCGGAAAAATCGAGGACGGCAAGACAATCGCGGCGATCATGAGCTATAAGGCGAAATACGAAAAATAGCGCAGCACGGTACTGCATAGAAGCGCCAAGGGGTGCGTGATACCTTTCACAGTACCAATTGAAAAAAATGCAAAATTCCCCCAGCAGCCGCATAGATTACAACGAGCGGATGCGCAGACAGCGTCACGGTAGGTGCAGCAGTTCATGCCGTGACGCTGTTGTTATCTGTCGGCTTATGCCGGCGCTGTTAAAAATATAAAAACGGGGAATGCGATGTCTTTTTGGAAACGGTTCGGGCAGCAGGAAAAGAGATTGGGGGCGGTGCTTCTTCTGGCGGGATTTCTGGCGGGAATCGCCTGCGTGTGCTTTTTTCCGGGGCTGTTTGTGCAAAATCCGGGCTTTCTGGATACGGATACGCTGTCGGGAATTTCAGAATGGAACATGAACCGGACGGGATTGTTTTTATACTGCCTGCAAAAAAGGCTTGGAACGGCGCTGCTGCTCGTGCTGCTTGCACTTTCAGGGGCAGGGATGATCTGTCTGATTGTGTTTGCAGCGGGGAGCGGACTGGCGGCAGGGATGATCCTGACGGCGCTGTCGCTGCGCTATGGAATCCGGGGGAGCTTCTTTTTCCTGGCGGCGCTGGTTCCACAACAGGCGGTGCTGGTTCCGGGCTACTGTATGCTGCTGGAATGGTGCCTGCACAAAAAAGCTGCGTCGGGCGTGTGGATTTCCCTGGCGGTGATTGGAATCGGCTGTGCGGTAGAAGGGTATGTCAATCCATTTATTTTAAAAGCCGTGATGCGTCTGTTTTGGGGATAGGAAGATGCGGAATGCCAAATCAAGATATGGTGGAACTGGTATTTCCCGTACCACTATCTGGTATTACCTGAAAACATGCCGAAAAATCGCCTGAAAATGCGGAAGTTTCAACATTGCTTTTCTGAATTTCATTGTATATAATGATTCCACACGACCGATACGGTCAAAAGAAGGGAACGCAGAGGGATGGAAGCACAGATTGAGTCATTTATTGAATATTGTCATAAGGTAAAAGGAACCTCCCAGAATACGGAGCTTTCCTATCGGCGAGATCTGTATCAGCTGGCGGGTTTTCTGCGTGCCCGGTATCAGATGACCAAGGTAGAGGATCTGACTGCGACGGCATTATATGGTTATATCCGTTTTCTGGAAGAAAAGCAGAGAAAAGCTGCGACGATTTCCCGCAATATCGCATCGATTCGGGCGTTTTGCCATTATCTGGTGCGGGAGGGCGTGCTGATGATGGATGTGTCGGAGACGCTCAAAGCCCCTCGGGTGGAAAAGAAGCTGCCCGGCGTGCTGAGTCCGGAAGAGGTGGAACGACTGATGGATGCGGTGCAGGGAACGAGTCCGAAGGAGCTTCGGGACAAAGCGATGCTGGAGCTTTTGTATGCAACCGGTATCCGGGTATCGGAGCTGATCGGTCTGAAGCTTTCGGATGTAAATTTAAAACTGTCCTTTTTGTTCTGTACGGAACAAAACCGCCAGCGTACGGTTTCGTTTGGAAATAAAGCGAAAGCAGCGCTGGAAGCGTATCTGCAGCATGGCAGACAGGCTCTGGTAGCGGAGGAAACGCAGCAGGCACTGTTTGTCAACTGCGCAGGAAAGCCGATGAGCCGTCAGGGCTTCTGGAAGCTGCTAAAAGGCTATGTGCAGCGCGCGGGAATCACGGAAGAGATCACGCCGCATACTCTGCGCCACTGCTTTGCGGCACATCTGGTTGCAAACGGCACAAACCTGCAGAGCGTGCAGGAAATGCTCGGACATGCCGACATCTCCACAACGCAGATTTATATCAATATGAATCAGGAACAAATCCGGGAAGAAAAAAGGCTCATCCGTTAGGGTGAGCCTTTTTAGACGAATACGTAATTTTATTTCTGCGGACAGAATACCTGTTGAGCCTGCAAGCTGCCGTTTTGAAGACAGGTGATATTTAGTAATTCAGCTCCGCCAGATCGTAGATGAGGCGCTCGGAAGCTTCCCAGCCGAGGCAGGCGTCTGTGATGGACTTTCCATAAACGCCGCCGCCAACCTTCTGGTTGCCTTCTTCGATATAGCTCTCGATCATAACGCCCTTGACGAAGTTGTGGATGTCGGGGCTTAAATGACGGCTGTGCATCACCTCTTTGACGATTCGAACCTGCTGGTCAAACTGCTTGTTGGAGTTGGAGTGGTTGGAATCGATAATGCAGGCGGGGTTCTTTAAATCACGCTCGTTGTAAAGACCGAGCAGGATCTGCAGATCCTCGTAATGATAGTTGGGAATGTTGCGTCCGTGCTTGCTCGTCGCGCCGCGCAGGACGGTGTGGGCGAGATCGTTGCCGTTTGTCTGCACTTCATAGCCGCGGTAGATGAATCTGTGTGGATGCTGTGCGGCATAAACGGAGTTCAGCATAACGGAGAAGTCACCGCTGGTGGGGTTCTTCATGCCAGACGGAAGATCAAAGCCGCTAACCGTCAGACGGTGCTGCTGATCCTCTACGCTGCGGGCGCCGATTGCCACATAGGACAGAATATCGGATACATAGCCCCAGTTTTCGGGATAGAGCATTTCATCGGCAGCGCTGAGGCCGGTTTCGGACAGCGCGCGGATGTGCATATGGCGCATTGCGATCAGACCGTGCAGGAAATCCTCTTTTTTTTCGGGGTCGGGCTGATGGACAATACCCTTGTAGCCGTCGCCGGTGGTGCGGGGCTTATTGGTGTAGATTCTCGGAATCAGGATCAGGCGGTCGGATACCTTGTCGTTGACCTTTGCAAGACGGTTGATATAATCGCAGACCGCATCTTCGTTATCTGCAGAGCAGGGACCGATGATAACCAGCAGCTTGTCGCTTTTGCCGGTGAGGACATCGCGGATCTCAGCGTCACGCTTCTGCTTGATTGGAACCAGAGAATCCGGAACCGGATACTGCTCCCGGATTTCATCGGGAGTAGGAAGTTTTCTGATATAATCGAAACTCATGACTTTTCTCCTTCGCAGGCGGTGCCGATGAAGCACCATTCTCTTTCCGGCTGCATATTTATGCAGAACGGAAGCGTTTTTCATTATAGTATAGGAAAAACGCAGGCGCAAGCCAATTTTATGATTTCGTATCAGTTTCCATGCAGCTTTTTTGCGGGCATTCTATTGTATTGCAAATGGCGCGGGAAACTGGTTACTGACGCGCAAAAACAGTCAATTCACGCATGCCGCCGCGACAAAACAAAAAACAGCGCCGCTGCACAGAGTATCGTCAGGAGCATCTGCCCGAAGAGCATGCCCTGGAACAGTCCGGGAATGCCGGAAAGCGGCAGGATGAAAAAAACGAAGAACAGACGCACGGCGAGGGACAGGATTTGGAACAGAAAAGTACAGCCTGTTTTTCCGAGCCCGTTTAAAATCGAAAGCAGCGTCGTATTCAGGTACAGAAACGGGCAGAGAAAACAAAACATCCGAATCAGCTGCCCGGCAAGTACGTTTCCAAACAGCGCAGAGCCGATGAAGTTTCCGCACAGAGAAAAGACAGCAGTACAGCCGACGCCGATGAAAAGACAGAAGCAGGTGCACTGGAAAATGGCACTGTGGATGGCGCTTTGGTTATTCGAAGCGTCCGCGCAGGAGATGGTCGGCATGAGCAGGACAGCAATCGAATTGGTCAGCGCGCCGGGAAACAGGATGCAGGTCATCGCCATGCCGGTGTATACGCCATAAGCAGAAAGCGCCTGATGGGAGGAATAGCCAAACAGCTGAAGGCTGACCGGGATGCGGGAGGATTCGATTGTTCCGAGCAGATGCAGGCAGACCCGCGTGGCGCACAGGGGTGCAGCAAAGGAAAACAGTCTGGAAAATAGCTCCGGCCGAGAAAGCTTTAGCGGAAGGCTTTCGGGGAGTTTTTTGGAAAAATGGATTCTTGCGGCAAAAACGGAAACCGCCATGGAAGCGCATTCCCCGATGACAAGTCCGACTGCGGCAAGCTGAATCGTGCAGGAAAGTCCGCGAGCCGTCGCATACTGCCAAAAAACCATGACACTGCCGACGCGGAAGCACTGCTCAAAAACCTGACAGAACGCCGGAAGGAAGGATTTTCGGATGCCGTAATAATAGCCGTTGATACACGAATGGATACAGGCGGCGGGAAAAGAGAGCGCGGCGATTTTTAAAAGCGGCGCGCAGCGCGTTTCTTTTAATAAAAAGTCGGAAATAAAATCAGCCTCCCGCCAGACAAAGAGCGTGCAGAGGCACGAAAGGACGAACGAGACGGACAGACCGGTAAGCAATATCCTGCGTTTGGCATAGATTGCTGCTTCCGGTTCTGCGGCGGTAAATTTGGAGATCGAACTCTGGATGGCAGAGGTACACAGCGCAAAGGAAAGAGCGAGCACCGGACTGATCAGCTCATAGATGCCCATTTGCTCCGCACCAAAGGTGCGGGAGAGGAAAATCCGGTAAAAAAAGCCGATGATGCGGCTGAAAACTCCGGCGGCAGTCAGCAAAAGAGCGCCCTTCAACAGATGATTTTTATACATGGCAAAAAACGTCCCGGGAATCCTTACTGAAAGTATACGCGCAGGAACAAGGTGACAGAACAGCCCCTGCAGCGCTGTACATGTGGAAATCAAAAAAAGCGTCGCCCTGCGTATCGGTGGCAAAAGCTGCGGTATGCATAAAACAGTTGCACCGCCTGTTGTTTTACGGTATACTTTCGGTGTCGAAATTGTTTTCAATAACCCAATACACAGGAGAGGATGGTTGTTTTTGATGAGCACAGACAGATATACAAGCCCGTTATCGGAACGGTATGCAAGCCGCGAAATGCAGTTCATTTTTTCTCAGGATATGAAGTTCCAGACCTGGAGAAGACTTTGGATTGCGCTGGCAGAGACAGAAAAGGAACTCGGACTTCCGATCACACAGGAGCAGATCGATGAGCTGAAAAGCCATGCGACCGATATCAACTACGACGTGGCAAAAGCGCGCGAGAAGGAAGTGCGCCATGACGTTATGAGTCATGTGTATGCCTACGGTGTACAGTGCCCGAAGGCGAAGGGCATTATCCATCTGGGAGCAACCTCTTGCTATGTAGGGGATAATACCGATATTATTATTATGGCAAAGGCCCTCGAGCTGGTTCGCAAAAAGCTGTTAAATGTCATCCGCGAGCTGGCAGATTTTGCAGACAAGCAGAAGGACCTGCCGACACTGGCATTTACTCATTTCCAGCCCGCGCAGCCTACGACAGTCGGTAAACGCGCCTCTCTGTGGCTGCAGGAGTTTTACATGGATCTGTGCGATCTGGACTATGTAAAGGATTCCCTGCGTCTGCTTGGTTCCAAGGGTACGACCGGTACACAGGCATCTTTCCTGGAATTGTTTGCGGGAGATCAGGAAAAGGTGGACCGCCTCGATCCCATGATCGCTGAAAAATTAGGCTTTCCCGGTTGCTATCCGGTATCCGGACAGACCTATTCCCGTAAAGTTGATACCAGAGTGATGAATGTGTTGGCCGGCATTGCAGCCAGTGCACACAAGATGTCCAACGATATCCGTCTGTTGCAGCATCTGAAAGAAGTGGAAGAACCCTTCGAGAAAAATCAGATCGGCTCCTCCGCGATGGCATATAAGAGAAACCCGATGCGCAGCGAAAGAATTGCATCTCTGTCCAGATATGTAATGGTGGACGCGTTAAATCCTGCGATCACATCTGCTTCCCAGTGGTTTGAGCGCACGCTGGACGATTCCGCGAACAAGAGAATTTCCATTGCGGAAGGCTTCCTTGCGATTGACGGCATTCTGGATCTTTGCATGAACGTCGTAGACGGTCTGGTTGTATATCCGAAAGTAATTGAGAAACGCCTGCGCAGCGAGCTGCCGTTTATGGCGACCGAAAATATCATGATGGACGCAGTAAAGGCAGGCGGTGACAGACAGGAGCTGCATGAGAGAATCCGCGAGCTTTCCATGGAAGCAGGACGCAGAGTAAAGGAAGAGGGTGCAGACAACCAGCTGATGGCGCTGATCGCACAGGACGAAATGTTCCATCTCGACGAGGCTGCCCTGGAAGCATCCCTTGAGCCCTCCAAATATGTCGGCTGCAGCGCACATCAGGTAGAGCGCTTCTTGAACGACGTGATCCGTCCGGTGTTAAAAGAAAATGAAGCAGACCTTGGTATGAAGGCGGAAATTAACGTATAAGTTATACTTATGAGAAATATAAAATTTATTGATTTTACTTATATAAAAAATCTGCTATACTAAATCAGTAAGATGACATATGCGCTGATGGAACAGCGCGCATAAAGGGATGCCGCTTTTGGCGGCAGAATGAGAGGAAAAATGGTTAAAGCAGTAGTAGGTGCAAACTGGGGCGATGAAGGAAAAGGCAAGATTACAGATATGCTTGCGAAGGAAGCGGATATTGTCATCCGTTTTCAGGGCGGTGCAAATGCCGGACATACGATTGTCAACGATTACGGCAAATTTGCGCTTCATACACTGCCGTCTGGCGTGTTCTACAGCCATATTACCAACATTATCGGCAACGGTGTTGCACTGGATATTCCAAAAGTATTTAACGAGGTCAACCAGCTGGTAGAGCGGGGCGTACCGGCACCGCATCTGATGATTTCCGACAGAGCACAGGTGGTAATGCCCTATCATATTTTACAGGATACCTATGAAGAAGCACGTCTGGCAGGCAAATCCTATGGCTCCACCAAGTCCGGCATTGCGCCGTTTTATTCCGACAAGTTTGCAAAGATCGGTTTCCAGGTCAGCGAGCTGTTTGACGACGCGGTGCTGGAAGAAAAGCTGCAGAAGGTCTGCGCACTCAAAAATGTCCTGTTCGTGAATTTGTATCATCAGGAACCGCTCGATCCCAAAGAACTGTTAAATACCCTGCATGAATACCGCGACATGGTAGCTCCTTATGTGGGCAACGTGTCCGAGTTCTTATATCAGGCGGTCAAAGAAGGCAAAAACATCCTGCTGGAAGGTCAGCTGGGTACGATGAAAGACCCTGACCACGGCATTTACCCGATGGTAACGTCTTCTTCCACACTGGCAGCATACGGCGCAATCGGCGCAGGCATTCCGCCTTATGAAATCAAAAAGATTATCGCTGTTACCAAGGCATATTCCTCCGCAGTCGGTGCAGGCGCATTTGTTTCTGAAATCTTCGGTGACGAAGCGGATGAGCTGAGAAGAAGAGGCGGTGACGGCGGCGAATTCGGCGCGACAACCGGTCGTCCGAGAAGAATGGGCTGGTACGACTGCGTTGCTTCCCACTACGGATGCAGACTGCAGGGCGCGACCGACGTTGCGCTGACCGTTCTGGACGTTCTGGGTTATCTGGATGAAATCCCGGTTTGCGTCGGTTATGAAATCGACGGTCAGGTGACAAAGGAGTTCCCGGTTACCTGCAAGCTGGAAAAAGCGAAGCCTGTATACGAGGTTCTGCCCGGCTGGAAATGCGATATCCGTGGCATCCGGACCTATGAAGAGCTGCCGGAAAACTGCCGCAAGTACATTGAGTTCATCGAAAACCAGATCGGCTATCCGATTACAATGGTATCCAACGGTCCTGGCAGAGATGACATCATCTACAGAAACAGCCCGCTGGCATAAGACAGTTCCTAAGAACCCTGGATAATTTTCCACAGGCAGGTTTGCCTGCAAGCGTGAAAGCGACAAGTGAACTTCCCGGGTGACAGAAATTCTAAAATCCCTTATAATAGAGTCATGGCTCATTGCTCATTTTCGGGCGGCAGCCATCGACTCTGTGATAGGGGATTTTTTTTGATGACAGCAAATCTGGAATATTATCGTGTTTTTTATTATGTGGCACGCTGCAGCTCAGTGACAAAGGCGGCGGCAGCGCTTTCCTTGTCTCAGCCGGCGGTCAGCCAGAGCATCCGGCAGCTGGAAAAGGCGCTCGGCAGCAGCCTGTTTGTGCGCAGTGCGCGTGGAATCAGCCTGACGGCGGAAGGAAAAATCCTGTACGAATATGTGGAAAAAGGGTATAGCGCATTTCTTGCCGGGGAAAAGCGGCTGCTGCAGATGCAGAACCTGGAATGCGGTGAAATTACGATCGGGGCGTCCGATATGACGCTGCGTTTTT
>ENA-UOJN01002843-UOJN01002843.1-human-gut-metagenome-genome-assembly--contig:-C125IIP-NODE-2843-length-10405-cov-13.684058_pt1 | contig 10405 bp, 9 predicted proteins | sample MGYA00242350_ERZ723897 | MGnify/ENA metagenome assembly ERZ723897 | reverse complement strand
GTGTCGATCTGGATGAACTCCTGCTGCGGGTGCTTGCGGCCGCCCTGCGGCGGCACGTTCGCCGTCGTGCCCTCGAGAATTTTCAGCAGTGCCTGCTGCACGCCCTCGCCGGACACGTCGCGCGTGATGGAGGTGTTCTCGCTCTTGCGGGCGATCTTATCCATCTCGTCGATATAGATGATGCCGCGCTCCGCCAGCTCGACGTCGAAGTCTGCCGCCTGCAGCAGGCGCAGGAGAATGTTCTCGACATCCTCGCCGACATAGCCCGCTTCGGTGAGCGTGGTCGCATCGGCGATGGCGAACGGAACGTTCAGGATCTTGGCGAGCGTCTGTGCAAAGAGCGTTTTGCCGCAGCCCGTCGGGCCGATGAGCAGGATATTGCTCTTCTGCAGCTCCACATCGGAGTCGCCGCCGTAGAAAATGCGCTTGTAGTGGTTATACACCGCGACGGACAGGGCGATCTTCGCCTCATCCTGACCGATGATATAACCGTCCATATATTCCTTGATCTCTTTCGGCGTGGGCAGATGATCGGGCACGGCCAGCTCGGAGCTGCCGGTCTCATACATCTCCTCGTGCAGGATCGTGCTGCACAGCTCCACGCATTCGTTGCAGATATAGGCATTCGGTCCGGACATGATGCGCTTGACCTGTGCCTGCGTCTTGCCGCAGAAGGAGCATCGGATGAGTTTTTCTGCCAAATTGTCTTCCTCCTCGGGTTTAGCGCTGATAGATCACCTTGTCCACGATGCCGTATTCCTTCGCCTGCTCGGCCGTGAGGAAATGGTCGCGCTCGCAGTCGCGGGCGACCTCTTCAACGGGTCTGCCGGTGTTCTTCGCCAGAATTTCATTCAGACGGCGCTTCACATCCGCGATGCGCTGGGCGTGGATCTCGATATCCGTGACCTGACCCTGCGCGCCGCCGGACGGCTGATGGATCATGATCTCCGCGTTCGGCAGGGCGAGGCGCTTGCCCTTCGTGCCGGACGACAGCAGGAACGCGCCCATGGACGCGGCCATGCCGATGCAGATCGTGGAAACATCGCACTTGATATACTGCATGGTGTCATAAATCGCAAGTCCGGCCGTTACCACGCCGCCCGGGCTGTTGATGTAGAACTGAATGTCCTTGTCGGGGTCCTGCGCCTCCAGATAGAGAAGCTGGGCGACGATCAGGCTGGCGGTCGTATCGTTGACCTCCTCCGACAGGAAGATGATGCGGTCGTTCAGAAGGCGGGAGAAAATGTCATAGGAACGCTCTCCGCGGCTCGTCTGCTCGACGACATAGGGAACCAAACTCATAATCATGCTCCTTTCTGCGTGCATTCCCGCCGGGGTCACCGGCGGGAGTGCGGATCGCCTGCCGCAGCAGGAATCAGAAACATTCTAACCGCTCTGCAGGCAGATTATTCCTCGGAGGCAGGAGCCTCTTCGGCGGCCTCAGGGGCCTTGGGTGCAACGGCGACAGCGGAGTCGGCGATGAGACGGGCAGCCTTGCGCAGCTTGAGATCGCTCTTCAGGCCGTCGGCGTTCAGGGCCTTCTTGACGTCGTCCAGCTCCATCTTGTAGCTCTCGGCGAGCTTCTTGTACTCTTCCTCGCACTCTTCCTCGCTGACCTCGATGTTCTCGGCGGCAGCAACGGCATCCAGCAGGACGTTCGTGCGGACAGCGGCCTGAGCGGACGGGCGCAGGCTGTTTCGGATGGCGTTCATGTCGCCGCCCATCATCTGGGCATAGGCCTGCAGGGAAGCGCCCTGGGAGCGGAGCTCATAGTCCATGCGCTCCATCTCCTGATCAAGCTCCTCGTCGATCATGCTGTCGGGGATCTCGACGGTCATGTTGGCGGCAGCCTTCTCGACGGCGGCATTCTCAAATGCGCGATCGATGCCGGCCTGCTTCTCGTCGCGGATGCGCTTCTCGATGTCGGCGCGCAGCTCGGCGACGGTGTCGAACTCGGAAACATCCTTGACAAACTCGTCGTCCTTCTCGGGAACGACGGTCTCCTTGACCTCATGGACCTTGACCTTGAAGACGACGGGCTTACCGGCAAGCTCCTCGGCGTGATAGTCAGCCGGGAACGTGATGTCGATGTCCTTCTCCTCACCGGCGCTCATGCCGGCGACCTGCTCCTCAAAGCCGGGGATGAAGGTGTGGGAACCGAGCTTCAGCTCGTAGTTCTCGCCCTTGCCGCCCGCAAAGGCCTTTCCGTTCTCAAAGCCCTCGAAGTCGATCACGGCGGTGTCCCCCTCCTGTGCCGGGCGGTCGACCGTGGTGATGCGGGCAACGTTCTGGGCCATGCGGTCCAGCTCGGCCTCGACCTCGGACTCCTTGACCTCGACCTCGGCCTTCTCGATCTCGAGATTCTTATATTCGCCAAGCTCAGCAACGGGATACAGATCCGTCACGATCGTCAGCGTGACGGCGCCGTCGTCGGCGATGTCCATCTTGGAAACGCTCGGGCGGCCGACGGGACGGATGTCCTGCGTCAGGACGGCATCCTTGTAGATATCCGGGAACATATCCTCGACAGCGTCCTCAAAGAAGACATGCTTGCCATAGGCAGCCTCGATGACCATACGCGGAGCATGACCCTTGCGGAAGCCGGGGATCATGATATCCTTGCGGTACTTCAGATAGGCGCGGTTCAGGGCAGGCTCCAGCTCCTCACGGGTCAGTTCCACCGTAACGGATGCGCGGGTCGCTTCTTTCTCTACGCTTTTGACATTCATTTCTAACATCCTCCTATGTGCTGCGCCGGTCGGCGCGCATTGATACCTTGATGAATCCGCACTATTTTATCAGACTATTCACAAAAAAACAAGTCGATTTTGTGAATTTTCGGTTTTTCCGCAGGAAAATTACAGGGAAAATATTCAGCGAAGCCGGATCGGGGCAAAATTCGTATAATCCGCAGCGCAGAGCCGGTAGGTCACACCGTGGTGCTCGCCCTCGATGGCAAGGCGGTGGCTGCTGCCGTGCAGGTGGCCGTAGCAGCATTCCTTCACGCCGTAGCGCTCGAGGAGCGCCAGAATTTCCGGGCATTCGTAGCCGCGGTAGCGCGGCGGATAGTGCAGAAAGCACAGCTTTTCGGGCGTATCTCCCGCCGCGCGGAGCGAGGCCTCCAGACGCAGCAGCTCCCGCTTGAAAATTTTATCGTTATGACTGCCGTCCGGCGCGTCCTCTTCAAAGAACCAGCCGCGCGTGCCGGTCAGGGCGATGCCGTTATAGAAATAGCAGTTGTTATTCAGCAGATACAGGTCCGGAAAGCCGTTTTCCTCGCAGAAGCGGTAGAATTTCGCGGCCGTCGTCCACCAGTAATCGTGATTTCCCTTGACGATGATCTTCCGCCCCGGAATGGCGGCGATCATGGCAAAATCCTCGCGCGCGCCGTTCAGGTCCAGCGCCCAGGACAGGTCCCCGAGCAGGACGGTCGTGTCCTCCGGCCCGATGACGGACAGGCCTTCGCGGAGCTTGTCCACATAGCCGACCCACGCGCCGCCGAAGACGTCCATCGGCTTGTCGCTGCCGAGGGAAAGATGCAGGTCTCCAATCGCGTAAAGGGCCATCCCTCACGCTCCTTTCATTGCAGCAGTTGCAGAAGGTTCCGGAAAAAGATCCGGTCGAGCAGGTCCGCGGGATAGCCCGCAGCCTGAAAATACGCATAAAACAAAGCCCACGAGGAGACGTCCGTAAAGCCGCGCGCCAGCTCGTCGCAGCCGTCGAGGTCGCCGCCGAGGGCCACATGGTCCTCGCCGCAGAGCGTGAGCATGTGCTCGAGATGGGCGCGCAGCGTGTCGAAATCCGCTCTCCCGCCGAGGAACGGCGGATAGAGGTTCAGGCCGACCGTGCCGCCGGTCTGCGCCAGCGATCGGAGCTGATCGTCCGTCAGGTTCCGCGTGCAGTCGCACAGAACGCGGCAATTGGAATGACTGGCCAAAATGGGAGCCTGCGTGCAGTCCATGAGCTGCCAGAACGCAGCTTCGGACAGATGACTCACATCGATCCGCAGGCCGAGCCGCTGCGCCTCCCGGACAAAGTCGCGCCCACGCGGCGTCAGGCCAAGCGCGGAGCCGTGCCAGCCCGCAAGCGCGTTGTCGGCATTCCACGTCAGCGTGAGCATGCAGAAGCCCTGCTCCCGCAGCCATTCGAGTCTGCCCGGGTCGCAGCCGATGACCTCGCAGCCCTCCACGGACAGCAGCGCGGCGATCCTCCCCTGCTCCGTCAGGCGCAGGGCCTCCGCACCGTTTGCGGCAAAGCCGATGCGGCTGCGGTTCTTCTCCACCTCGCGGCACAGGAGGGCCAGCGGCTCCGTCAGCAGGCGCTCCGTCCCGCCGCCAGGCCGGCCGGCGTTGCTGCAGAAGGCAAAGACCTGCGCATAGGCCTCCAGTCCGGCCGCCTTCTGCAGGTCGATATGGCAGGAGTTTCGCGCCAGCCCCTCGCCGCGCTTCAACAGCTCATAGGCGGTGTCGCAGTGTCCGTCAAACAGCTTCATGAAAATGCATCCTCCAGATGCCGGATCTCCGGCCGCTTTGTCTCCGTGCCAAAAGGCGCGTAGACCTCGATCACATCGAAGCGCGGCTGCTTCGTCTGCTCCGGGTGCTCACATAAGTACAGCTCCGCCGTGCGGCGGATGCGTTCCTGCTTGTGCCGGTCGACAAATTCCAGCGCTTCGGCAAATGCGGCGCTTTTGCGCAGCTTGACCTCGACAAAGACGAGATAGTCGCGGTTTTCCGCGATCAGGTCGATCTCGCCGAGGCGGCAGCGGTAATTCGCCGCCACAATGGTATAGTGCCTGCGGCGCAGATAGGCCGCCGCAGTCTCCTCGCCCCAGCGGCCCGTCAGATCATTCCGCATGGAGATTCTTCAGGAACGTGCGGCGATGGATGGGGCACGGACCGAATTCGCGCAGCGCGGCATAGTGCGCGCGCGTACCGTAGCCCTTGTGCGTGGCAAAGCCGTACTGCGGATATTTTTCATCCATTTCCAGCATGAAGCGGTCCCGTGTCACCTTGGCCAGAATGGACGCAGCCGCGATATTGGCGCTCAGGCTGTCGCCCTTGACGATCGTCTGCACCGGCAGGCCGAAGTCCGTCTCGCGGTTGCCGTCGATCAGGGCGATATCCGGCCGCACCCGGAGCTGGTCCATGGCGTGACGCATCGCGAGGAACGTCGCCTGCAGGATGTTGATCTCGTCGATCTCCTGCTCGGAGGCAAACGCGATGCCGTAGGCGAGCGCCTGCTCCGTGATAATGTCATACAGCGCCTCGCGGCGCTTGGCCGTCAGCTTTTTCGAGTCGTTCAGGCCGGGAATGTCCAGCCCGCGCGGCAGGATGACTGCCGCAGCGCACACCGGTCCGGCCAGCGGGCCGCGCCCGGCCTCGTCTACGCCGCAGACCGTCTCATAACCCGCCTTCCAGCAGCGGTTTTCGTAATTCCAAAGTTCCGTCATGCCAATTCCTCATTTATTTTAAGCAATACCGCACAATTCAGCAAGTGCATTCGGCGAAAAACGTCCGGCGAAGGCCGAAGGAGAATGATGCAGTGTTGCCCTTAGTCATCCGGCGTGAAGCTCAGGCGCTGATGCAGGCCGTCCGCCACCACGTCGAATATGATGCTGCCGTCTTCGTTGTCCGTGCGGTCCATCGTGACGTCCTTACCGCGGCAGTATGTCCGCGCGACGGCCTCCGGGTCCGAGGTCTCCACCTCACTGACGAACACGTCGCGCATCTGGTTGTTGCTGCAGAGATTGAAGATCTCGCGAATCAGTTCGTAGCGCATGCCTCTGTCCTTTCCGGAGGGTCCTCCAACGTAAAGCGTCCGATCTTACAGCTGCGGTATTCCTCCAGCAGCACACGCGCCATGCGCTCCGTGTCGATCTCGCCGCGTGCCAGCAGGAAGCCGCGGCGGCGGCCCGCCTCGGTCAGCAGATCATAGCCGGAGGCGTCCTCCGGCGGGTCGAGCTTATAGCGGGCGCGCATGGCCTCGGGGTAACGCGCCCAGAGCATGGCCGCCAGATGGCAGGCCAGCGTTTCCACATCCAGTACGTCGTCCTTGACCGCGCCGGTATAGGCCAGCCTGCGGCCGACCTCCTCATCGTCGAATTTCGGCCAGAGGATGCCCGGCGTGTCGAGCAGCAGAAGGCCGCTGTCCACCGTGACCCACTGCTTGCCGCGCGTGACGCCGGGGCGGTTTTCCGCCTTTGCGCCCTTGCGCCCGGCGATCTGATTGATGAAGGTCGATTTTCCCACGTTCGGGATGCCGACGATCATCAGCTTCAGCGCGCGGCCGGTCTGTCCCTTGTCCGCATAGCGCTGCAGCTTCTCCGCCAGCATGGAGCGGACGGCGGGCACGAAGCGGTCGATGCCGCGGCGGCTCTTGCAGTCCGTGCGCACAACGGTCATGCCCTGCGCCTGCCAGTAATTCTGCCAGACGTCCGTAGCGGCAGGATCGGCCAGATCGATGCGGTTGAGGATCATCATGCGGGGCTTCTGCCCGCAGATGGCGTCAATGTCCGGGTTCCGGCTGGAAAACGGGATGCGTGCGTCCACGATCTCGCAGACGGCGTCCACGAGCTTGAGGTCAGCCTCCATATTCCGCCGGGTCTTTGTCATGTGGCCCGGATACCACTGGATATTCATGCGGTCATCCATTGTCCAGCGCTCCGATCCGTCCAAAGTCCCGCGAAGCGCTCTCGCCGCACCCCGGGAACAGGATGCACAGCACCTTGCCGATGACCTGTGATTCCTCGATCTGTCCAATGGAGGCATAGCGGCTGTCAGCAGAGCGGTTGCGGTTATCGCCCATCACGACGAGGCAGCCCTCGTCCACGGTCAGGGGGAAGCTCGTGCGGTCATAGTAGGGCAGCACCATCGGTTCCAAGATATAGGGCTCGTCCAGCGGCTCGCCGTCGACGTAGACCGTGCCGTAGCCGTTGCCGTCGTAGAGGATATCCACAGTCTGACCCTCCGTGGCGATGACGCGCTTGACGATCGGCTCGCCGTTTTCAAAGCTCTCCTTGCGCGCGACGATGACGTCGCCCTGCTTGAGGTCGCCCATAAACAGATTGCTCAGCAGCGCCACATAGTCGCCGTCCTGCAGCGTCGGCATCATGGACGGTCCGTCCACGCCGACGAGACGGACGAAGAACACAAACACGATCGTGATCGCGGCCAGAATATAGACAAGGTCATGCAAAAGCGAGTAGCAGTCATAGAGCGGATTTTTCGGTTCCTTCTTCGGAGTCTGCTCCTGCAGGTCCTCCATCGGCTGCTCCGCGTCGAAATTCTCCATCAAAGTCATCCTTCCTGTCTGGCGGCAGGCCGCCATTCATTCAGAATAAATTATACACCAACTCGTTCCAGAAATAAAGCCCAAAAAACGGAGCTGCCGCAAATCCATGCGGCAGCCCCGAAATGGCGGTCGATAAAAATCAGAGATCCTTCAGCCGTGCTTCGCTCTCCTCGAGCTGACGCAGCAGGGCGGCGTACTTTTCGGCCTTCTCCTGCTCTGCGCGGACGACCTGCTCCGGTGCCTTTGCGGCAAAGCCCGGATTGCCAAGCTTAGCCTGCACACCGGCAAGGCCCTTCTGGACCTTCTCCTTCTCCTTGGCGATGCGGGCGAGCTCCTTGTCCACATCCACAAGCTCCTCCATCGGCAGGAACAGCTTGGCGTCGTGCGTCACGCAGGACACCATGGAGCCATGCCCCTCCGGCTCCTCAGCCAGGACGACGACGCGCTCGGCATAGGCCAGACGGGTGATAAACGGGATACCGGCAGAGAACAGGTCCTGCTTCTCCGTGACGATATAGAGCGTCGTGCGGCGCGCAGGCGGTACATTCATCTCGGCACGGCGGTTGCGCACGGCGCGGATGGCCTGCATGATGCTCTCCATGCCGTCCTCCTCCGCCTGGAAGCAGAGATCCTCGCGGTACTTCGGCCATGCGGCGACGATCAGTGCCTCGCCCTCGTGCGGGATGGCCTGCCAGATCTCCTCTGTGATGAACGGCATGAACGGGTGCATCAGGCGCAGGATCTGGTCGAGCACATACAGCAGCACCTGCTGGGCAGAGCGCTTCTGGGCCTCATCCTCACCATAGAGGCGGGCCTTTGTCAGCTCGATATACCAGTCGCAGTAGCTGTCCCAGATAAAGTCATAAATTTTCTGGACGGCGACGCCGAGCTCGTACTTGTCGAGGTTCTCCGTGACGTCGGCAATGAGCGTATTGAGCTTCGAGAGGATCCACTTGTCGGACGTCTCGAGCTCGGACAGGGCGGGCAGCTCGTTTTTGTCGATGCTGAGGTTCATCATGACATAGCGGCTGGCGTTCCAGAGCTTATTGGCAAAGTTGCGCATGGCCTCGCAGCGCTCGATATAGAAGCGCATGTCGTTGCCGGGCGAGTTGGAGGTGAGCATGTTCATGCGCAGCGCGTCCGAGCCGTAGCGGTCGATCATCTCGAGCGGATCGATGCCGTTTCCGAGGGACTTGGACATCTTGCGGCCCTTGTCGTCGCGGACAAGGCCGTGAATCAGCACGGTGTGGAACGGCGGTCTGCCCGTCTGCTTGCAGGCGGAGAAGATCATGCGTGCGACCCAGAAGAAGATGATGTCATAGCCCGTCACGAGCACATCCGTCGGATAGAAGTACCGGAAGTCCTCCACATTCGTGTCCGGCCAGCCGAGGGTCTCGAATGGCCACAGCGCCGAGGAGAACCAGGTGTCAAGCACGTCCTCATCGCGGGTGATATGCTTGCTGCCACACTTTTCGCAGCAGGTCGCATCCTCGCGGGAAACGGTCATATGGCCGCAGTCGGCGCAGTACCACGCCGGGATCTGATGGCCCCACCACAGCTGACGGGAGATGCACCAGTCGCGGACATTCTCCATCCAGTTCGTATAAATTTTCGTAAAGCGCTCCGGCACAAACTTCGTCTCGCCGTCATTCACGACGCGCAGCGCCTCTTCGGCCAGCGGCTTCATCTTTACGAACCACTGGGCGGAGATGATCGGCTCGACGTCGCGGTGGCAGCGGTAGCAGGTGCCGACATTGTGGTTATACGGCTCGACCTTCACGAGGTAGCCCTGCGCCTCGAGGTCGGCGACGATCTGCTTGCGCGCCTCATAGCGGTCGAGGCCCTGATATTTGCCGCCGTTCTCGTTGACGACACCCTTATCGTCGAGGACGCGGATGACCTCAAGGTTGTGGCGCAGGCCGACCTCAAAGTCGTTCGGGTCGTGTGCCGGCGTCATCTTGACGCAGCCGGTGCCGAAGTCCATCTCGGCATAGTCATCCGCCACGACGGGGATCTCCTTGCCGACGAGCGGCAGGATGACGTTCTTGCCGACGATGTCCTTGTAGCGCTCGTCGTTCGGGTTGACGCACACGCCGGAGTCGCCGAGCATGGTCTCGGGCCGGGTCGTCGCGATGATGACCTCGCCGGAGCCGTCTGCCAGCGGATAGCGCACATGCCACAGATGGCCGGGCTTGTCGACATATTCGACCTCGGCATCGGACAGGGCCGTGACGCAGTGCGGGCACCAGTTGATGATGCGGCTGCCCTTGTAGATAAGGCCCTGCTCATACAGGTTCACGAACACCTCGCGGACGGCCTTCGAGCAGCCCTCGTCCATCGTGAAGCGGGCACGGTCCCAGTCGCATGACGCGCCGAGGCGCTTTTGCTGCTCAACAATGCGGTCGCCGTACTGATGCTTCCAGGCCCAGACGCGCTCGAGGAACTTCTCGCGGCCGAGGTCATAACGGGTCTTGCCCTCCTTGCGCAGCTCCTCCTCCACGCGGATCTGCGTGGCAATACCGGCATGGTCCACGCCGGGGATCCAGAGGGCGGAATAGCCCTGCATGCGCTTGAAGCGGATGAGCACGTCCTGCATGGCGGCGTCCATGGCATGGCCCATGTGGAGCTGGCCTGTGACATTGGGGGGCGGCATGACGATGGTAAAGGGCTTCTTGTCCGGGTCGCGCTCGGCATGGAAATAGCCGTTGTCTACCCAGAATTTGTAGAGCCGGTCCTCAACGTCGCGCGGCTCGTAGGTCTTTGGCAGTTCTTTCATAGTCTTCTCCTTTTTGACGATAAAAATCGCCCTGAGCTTCATAATATGCTCAGGGCGATGCAGATTACCGTGGTACCACCTGAATTCCCGCCATGGGCGGGCACTCTGGCTCTGTAACGGGAGCACCCGTGCGGCCTACTGCAGGTTCGGCACGCCCGCTCCGAAGCGACCTTCTCCCGACCTGCGCAGGGGCTTTCAGCAGCCGCCCCCTCTCTGCAGCGCGCGGATGGGATACTCCTCTACTACCATGCGTTTTCACTAAGCGGTTCTGATAGCCGAAAACCGGCCGGTAGTCAATCGTTTTTGGGCAGATAGCCGCTCAATACGGCGGCCATATAG
>ENA-UOJN01002839-UOJN01002839.1-human-gut-metagenome-genome-assembly--contig:-C125IIP-NODE-2839-length-10407-cov-48.425135_pt1 | contig 10407 bp, 10 predicted proteins | sample MGYA00242350_ERZ723897 | MGnify/ENA metagenome assembly ERZ723897 | reverse complement strand
GCAGCCCCCAGCACTTCGCCGTGAGGCAGTATAAGAAATACAAGCTCGCCAGCGGAGATGTATGCTCTAAGTGACTTCTTAATCATGGTTTTTGTCATGGTTAGTGAAGCAGTCACTTAGAGCATTTTCATTTCAGGAGGTACAGCCATGAGAAACGAGAAAATCACCCCGCTGTATGAGCGTTTGAGCCGCGATGATGAGTTACAGGGCGAGAGCAATTCCATATCCAACCAGAAAAAGATGTTAGAGGACTTTGCCCGCCGGAATGGTCTGCCGAACCCTACCCACTTCACCGATGACGGTGTATCGGGAACCCGTTTTGACCGCCCCGGCTTTCTGGCGATGATGGAGGAAGTCGAGGCCGGACGGGTGGAGGCCATCGTCATAAAGGACATGAGCCGCCTGGGGCGTGACTATCTGAAAGTCGGTCAGGTCATGGAGATTTTGCGGCAGCGCGGTGTCCGGCTGATCGCCATCAATGACGGTGTGGACAGTCTGAAAGGCGACGATGATTTTACTCCCTTCCGCAACATTATGAACGAGTTTTACGCCCGCGACACCAGCCGGAAAATCCGCTCCGTGTTCAAGTCCAAAGGCATGAGCGGCAAGCACCTGACCGGCACCGTTATCTACGGCTACCTGTGGGACGAAAAGCGGGAACACTGGCTTGTGGACGAAGAAGCCGCCGAAGTGGTACGCCGTATCTTTTCCCTGACGATGGAGGGCTACGGCCCCTATCAAATCTCCAAGCTGCTGTCCGAGGCAAAGGTTGAAATCCCCGCTGTCCATCTGGCACGCTTTGACGAAGGAGTAAACAGGACGAAGCCAGTCAAAGACCCCTACGGCTGGGGATCATCCACCATTGTGAACATTCTGAAAAAGCGAGAATACCTGGGCCATACAGTCAATTTCAAGACCCGCAAGCACTTCAAGGACAAGAAAAGCCACTATGTTGACGAAAGCGAGTGGACGATTTTCGAGAATACCCATGAGGCCATCATCGACCAGGAAACCTTTGACAATGTGCAGCGCATCCGGGCAAATGTCAGGCGCTACCCGGACGGCTGGGGCGAGGCCCACCCTCTGACCGGCCTGATGTACTGCGCCGACTGCGGCGGCAAGATGTATGTCCATCGCGTCAATAACGGCAAGCGTGACCCTCAGTTTACTTGCAGCCAGTACAGCAAGTACCCTATCGGCTCCCTTTGCCCAACACAGCATCGCATCCGGGCCGAAGCCGTCCTGACCCTGATAACCGATATGCTCCGGGCCATCGCGGAGTATTCCAGGAATGACCGGGCCGAGTTTATCCGCACTGTCCAGGAAACGCAGGCCGCCCAGCAGACCGCCGATATATCCAAGAAGCGGAAACGGCTGGCCGCCGCCCAAAAGCGGGCCGGGGAACTGGAAAAGCTGATTTGCAAAATCTATGAGGACAACGCCCTGGGTAAGCTGCCGGACGCCCGGTATGAGGCCCTGGACGCACAGTATGCCAAAGAGCAGGACGCACTCAATGCGGAAATCGCGGAACTGGAAAAGGCCGTTACCGGCTATGAGCAGAGCCGGAAATCTGCGGAGAAGTTTATTGCCCTGATTGACAAGTATGAGAATTTTGACACGCTGACAAATACCATGCTCAACGAGTTTGTAGAGAAAATCCTTGTCCATGAGCGCGCCCGCAAAGGCAGCCAGGACACTACGCAGGAGGTTGAAATCTACTTCAACTTTGTGGGCCGGTATATCCCGCCCGCCTTGCAGCCGGTTCCCCTGACCCCGGAGGAACAGGAAGAACTGCGGAAGAAGGAGGAACGCAAGGACAGGCTTCACCAGAACTACTTACGCCGCAAGGCAAACGGCAAGCAGAAGGAATGGGAAGAACGCTACAACGCCAAGCGCAAGGCCCAGGTGGAGGCGGCAAAGGCCGCGATCCGGGCCGAGGACATGGAGAAGGGCATTTTTACCACCGTCAGCCAGTTACCCAGGCAGGAGCCGCGCAAGGCCACCTTACCGGCCAGCGCCGCAGTTTAACCATCACAGTGCAAAGGAGAATGAACATGAGCGAATTGACTTACACCCGCTGCGGGGATTACTACATCCCCGACCTGAAACTTTCCGAGCAGCCGGAGGCCCCCATCGGCAAGTATGGCCGTATGCGGCAACGCTATCTGAAGGAACACCGGCCCGGCCTTTACAGCAACCTGATTTTGAGCGAAAAGCTGTACCCGCACCTGTTGGAGATTGACCGGGCAGCGCATGAACGAATGGACGCCATGCTGCCCCGTATGATGGAGGCGGCAGGCGTCACCGAGGAACTGAAAGCCCGTGACCCCATGCGCTGGGTAGGATTGATGAATACGCTGAAAGCGCAGGTGGAGGAAATGATTTTGAAAGAGATTGTTTTTGAATAAGTGCTTAATCAGTAAAAATCCCGACTGATGTCGGGATTTTTATCATTTGTGATTATGGCTTATTAAAAACCAACCAAGTTGTATAGCCACAATTAGGTGTACTCTCGATTTTCATAGTCCCATTGTGCGCTTCTACAATTTGCCGTACTAACAGTACGCCAAGTCCATGCCGGAGATTTAGTTTTTCATCTGTGCTTTCAAGATAGTGTGTTTTGGTATTCAATTCCTGCAATTTTTCAGGGGATACGCCCACACCATTATCTGCGACAATGATTTCTGTATGTTCATCTGTACAGGAAACCGAAATTGTAATTGCACAGCCGTTTGGATTGTGGCCAATACTGTTTTGAAGAAGATTGGTAATTGCCCGCTTTAAGAGGGCTTCATCACCCAGCATATAGTGCAGTTCGCTTTCCTCGTCCGACTGAAAATCAATAGAGAAACTTCCATCAAGCCCACTATCCAGAAAATCACACACTACTTGACGAGCCAATTCTACCGGGGAAACTTTCTCAATCCGTAACGGCTGCATATCATATTCCAGCTTTGAAGTCAAATTCAAATCCTCAATGAGCTGCTTGATTTTGGTGGCCTGCTGGCGGATTGCCACAATCTTTTCCCGCTGTTCCGTGTTCAGTTCCCGGCTTTCCTCTAAGCTGCTGGAATAGCCAAGAACCATTGACAGCGGTGTGCGGATGTCATGCGAAATACCACTGATCCAGTTTGCCCTTGCTCTGTCCCGGCGTTGCAGGGTTTTGGCGACCTTATTCAGCTTTGCGTTGATTTCCGCCAATTCGCCCCGTTCAACTAACTGTGTTTTCTTCCCGGATGAAATTTCTTCTATGCCGGTGAGGATCGGCTTAATGGATTTTTCAATCTTGCGGTTATTGTGAATGAACAGGATTAGCACAATGATGATATTGAGCAAAAACAAAGTAACCAATCCAAATATATCAATTTTGATGCTGTCAGAAGTTTTGTAGGCAGACAGCTTCCAAAAACTATCTTGCGGGTAGCCCACAACCAATAGACCATAAGATTGATTTGATACGAATACAGGATAGTCCTCTAAGTACCACCTTGTCATTTCCGCTATATCGCCCGGTGTATAATGCAGGGGCAATTCGGACGGTATTTGATAATTCCAGATCACATCGCCTGTGTCATTACTTATCAGCATACACCATGCGTTTTCCTGTGTCATTTGGGCAGCCGTATCTTCTGAAAGACTGTAGCTTTCCCCACTTTGCTGCAAGTCTGCGGAAATTTGTTCCAATAGCTGTGTCGGGCTATGGCTACCCCGGCTGCTTGACACCACAGCCAGCACAATAAAGAGGACAATGTTTATCAGGATAAAGAAGCAGAACAGCTTCACACTGGAATGGACATACCGCTTAAAAAATCGTTGGATATTATTCATAGGCTCACCTTGACTTGTCCTTTAAGACCAGCTTATATCCAATGCCTTTTACTGTTACCAATGAAACCGGCGAAGAAGGCTTTTCCTCAATCTTTTCCCGGATATGGCGAATGTGCGACATAAGCGTTTTCTCATAGCCTATATAAATATCCCCGCAAACCGTTTGACAAAGCGCACCTAAAGTTACAATGCGGCCCGCATTTGCATACAGTTTTTTCAATATCTCCACTTCTTTTGCGGTCAAGGAAACCGGCTCCTGTCCCTCACGATAGACCTCTGCCTGTTCCAAGTCCACTTTGCAGGCATTTAATAAAAAGCTGCTTTCCTCACTTTCCTTATAGGTTCGCCGCAAGATAGCTGTAATGCGCCATACAAATTCCTGTGCGATAAATGGTTTTACCATGTAGTCATCCGCGCCGACCTCAAAGCCCTTTGATTTATCGTCGATTTCTCCTTTTGCCGTTAAAAAGAGAATAGGGATCGGGTTCTGTTCCCGGATTGTCTTTGCCAACATAAAGCCGTCCATATCCGGCAGCATAACATCTAAAACCGCCATATCCGGCTTTGCACTCATTCTTTCCAATGCGTTCAGGGCTGTACTGGCGGTTACTATATTTCCAAAACCATTCTCTTTCAAGATGGATTGACACATTTGTAAAATTGCCGGTTCATCATCGACCAGCAAAATGATTTTGTCTTTGATTGTACCCATCGGCTCACTCCTTTCCTTATGTATTATACCATATCTTTTCATGTTTGCGGCTATGATCGTGAAAATCAAGGTAAAATCAAGGTTCTCTCCAATGCAAAGCAAAGTGGGGGATATATGATATAAGCAGCTTAGGAAAGGAGCAAGAAAAAATGATTGTAGCAACAGATAATTTGTCGAAAGAATATGACGGTGTTTACCGTGTTCAGGAATTGGATATTCGGATCAAAGAAGGCGATATTTACGGTTTCCTCGGCCCGAACGGGGCGGGCAAGTCCACCACCATGAAAATGCTGCTCGGTCTTGTCAAGCCCACCAGCGGAACCATTGAGATTATGGGAAAACCGTTCAACGAAAAGACCCGCCGTGATATTCTCGCGTCCGTTGGCTCTCTGATTGAGTCCCCGTCCTACTATGGGCATTTGACTGGACGCGAGAATATGGAGATTATCCGCAGGCTGCTCGACCTGCCCCAAAAGAATATTGAAGAAGCAGTGCATATTGTCCGCATGGAAAACCAGATGGAGAAGAAAGTCAAAAACTATTCTCTCGGTATGAAGCAGCGGCTCGGCATTGCAATGGCGCTGGCTCGGTTCCCGAAACTACTGATTTTGGATGAACCGACCAACGGGCTTGACCCCGCAGGCATTGAAGAAATGCGGGAACTTATTAAGACGCTGCCGAAACAGTACGGCATGACGGTGATGATTTCCAGCCACATTTTAAGCGAGATTGACCAGATGGCTACCGTTGTCGGTATTATCAATCAGGGCTGCTTGATCTTTCAGGAAAGAATGTCGGTTCTGGATACGCAGCGGGAACCGCAGATTGTATTGAGAACCAGCGATAACAACCGCGCTTACCAGCTTCTCAAAAAGGTCAATCCGCAGCGTACAGCGGATGGCTTGCAGATCGGTGCGCTGACTGACGAACAGACCGGCGCTGTTGTGCAATGCCTGTGTTCCAATGGGATCTCTGTTTATCGTGTTGAGGAACACCGGGAAAGCCTGGAAGATATTTTCCTCAACCTGACAGGAAAGGAGCTGACACTGTGATGAAGTACCTGGGCCTTGAATTATACAAACTAAAACGCAGAAAGGTTTTTTTGACCTTTGCGCTGATCCTCGGTGTGGAATTGCTCTTTGTATTTTCCAACTATGGAAACAATGAAAATTTCCTCGGTATGATTTCCGACCCCAATGCACCGGCATGGGAAGATTTAATCGTTGGGCCAGCCACTATGAACGGGCTTTTCCTCCCTATTCTGGCAGCGGTTATTGCCAGCCGCATTTGCGATATGGAACACCGGGGAAATACATGGAAGCTGTTGGAGTGCAATAATGAAAACCGCAAGGCAATTTGGTTCTGCAAGTTTACCGTAGTGGCCGTTCTCATGCTGGCGGCAATTCTCATCCAGGCTCTTGTGATTGTCGCCTACGGTAATGCTGTGGGGATTGTTGAGCCGCTGCCGGTAAAAACACTGTGGGAATTTGTTTTGGGGACAGCAATGGTTACATTTGTGGTTGTGACGATTCAGGTGTTTTTCTCCCTTGTTTTTGCAAACCAGCTTGTCCCGATGTCCATTGGTATGATTGGAGCGTTGATTGGCTTTATTTCCACTTTGCTCCCTTCGGGCATCCGCAATATCCTTATTTGGGGAAATTACGCAGAAATGATGGTGCTGGGGCAAGATACTTCTTCTGGCAATTTGCAATCCAGTGAGCTTGTTGTTCGGAATATTGACTTTCTTCCGCTTACGATCCTCTTTATTGCTGGATTGATTGCCTTTGTCCTGTTTGAGAAGAAGTTTCAAAAATACGAGTATTAAAGTCCAGCTAATAAATGTCAATAGTTAAATGAGAAAAAATCTATTTTATTTTCTGACTAAAAAAGGGCGGACTTTCCCCTTGGTGAAAATATCGTTTTTTGAAAGATATTGATTCATTGGGTTCATAGTATTTTATGCAGCTATGTCGCATTTAGCAGAATTGTATTGTTTGATATGCTCCTGAGGAGCAATGATTTTGAATGGTTTGTTGTCTCTGAGTATTGCAAATATCATATTGCATACCTTATGTGAAACAGCTCCCATTGCTACGAGCTTTGGTTTTGAGTCACATTTTTTGAGGTAGTACTCACGAAGAACTGGATTTTTAGCTTCTCTATTACGGGAGATACTGATGCTTTGTAAGGTTAACGTGTGAATAACACGTCTAGCTATGGCAGAACCACGCTTAGACATTTGAACCTTGGTGCCTTCAAATTTACCGGATTGCTTTACTGATGGATCAAGACCAAAATAAGCGAAAAGTTGTTTGGGCTTTGAAAATGCTGAAAAGTCACCGATCTCCCCCATAATGGATACAGCAGACAAGAAACCAGCACCTTTGAAAGTTTCAATCAAATGAATCTGCTTGACAAAGTCAGAATCTTCATTAGCATCAACAAGCTCGTGGAGTGATTCAAGAATGCTGTTGATTTCTTCATCATATTTACGTATGAAGCTGATATAAAGGCGAATACGCTTGATGTTGCTGTCTATGATGTAACCAAACTGATTTGCATCAGTTGCCGCCTGAATTATGGCATTATACTTATTTTGAGCATATGTAAGCCCAAATCGAGCTGTGGATTTGATGATATCAATAATCTCTTGCTTGTCTACTTTAAGAAAAGCTGATGGAGAGGTATAAGTCTCCAATAATGTAAGAGAAGTGTTGATAGTAACCTTGGAAAAGATGCCAAGATACTGTGGAAACGCCATGCGTAATTCACCCTGAAGCTTATTCACATAGGCACTGCGATTATCAATTAAATCGTAGTATTCACGACATAGGTTACGGCAGTTTAGAGCAAGATCTGAAGGCATAAGTGAAACCTTTAAATCAGGTTTCAAACCAACCAAAGCAGCTTTTTTAGAATCAAAACGATCATTATGTACTTTTCGTATGTTGATATTTGTGCTATTCTTAGTGATGATAGGATTAATAACCGAGCAGTTAAAACCCTTATCACGAAGATAGCAGAAGAGTGGGTAATGATAAATTCCCGTGGATTCGAGGAAAATGCGACTTTCCAAAGAATACAACTCTTCTGCTTCTTTTATTTTAGAAACAGCGGTTGTAAGGGAATCAATACTGTTATGTAGGATTTTGTAAGGTTTTCCTACGAATTGTTGGTTTGGAAGTGCTATAGACATCCATGAGAAATCAGCACCGACATCAATACCAACAGAGATGAATAGTTCATCAAGATTAAAAATAACTTTGTTTGACATGAGCAATAGCCCCTTTCTGATAGGAATCCATTTCCAATCTGGCAGGTACACAACCTAGCGTGTTATTCGGGTATGGCCTTCAGGCTCCCAACCAGCTAAAACATAAAACCCTGTCGAATGGACTAATTGACTTTATTGCAGGTATCAGTCACAGAAGTGACTTCCCAAGGAGGTGAACATTCTTTGTCCTATCCTAAGAGATAATACCTTATGTTTTATCTGGTGTCTATCAGGAACCGTCAGACATGATAATTATTATGGATAACATCTGATGAAGGAAGAACCCCTTCTTTTGTTATCTGATTTACAGAAACTTATTAACCAAGTAGTCTTGATTGACTACACCATTATTATACTAGGAGGGATTGTAATGCTTATCAATGCAATACGGGCGGAAAACCTGAAAAGCCGCCATTCTAATATGTGGGTAGCAGTTCTCATTCTGCCGCTTCTGACCGCCGCCATTGGTGCAATCATTTATGGCATCAACGCTTCAGCCAATTTATATGACGGCGCAGTATGGCAGCAGCTTTGGCTTCAAACCGGGTTGTTCTATGGGTATTTTTTCTTTCCAATCCTGATTGCCATTTGTGCGTCCTATTTGTGGCGGCTGGAACACACAAATCACAACTGGAACAGCCTTATGACAACGCCGGTTCCCCGGTCAACTATTTTCATTGCCAAGCTGGTTGTGCTGGCAAAATCCATTCTGGCCGCGCAGGTTCTTTTGATGGTGTTTATCATTATCGTGGGAAAAGTCGTGTTCCGATTTGAACAGCCCATTCCCATCAATATGCTGTGGTGGCTGTTTATGGGCTGGTTTTCAGCTTTGAGCGTTGGCGCTGTTCAGCTTTATTTGTCCATGCGGATCAGGAGCTTTGCGGTGCCGGTAGGTTTGGCAGTTTGCCTTAGTATCGGCGGGTTGGCTTTCCATATTGCTGGCTTAAGCGAGATGTTTCCTTATTCGCAGATTATTCTCGGCCTATCGTCACAGGACGAAGTTCTGCCGATTGACAGCATAACGACTTTGGTTCCTATGGTTCTTGTTTACACGGTATTATTTGTGATTTTGGCTACTAATCATCTGAAAAAAGCCGATGTTGTAGCCGGATAAAGGAGAAAAAATGAAAGCAGAAAATTTAGGAAGATTATCTTTGTTAGTAAGCGTACTCCCGCTGACCCTATTTATTATCCGGCACTTGAAAATAGGCATGGATGCGCCGTGGGTTTATATCATCTTTGCGGTGTACGCGCTTCTGATTATTGCAGGCTTTGTATTTGCGATTTGGTTGGTAAAAAACAAAAAGACGCGGACGGCCATATCGAAAGCGGCATTAACCCTTAGCTCTCTGTATGTTGCGTTTTTCAGCTTCTTCATTTACCTGACAGTAGCAGCCAATATTTGACCTGCCGATAGCTAGTTATAACAGCAAACTTATTTCAAATAGCGAAAACCTGCCGGGCGACGGCAAAAGAAAAAAAGCCGTCGTACAGCAGGCAATCGCCATGCCCTATACTCGACCTTACGGCGGCTTTAGGAGGGAGCCGCCATGAAGCACACTGACCGCCGACAAATTCAGACGATATTTGCACTATCGTCAAAAAAATCCCGGCCACCGAACCGGCCCCGTATGGCAGCCAGTGCGAAAATTGTCACAATGTAACTGAATACCGTGTTTTTTGCGCTCGAATAGCTTTCTGCTGTCCGGGCGTTTTTTCATACCTATGGGGCCGGAACATCGGGCCAACATGGCCCGAACCTTGCCCCCGGTGCCGTTCCCCGCCACCCCGTTCAGATTTTCCCGCAAAAAATCTGAACGGAGGAAAGGCAGATGGAAGTCACCATCCATTACAACGGACAAGCTGTGGCCGTGGAGGTCACGCTGGAAGTCTATGAATTTCTTGACCGGGCCGACCACAAAGCCGAGAACCTGTCCCATGAGCAGCGGCGGCATTGGGATGGCCGGGAGTTTGACGAATACATAGTTGCCACCGAGGGCGTGGGTATCTACGGCGAAACGCCGGAGGAATACCTTTGCCGCATGGAAACGCTGGGCGAGCTGATGGCCGTCCTGGACACCTGCACCGAGGCCCAGCGCCGCCGGTTCCTGCTCTATGCCCTGCACGGTTTGAGCTATGCGGAGATCGGAACTATTTGCGGCTGCTCAAAGTATTCTGTCCGAGACTCCATTATCGCGGTCAGAAAAATTTTCAAAGATTTTTTTGAAAACAGACCCCACGAATGACCCCTTTTCGGGCTACCAAGTGAAAGGGATTGTTTCCCTTATCCCAGCGGGAGGCGGACAGCGGACAAGCTGCCCGCCTCTCCCATTTTCAGGAGGTAAGCCTATGAAAACAATCAATCTGCGGTGGATTTATCCCCACTACCGGCATGACGAGTTTGTGGAGGTCAGCGATGAGGTTTGGGAGGTCATGCGGCAGGCCCAGCGCGAGATGAACAACTATGAGCGCCGGAAGGTCTACCACCGCGCCTACTACTCTCTGGACGCATATAGCTGGACGGAGAACTACGCGCTGGAACACGGCAGATCGCCGGAGGAAATCCTTTTGGAGCGCGAGGAACGGGCCGCCC
>ENA-UOJN01002838-UOJN01002838.1-human-gut-metagenome-genome-assembly--contig:-C125IIP-NODE-2838-length-10410-cov-22.455046_pt1 | contig 10410 bp, 9 predicted proteins | sample MGYA00242350_ERZ723897 | MGnify/ENA metagenome assembly ERZ723897 | reverse complement strand
CATCCTCAATGCATTTCACGCTGCCGTCGGCGAACTTCTCATAATGTAAATTATCCTCACCGACAAAGATAATAGTATCGTTTTTAATATCCTTGGCTTTGAGTTTGCCCTCTTTTACCATCTGCTGCTTCTGCTGGCGTATACGCGCCAGCAGAACAGATGCCGGTTCATCGTTAGGGTCCTGCGGAACCAGCTTGCCGCGGATGGCAAGGTCAAGCACCTTTTGCCGTAATGCTTTCGTATCCATTACTCATCTACCTCGCCGATCAGTTCTTCCAGAGCAGCCACAGCTTTGGCGATGTTGGCGGACTTTTCCTTGATCTGATTCAGCAGTTCAGAGAGGGTGTAATCCTCGGTTCCGCTGTCAGACTTTATCCAAGTTATATCCAGGCTGGTCTTGTCGCGGGCCAGGATCTCCTCATAGGTAAACTTGCGCCATCTGCCGTTGGGATTCTCTGCACTGTAGGTTTCGCTGCGGACGGACAGGTCGCCGTCCTTATAGCACTCGACAAACTCGTCAAAATGGTTTTCTTTCAGCGGGTTAGTTTTGCCGAAGGAGGGCATATCGGAGCGCAGGTCATAGAACCAAACCTCACGGGTGTTACCTTTGTCCTCACGGCCACGGGTGAAAAACAGCACATTGGTTTTGACGCCCTGAGCATAGAAAATGCCGGTGGGCAGACGAAGAATGGTATGCAGGTTGCACTTCTCCATCAGGTCGCGGCGGATACGCTCACCATCACCGTCAGCGAACAGGACATTGTCCGGCAAAACAACTGCCGCACGAGCCTTGCCCGTCTTATTCAGACTGCGGTAGATGTGCTGCAGGAAATTCAACTGCTTATTGCTGGTGGGGAATGTGAAGTCATCACGGGTAGCCCGTTCACCGCCCTTCTTGGTTCCAAAGGGCGGATTGGTCAGGACAACATCATACCCCTTCATTCCTTTGCCAAAATTGGACAAGGTATCGCCAAGATAAATGGGACCGCTAATATCGTGCAGCATGGCATTCATCAGAGCTAAACGGTGAGTATCATGTACCAGCTCACAGCCAGAGAAGGCCTGGGTGCGCTGGAACTCCTGCTGATCCACGGGCAGTTCAAACAAATCATCAGTATGGTCTTTGACATAGCGGTCAGCGGCAATCATGAAACCAAAAGTTCCGCAGGCAGGGTCGTTGCACTGCTCACCGGGCTGTGGAGCGACAAGCCGCGTCATGATATTAATTAGAACGCGGGGCGTGAAATACTGCCCGGCACCGGACTTTTTCTCATTTGCGTTCTTTTCCAAGAGGCCTTCATACAGATTGCCCAGCCCCTCCTCCTTGGCGGTGTACCAGTCAAACTGGTCGATGGTCTGGATGATCTTCTCCAGATTCTTTGGCTCGTCGATGTTGCTCTGGGCACCCTGATAGATTTCCCGGACGCGGCCAGTACAACTCTCGCCCAAATGCTCCAGCAGTTCTTTGTAAAATTTCTTCAGTTCAACGCCCTGTTTGGCAAGGAGCTTGTCCCAACGGTACTGTTCCGGGATAGCCCCTTCAGTGCCGGTTTCCTTGCACATCTTAAGAAACAGCATATAGGTCAGTTCCGTTACATACTGATGATATGTAATACCGTCATCCCGTAATACATTGCAGAGATTCCATAGTTTTGCTACGATTTCCTGATTGTTCACGCTACGCTTCCTCCATCGTCATAGAGATACTCATTGAGCTCCGTCATGATCTCACGAAGCTTCCCACCAAAACGGCGGTCAATAATCGTAAAGCCACCCGCATTCTTAAATGCGCCAACTTCAAAAATTTGTTCATCAAGAACGCTCTCTTCCAACAGAACCTTCTCGATCCGCTTGAGCCATTCTAACTGTGTCTTGTTGAATTCATGGTTCATTCTCAACTTTGCAAATGCGTGCTTTACTCTCTGCTCATGCCCTACAAGCGCAGAACCGAGAGCCTGTTGGCGGATGAATGCGATAATATCAGCTACAATGTCCTGGTTTGTCATTTCGTTCCATGCGGAATTCAACTGCTTTTCTGTAAAGTCATGACGATCAAGTTCCAATTTCAAGCTTTTAAGCGCTTCCCTGGTAAGTTCTGATGGTCTGGTACAAACTGTGCGCAGGGCTGCGATAGCATTCATGTTATTATTGATAAATTCCTTAAATGCTTCCAGATAGTCCTCCGGCTTCTGCCCTTCACCATAACCACGGGTATGGTCAATCACCTCATCGGAGTGATCATCAATAATGCGAGGAGATTTGCTATGGGGCCTGTCCTTGTCCAGCACCGAGAATGCCTCACGATGTCCCAGTAGTTCAGCGGTAGCCTCCTTGATCGTACTGCTGTTAAGGTGTTCTGCAAAGACGCCCAAATCCTTGCCGCCGGTAAGGTGAGCAAACTGCTCCAGTGCCTTTTTACTTACATTTCGGCGCTTGCGCTGCAGCTTGGCAACAATCAGGTCGATCTGATAGGCAAGCTGCTCATCGGTGGCTGCTACCTCCAGCCCCTTCATCAAATCTTCAAAGCTGGTGGAAGGATTGGTGATAACCGGCTTCATGTTGCTGACATCCTGCAAGGATTCGTACACACCCACGGGGTCATAAATCTCGAAATGCGTCTTACCGATGGAGGGGCACAGTCTGGTGGCACGGCCCAACATCTGCTCGAATAAGATACGGGACTTGATCCGGCGCATGAATACCAAAGTGGTAATCTCCGGCACGTCAATGCCTGTGGTCAGAAGGTCAACCGTAACCACGATTTTAGGTAAAGCCTCGTTTTTAAATCTTTTGATAGCTTCAGAAATTTTCTTCTTATTGCCTCCCGCAACGCTGCCGGTGATTTTCATAACGGTATCGTTATCCACACCGCCTTCAGCATAGATTTCTTTCAAAATCTTCACGATAAGGTCAGCATGGTTGTCATCGACAGCATAGATGAGGGTCTTGCCCTGACCATCCGGGTTGAAGTCCCATGCGATTTCTTCGAGGACAGTCCGGTTGAAATTCTCTGTGATGACCTGTCGGTTGAAGCTGTCGATTTCAAACTTCATATCATCTTCCAACTCAGCACTATTGAGGACTTCGCCGGTAACCGGGTCGTAAATAGCAAGCTGTTCGCCCTTCTGATAGTTGATACCCTCAACACGCAGTTTGGTGCGGATATTGTGTGGTGCATCATGATCTACCAGATAACCGTCAATCACGGCTTCACGGTAGGAATAGTTGAAGACAGGCTTTCCGAATATCTCGGTAGTATGCAACGCCGGTGTTGCAGTCAACGCAATTTTCACGGCATCAAAGTACTCGATGACGGTACGGTATTTGCTGATGTAGTCATCCTGGTTACGGTAGAGCATCTCGGATTCGCTCATTTCCTTATCCAGAATATATCCACGGTGTGCTTCGTCAACCACAATTAGATCGTAGTCTGTAACGGAGGGCATGGTATCTCCCTCGGGATAGAGGATACGCTTGACAAGGCTCTGGACCGTTGCGATATGTATTTTTGTTTCTCTGTCGATTTCCTTTTCATCCAGACCCTTGATGTTATAGATGGAATCCAAGGTCATCAATTCTTCGATTTTTACTTCCTTGAAAACATCTTCGGCCTGCTCACCAAGAGCAGTACGGTCAACCAAGAATAGAACTCGTTTGAATCGGTCGCTCTTAATAAAGCGATAGATCATGCCAAGGATGGTACGGGTCTTGCCGGTGCCGGTAGCCATGGACAGAAGGACAGTTTGCTTACCCTCGATAACGGCCCGTTCTGCTGCCTCAATAGCATTAATCTGATACTTGCGCAGATTCAGTCCATCCGGGTCACGGAGCAGATCGAAAGGCGTATTTTGGAGCGTGGAATTTGCGGCGGCAATATCCTTTTCGAGCTGTTCCATCAGGCCCTGGGGACTGATCCAGCCTTGCAGAGCCTTGGGTGCATTTGCTCCACTACGCAAATCCAGACACCAGATACCAGATTTGGTTTCGATTTGCTTCAGATATTTACGGCCATTGGTAGCAAAGACAAAGGGGACCTTATATGCACCCCACTGGTTGATGATGTACTCCTTGTGTTCCGCCTTGATACACTTGGCGTATTCCTTGCACTGGTGGTCAATCACAGCGGGAATGTCAATAGCGGCTTTCTTTGCTTCCACAATACCCACGAGCTTAAGTCCAACAAACAGAGCGTAATCTGCATAGCCGTTCTTGCCCACTACAGAATCAGTGGGCCACTCTGCAATGGCAAGATCTCTCCCTTTCTGTGGACGGGTTCCCTTGGAATAGCGCAGATTATTGGTGTCGGCTTCCCAGCCGAATTTGCGGAGCTGCTCGTCAATCAGATAGCGGGTTTCAGCCTCGGAAAGTTCCATGCTCTCGGACGCAGTTTCACCCTTTTCTGCACGTTCCTTGGAGGTCTTGGTAGATGCCGCGGTGGATACTGCCTCGACCTGCTTGGAGAGTGCAACAATCTTTTCCTCCTGCTCTTTAATGATGGACTCATAGTCCGGCTGCACCACATTTTCAGGCATGACAAACGCAGGGGCAATATATCCCCAGTCGCCATATACTTCCATGAACCAAACCGCAAGATTATAGGTCATAGAGAGCAGCGTTTTTGCATCCTCCACAGAGTCTGCACCCGCATGGACCGCATCGTTTCGCGTTTTGCGAAGTGCATACAGGATGTCGTCGATTTTCTTGGGAATCAGGCCTTCGCGCTTCAGCAAGCGAATCCGGTTGGCGTGGGTGTTGTCGATGGTTGGTTCCTTGATATGCTCAAAAGCAAAAATCTCAAGAATCAGCCGCTCACCAAACATACCCAACTTATACAGGCAGGCGTTGGCATCGGAGTAGACATAGCTCTCCGCTACCGCACCGATCTGTGCCAGCGCAGGCCAGTATCTGTTGAGAAATTCAAAGTTGGATTTCATGTGTGTCCTCCTAACTTTAGTAGTGCTTCTGATAAGTTGCTATTATCAGAAGTTGGCGGGCAAAATCAATCAAGATCCTCCGCAAAAAAGTCGCTGTCAATTCTTTTAATTTCGTATGTAGCTTCCGTGGACACACCTAAATCATATTCAATCATCAATTTTGCCAGCGCGGTGCCATCAACAAGCACGACCTTTGTGGTGTGTTGCTTCTCTGCATATTGGCGTGCTTCTTTCGTGAACTTGGCCGTCGTAATGAACAATCCTTTGGAAGCACCTTGTCCAGCCAGCGCACCAACGAATTTCTGAATCTCTGGTCTGCCAACGGTTTTGTCACAATCCCAACGCTTCGCCTGAATATAAATCAAGCTGAAGCCAAGTTTGTCTTCACGGATGATACCATCAATGCCTTCATCACCGGTTTGCCCGATGACCGTGCTGGCATGATCCACCGAGCCGCCATATCCCATTTGCGTCAACAGTTTGACGACCAGGTGTTCAAAGAAATCGGGCGGCTGCTTCATTATTTCACTCAGGAGATCATCTGCCAGGGTGGTATTGATCTGTTGAAAGGCTTCATCCAAAATATCCTGCGGTGTTTTACCGGACCCCTTTTCCGTGGGTGTCGAAATTGCTGTTTCTTCATTATTGTTCGGAGAAATAAACTTTCTAAATGGCTCAAAGCGCTGGAGATAAAGGTTATCAATTTGAGGAGGATTTTCATTAAGGACTTGTCTGCCTACTGGCGTAATCACATAAATACCTCGTGACGGGCTTTGCACAAGGCCTGCCTTTTTCAGATATGTCCTTGTCCAGCCAATACGGTTATCAAAAAGCTGCTGCTTCCCGCTTGGCAACATCTCAGTCCGTTCCTTTTCGGACACCGAGAAAACACCTGCAACCGTATCTTTTACCTCTTTCGATCTGTGCAGTTGGCCATCTGCCAAGCAATCAAGGAAGGCACGGTACATCTCATCATATTTGGGAATTGGCATCTGATACTCTCCTTACGCTTTCAGCTTATAAGTTCTGTTTCGATTTCCGCCTTCGGCTATGACAATTTCCTCCGCAGTCAGTTCAGAGAGGAGTTTCTTGGCTCGTGTGCTTTTGACTCCAAGGAGCTCTGCAATATCGGCACTTCTGGCCGAAATATGATCAGTAAGGTATGCAATGATTTCTTCTTTCTGCCGGGCAGATTTTATCGTTGCTTTTTTATCGTCACTCTTTATCGCCGCTTTTTTATCGTCACTCTTGGAGAATAAGAGCGTTAATGTTGTCCGCTCCGGCTCGAGTTGCTCTGTAATCTCCGGAGTTGTCCAATTTTGCTCGCGCCAGACGCGGAAGATATTCGGAATGCCGCTACCAGCACGCTCACCAATATCAATCAGGTTGAACATCTTCAGCATCGCTCCATTACGCGGATCAGAAACACCGCCGCTCTTTGCGGCATCAATTTCGATGCGGAAGCTGCCCGGATTAGACATCGTAATGCTATTACGCTTTTTGACGATGACCAACCCCTGTCTGCCATAATAGTCAGCATGAACCAGGCAGTTCGCCAACGCTTCACGCAGAGCTTTATGCACATCGGTATCGTCCACTCTGGTGCCACCCTCCATCTTAAAGGGAACCTTGATGTCCTGGTTCAGTTTGTTGTAGACCCGGAAATAGAAGTCATATACATTGCCGCTCCAGTCGCCGGAGGAAGATATGATACGGTCAGTCCATCGGGTATCAGCGTCATACTGTTCCTGATAGTCCAGAAAGTAAGCGTTAAATTCCCGCACAATATCGTATTCGTTGCCGAACATGAGAAGTCCTGCGGAGGTGGGATGCTTTTTCCCATCAGAGCCGATACCGACAGCACCCAGCTTCAGGAGAAAATCTTCGTCCTCCAGCGCTTCCCACACATGGCCGGGGCGGGAGAGGCGCATTCTCTGGCGATAGCTGCGGATGCTTTCTCTGTTGAACACCGTCAAGTCCATTTCATTCAGGATGAGCATGTCCTGGGTTTTCACGGAAGCATCCCGCACCATGGCCTGATATTCCTCCTTGGTGCAGCGATAGTCGCCCTCACCGTTGCGGCGGTAGGTGCAGAGCGGATTGCCGTCCACATACACCGGTTTATAGGAGCGTTCCGCGCGGGGAACATTGATGACCACAATGTGGTCGCCATCCACCTCTTGGACAAATACATCCTTGGAGGACAGGACATTCACGCTGGTCTTATTGGGGTTATTGACGATATCCCAGAACTCCTTAATGAGTCTGTCAGGGTCGGGCAGATCTACCGTGTGCAGGGATTTATCCGCCCATTCTTCCACGCCCAACAGGATAATGCCGCCGTGGGTATTGGCGAAGGCAGAGTAGGTTTCCCAAATGCTCTTGGGAAGCCCGCCAAGGGCTTTCTTGGCCTCAATACGGTTATTCTCCCGATACTGCTCGATTTTGGAAAAGTCAATCATGGTTTTCCTCCTTTACGAGCTCGATGATATCGCAGAAGTCGCAATCCAGTACGGTGCAGATTTTCGTCAGAATCTCTGTACTGACATGCTGGTTCTTGCCCAGCTTGGCAAGGGCGGTCGTAGACATGCCGGTAGCCAGACGCAGATCCTTCTTTTTCATGTTTTTATCAATCAGGAGTTTCCACAATTTATTGTAGCAAACAGTCATTTTTTCACCTCTGATTCTTCATATGCACGAACAATTGATGTAGTCAAAAGTTTCGGCATAAGACATGAAGTTAATCTTTACATATCCATTGGACACGCTCCGAAAAGTATGTCGGATAGGCCGATAGGATATCCAAAATGTCATCTTTATGCGATTGTATAACGCCTACGATGCTATTAGTCTCGATTGCATCATGGCCTATTTCGTCTGCCAGAAGATTAGCGAGGAATCGGTCGTTGAAGATTTTCTCGCATATCGAAACTGCGGTTTCTGTCTTGACTCCGTATTTCAACCTTCTTTGTAGGCGGAGCAAGTTGGGCAAGGGATTTACTATATCCTCGTCGCTGATTGCAATGATATCAATGATGCTTCCCACAAAGAAACTCAATTCGTAAGAAATGGATTTACTACAGATATCTTCAAGATCCGCTATCGGCAAGGATGTACTTTCGTGCATTCCAACAAACGAACAACCATCAAGCCACATTTGGCAAATATCTGCAAAACAGTTTGTTCTTTTTGTGAGCGTATGGGTTTCCTGGAAAAAAGATATTATCATCTCAACCAGTTGTTCATTCGTATATTTTTGCTGGGTTAGGTGGTTTTCAGCTATCCACTTCTCGATTTGTAATAGACTGTCAATGCCAATCATAGTCCTGGCGTAGTTCTTAATCTGTGAATAATCAATTTTGTTTGTCTTTAATGTGATGATGTTAAAGATTTTTTCTAACAGAGCTTTTTCATCATCATTTGCCATGAAGTATGCCAGAGTTTCTTTGCAAATATCAGCCGCTATCGATTGCTTATCCGCATTTTCATCGATTGAAAACACAAAACACAGGTGGTTTTCGATAGCCTCCACAATTCTCTTTTGTTTAGGCCTATGGTATATCCCAACTGATTACGGGAGGAGCCGTCATCAACAGCACAAATTCCGCATTGACCTAAAAGTGTTGTTAATTCGCTTTTGGTCAATCCTTCAGAAGTATGAGCCACGATACCGCAGAGGGATTTCAATTGCTGCTGATCTAATTTCTGAATAATTTGACTCATATGGACACCTCATACACTGAGTTTACTCTAACACAAGATAATCTTAACACAGGAAGATTAGTTTGTCTATTGAAAATCCATTATTTAGATTTGCAATGTCCTTTCCAGACGAGAGATTTTGAATTATAAACTGGCAAAGGGTAACCGCAGGAATGCTTTTTTTGCTCCCCTGCGATTATTTCATTGTTTATGCGGCGCAATTTTTGAGGTCAGCCCATAATGCCAATTTTGTTGCCGTTCTCGTACATATCCTCGGCATACTCGACATGATTGGGTCCTTCGCTTTGTATCCAGCCAAAGCCGGGGACATAGACCATATCCGCCAGTTCATTATCGTTAGCTATTGGCTCCGGTGCCGATTTAGGTTCAGGTTGCGTGGGCTGTACCGGGATGGAATCTGTCTGCGTAGGAGGTACATATTCTTGTTCTGTCTCGGCTTCATCTTCTATTTCCGGTACAGAGATGGGCAACTCCTCGGTGGCTACTTCCGGGACTGATTCAGCTTCCGGCATTTCCGATTCCTTCTTTTCTGTTACCACTGGCAGCACCGGTTTCTCTGCTTCCGGAAGTGTCGGCCGTGGAGTGGTCACGGCGGTCGTTTCGCTCGGCGCGGGTGTTTTCTCGACCGTTTCGGCCTGCGGCCACACGGCGGCACACAGGGCGAGACAGGCGGTAATCGCCGCGGTAACGATGATTCTCTTTTTCATTTTGGTTCCTCCTCTTTGGATGTAAAATGATTGAGTTCTGTGGACAACTCACATTTTGCGGAATAGCTATCAGAATTTCAGAAGAGCATCCAGAACATTTGCCGCCTGCTGCAGTTCGCTCTGGGTGGCCTCATTTGGCATATCTTCGTCCTTTTGTACCTTGTGGGGCAGATATGGTTCATAGTTCTGCCTGGTGATCGTCGGACGGTAGTGTCCCAGCATCTGCGCCAGTTCCTTAGCTTCCATGCCATTTCGCAGGGAAAGGACGGCGTAGGTATGACGGAGATCCGTGAATCGGATACGGTCGATTCCTGCTTCCTTTATAATTTCATTGTGCATCCGGCGCACCATCTGCGGCGAGTAGGGTTTCAGCGTGGCCGGGTGCATGAACATGAGCGGACTGCTGGGATGTTTGTTGTGTTCCCTGATTAGGAGGTCGACCACCTCCGGTGTAAGAGTTATGGTTCTTGTCTGATCGCCGTACTCCACCAGCTCTCGCCGTACCACGGCACGGTTTTCTGCGATGGTCAGCGTCCGACTTTCGATGTCCAGGTCACTCCATTTCAGGGCGATTAGCTCGCTTTGGCGAAGTCCTGTCGTCAGCGCCAGCATGAACATGGGGAGGTAGCCCAATTGCTCGGCGGCATCCAGATAGTCCTCCATTTCCAGAGGCGTCATGATATTCGCTTTCACCGTCGTGGACTTGCGGTAGTGGAACGCCTTGGCGGGATTCTCTGTCAGGAGACCGTCCCGGATGGCATAGTCCAGACACTGCTGGAGCAGGCGGTGGATGTGCCGCATGGTTTCTTCACCCAGGCCGGAGTTGCCGGATCGATGATTACCGAAGCGCTTCCGTTCCTCCAGAAATTCTCCGACCATCTCCGACGTCAATTCAGAGAGCGGTATATCTCCCAAGCCGGGGAGAATATGGTTCTTGAATACATAGTTGTGCGCCGCATAGGTGGTCGGCCTGCTTTGGTGCTTGTCGTAAGTTTCCTGCCAGAAACTGATGTATTCCCGAAGCGTCATATTCCCACCTCCATGCA
>ENA-UOJN01002829-UOJN01002829.1-human-gut-metagenome-genome-assembly--contig:-C125IIP-NODE-2829-length-10427-cov-15.934825_pt1 | contig 10427 bp, 9 predicted proteins | sample MGYA00242350_ERZ723897 | MGnify/ENA metagenome assembly ERZ723897 | reverse complement strand
CAGCCCGCTCCGATGGAGCGGGCTGTTTTTGCACATCCGCCGCTCCGCCGCATGACCCATCGCAGCATTTTTACCCGGATATAGAACAAACCCCAGATGGTACTACCCATCTGGGGTTCGTCGGCTTGCTGCGCAAGCGCGTGCCATGGAAACCGAGGCGGGCCTTGCCCCCTCGGGCTCCCCCGCTGCTCAGTCACATGACCTACCGCATCGTTTTTCACCCAAACGCAGAACAAACCCCAGATGGTGTTGCCCATCTGGGGTTCGTTCAATAGAGAGGAGAATATGAGGAGGGAGAAACTATCAAATTAAGAGATGTCGTTCGTGTCGACGAGCTTGACTTTGACGTCGAACGTTTTGCCGTCGCGATAGATGGTCAGGGTGACGGTGTCGCCCACCTGCAGGCCATCCTTGACGGCGCTGACATCGTAGGTGGTGGTCACGGGCTTGCCGTTGACCGCCAGGAGCATATCGCCGGACTGGATGCCCTGCTTCTCGGCGTCCGAGCCCTCAGCGACGTCGCTGATATAAAGCCCCTCGGGCAGATCATAGTAGTCCGAAGCGGCGGAGGAGATCGCACCCACGGTGATGCCGATGCTCACGCGGCCGGAAACACGGCCGTCTGCCAGCAGGGCGTTGACGATCGGCCGGATGACCGCCGTCGGGATCGCAAAGCCGATGCCCTCCACGCCGGTGGACAGCGCCTTCATGTTTGTGATGCCGATCACCTGCCCATACATATTGATGAGCGGGCCGCCGGAGTTGCCTTCGTTGATGGCGGCGTTGGTCTGCAGGAGGGTCATGCTGTGCCCGTTGTAGACCATGTCGCGGTTGATGGCGGAGATGATGCCGTTGGTCATCGTCCAGCGCAGCTGCTCGCCGAGCGGGTTGCCGATGGACACGACGTCATCGCCGACCTGCAGGGAGCTGGAGTCGCCGAATTCGGCGGGGGTGAGCCCCTGTGCGTCGATCTTGAGCACGGCGATGTCGCTCACGGCATCTGCGCCGACGAGCGCACCCGTATACTCGGTGCCGTCCGACGTGGTCACGGTGACGCTCTTCGCGCCGTCGAGCACGTGCGTGTTCGTGACGATGTAGCCATCGCTCGTGAGCACGATGCCCGTGCCGGTGCTGTATTCGCCGCGGCGGATGTCGGCATGGATGCCGACGACGGACGGCAGGCACTTGGCATACACGCTCTGCAGCGAGAGCGCGCTGCCGCCGGCGGGCTGGAGTGCCATGGTCACGCCGGAATTTGTCGGCGCGCCCGGCAGCTCGTTCTTGCCGGTAACGGTGGTGTCATCGTCCGGTTCGTCCTGTGGAATCGTCACGCTGCCGTGCTGTCCGGGATCGACGGAGGGAGCAGAGTCCCGTCCGCGCGCCGCGAACACATAACACGAGGCGATGATCAGCACCAACACGCCGAGAATGATCATCGTGATCTTCAGGCCCTGATGGGACTTCTTCTTCGGTGCGGCGGTCTGCGACGGGCTCCAGTAAGAGTCGTAGCAGCCGCTGTCGGAAGCTTCGCTGCGGGGCGCGGAATAGCCGGCCTCATACCAGTCGGACTCCGGTTTGCGAACGTTGTCGTACATGTTGGTGTCCCTCCCAAGGAACGATTTGATGATAACACACGATTTTGTGCTGCTTATGAATGGAAAACGAACATTCTATGAATTCCGCGAACAATTCATGAACTCTTGCGCCCGCCCCGACGGCCGGTGTTTTCGGGCTTTGCGGTGGGCTTGGGCGCGGGCTTTGCGAGCGTGAGCGTGAACACGAACTCCGTCTCCCCGTCGCGGCTCGTGACGGCGATGTCCTCGCCGTGCGCGTCGAGGATGCTCTTGACCAGATACAGCCCGAGGCCCACGCCGTCGCGGTCAAGGCTGCGGCTGCGGTCGGACTTGTGGAAGCGGTCGAAGATGAACGGCAGGTCGTCGGCAGGGATGGTCTCGCCGTGGTCGCGCACGGAGACGTAGGCCTTCCCCTCTGCCTTCCAGAGCGAGACGCACAGCGTGCTGCCGGGCGCGGCAAATTTGACGGCGTTGTCCATCAGATTATAGAGCACGCGCGTGATGGCGTCCGGGTCGCCGAGCACGAGCATCGGGTCCTCCGGAAGCTGGAGGTCGACGTCGAGCTGCTTGTCAGTGGCGCGCGCCTCAAAGCTGAGCATGGCGCTGACGATCTTGTCCGAGATGTCAAATTCGCGCCGGCGCGTCAGATCCTCGCCCGTGCTCTCCATGCGCGACATATCCAGCATACTGCGCACAAGACGTGAGAGACGGCGCGTCTCGTCGGCGATGGTGACGAGGTATTTGTCCTCCTGATCCTTGGGGATCGTGCCGTCGAGAATGCCGTCGGCAAAGCCGGCGATGGTGGTCATGGGCGTCTTGAGCTCATGCGAGACGTTGGCGATAAAGGCGTTGCGGCGCTCCTCGCTCGTCTCGAGCGAGTCCGCCATGGTGTTGAACGCCGAAATGAGCGCGCCGACCTCGTCGGTGCGTCCGTCATCCGTGACGCGGGCGGAAAAATCGCCGTGGGCGAATTTCTTGGCGGCGACGGCCATCTCGTCGAGCGGCTGCGCCATGCGCTTGCTCGTCACGAGCGAGAGCAGCAGCGCGATCATCATCACGGCTGCGGACGCGGCGAGAAATACCCACACGAACGTGCGCCAGCCGTCGATGATCGTGGCGCTGTTGGTCGTCACGAACACGTAGCCGACGATGCGCGCGGCCGAGCCGATGTTGATCGGCTGGGCGACGACGTAGTGTGCGGAGCTGTAAAACCCGCCGAGGCTCGTGATGAGATTGAGCTTGCCGTCGCTGCGCAGCTGTGTCATGGCGCTGCCGGTGAGCGTGCGGCCGAGGTGCTCGCAGGCAATGTTCCGGCACGAGCAGGACACGACCGTCCCGTCGGTGTCGGTGATGAAGATGTGGTTTCCGGTCGACTGTGCAAGCGTGCTGATGACCATGCGCAGGTCCCAGCTCGCAAGATCGCCGCTGCGCACGAGCGCCTGCGCCGCATGGCTGACCTCCTCGGCGTTGGAGACCATGTTGCCGCGGTATTCGCTGATGACATAGCTGCGGCCGAGAAACACGAACGCCGTGCCGAGGATCAGAAAGCTGAAGAGCACCATGGCGGCGGTCGCGGCGAAGTTTTTGAAATAGATGCTCTTCACTTACGTCTCTTCCGCTTCGAACTTATAGCCCACGCCCCAGACGGTCTTGAGCGCCCACTTGTCGGACACGCCCTCGAGCTTCTCGCGCAGGCGCTTGATGTGCACGTCCACGGTGCGGCTGTCGCCGAAGTAGTCAAAGCCCCACACCTCGTCGAGCAGCTGGTTGCGGGTGTAGACGCGGTTGGGCGTGGCCGCGAGGTGGTACAAAAGCTCCATCTCCTTGGGCGGCGTGTCGATCTTCTTGCCGTCGACGATCAGCTCGTAGGAGTCGAGGTTGATGACGAGCTTGTCGAAGGTGAGCTTCTTGCTCTGGGGTTTGCCGTCGTCGCCGGTGCGGCGCAGCACGGCGTGCACGCGCGCAAGCAGCTCCTTGACCTCGAAGGGCTTGACGATGTAGTCGTCTGCGCCCATCTCCAGACCGGAGACCTTGTCCTCGGTCTCGCCCTTGGCGGTGAGCATGATGATGGGCATTTTCATGGTCTTGCGCAGCTCGCGGCAGACCTGCCAGCCGTCCATCACGGGCAGCATGATATCGAGCAGCACAAGGTCGGGCTGGATCTCCTTGGCCATCTCGACGGCCTTGCCGCCGTCAGCCGCGTGCGACACCTCGAAGCCGTCCTTCTGCAGATACAGGCGCAGCAATTCCGCGATGTTGATATCGTCCTCCACGACGAGCACTTTCTGGCTCATGTGTTGTTGCCTCCTTCACCGGCGCGCCGCGCCGGACATAATGATCCAATGGTGCATCCTATTATAAACAACCGGCACGATTTTTTCATGTCCAATCTGTAAAATCCGCGCCCGCACGGCTGCGCGGCGCTCCCGGCGCGCAAAAGGCATTTACAAGACCGCGAAAATGTTGTATGGTTAATTGTAAACCTATTTTTGAACGAACAGCGAGGCAACCGCATGAACACCTATGGCGAACGTGTAAAAGTGACGATTTTCGGCGAGTCGCACGGCCCGGCGATCGGCGTCGTGCTCGACGGCGTCCCGGCAGGAGAGGCCGTTGACATGGACGCCGTGCGCATCCAGATGCGCCGGCGCGCGCCCGGCTCGTCCGACCTGACGACCCACCGCTCCGAGACCGACGACCCGCTCGTGATGAGCGGCATCCTCAACGGCGTGACGACCGGCGCGCCCATCTCGGCAATCTTCCGCAACAAGGACCAGAACAGCGCGGCCTACCATCCGGAGATCCCGCGCCCGAGCCACGCGGACTACGCGGCGACCGTGCGCTTCGGCGGCCACGCCGACCTGCGCGGCGGCGGCCCGTTCAGCGGCCGGCTCACGGCGTGCCTCGTGTTTGCCGGGGCGGTCTGCCGCCAGATCCTCGAGCGCCGCGGCATCACGATCACGGCCAACGCCGTGCGCGTCGGTCAGGCGACGGGCAAGGAGCTCAACTTCGACATGAAGCGCGCCATCCTCGATGCGCGCAGCGCCGGTGACTCCGTCGGCAGCGAGCTTGAGTGCGTCGTCACGGGCGTGCCCGCCGGCGTCGGCGGGCTGCTCTTCGGCGGCATGGAGAGCCGCATCGCCGGCATGCTCTATGCCATCCCCGGCGTGAAGGGCGTGGAGTTCGGCCGCGGCTTCGCCCTTGCCGAAATGCGCGGCAGTGAGGCAAATGACCCCATCCGCCTGCAAAACGGGCGCATCACCATGGCGTCCAACAACGCCGGCGGCATCAACGGCGGCATCACCAACGGCATGCCGCTCGTCGTGCGCATGGCCCTGCGGCCGACGCCGTCGATCGCGTGCGAGCAGCCGTCGGTCGACCTCGTGACCATGGAGGAGACGCCGCTGCGCATCAACGGCCGGCACGACCCGTGCCTTGCCCCGCGCGCGATCCCCGTCATGGAGGCCGCACTCGCCTGCTGCGTGCTCGACGCCATGCTCGACAGCGCCGCCACGATCTGAGAAAGGAGCCCATCATGGACGAACACAAGACCCCCGAAGAAATCATCAACGACAACGCCGCGCCGGACGCCCCGGAGGCCGATGCGCCCGAAGCGTGCGCGCAGCCGGAAGAAGTCCCCACCGGCGAAGCCGATGCTGCCGAAGTCTCCGGCGGCGAAGCCGATGCTGCCGAAGTCCCCGCTCCGGCGGAGAAAAAGCCCATGAGCGTCCGCGCGCGTCACGCGCTCCGGCGCGGTGTGGCCGGTCTGCTGGCGGCCATCGTGCTGCTGGCGGTGTCCGGCTTCGGCGTGTTCCGCATCGCCCGCGGCGCGCAGAAGATCGTCGACACGTTCGATGCCGACCCCGGCACGTTCGTGCAGCATGACATCGTCTTTATCCTCAACACGTTTTCCGACCCCAACGGCGGCAGCGCGCAGTACGGCGTTGTGCCCATCGGCGGCAAGCTCGTGGCCTTCCGCTTCCCCGCGCGCTGGAACGCCTCGGTCAAGACCATCTCCGATACGACGGCAAGCGTCCTCACCGGTCAGAGCAACTGGGACGGCAACTACATCCGCGTCACCGGCACGGTCAAGACCATGCCGGAGGCCGTCTCGTCCGCGCTCTACGACTGGTACACGGAAAACCACGCCTACCTGCAGCAGATCGGTGCGATCGGCGACAGTGAGGACGCGGCCGACTACCTGCCCGACACGATCGTGCGCGTGGACACCGTCGGCAGCATCCCGCAGGGCTGGGTCGAGGGGCTGACGATCGCCGCCGTCGCCTGCCTGATCTACGCCATCGTGGTGCTCATCCGCATCCTCTGCGGCAAGTATGAGCAGGAAAAACTGCCGGACATCACCTTCGAGCTCGTGGACATGACGCCCGAGACGGAAGATGCCCCGGAGGCGGATGCTGCGCCGGAGACCGAGCCGGAGACCGAGCCTGAAACCGAACCCGAAACCGAGCCGGAGACCGAGCCGGAGACCGAGACCGCGCAGCCCGAAAAATCTGAAGGAACCGAGGACACGCCTGATGCCTGATCATAAACTTTGCGTGCCGTGCCTGTTCGGGCTCGAGGGTCCGCTCGGCAACGAGCTGCGCCACATGGGGCTGCGCGGCGTTATGCCCGAAAACGGCCGCGTGCGCTGCACCGGCACGGACGCGGACATTGCGCGCATGAACATCCGCTGCCGCTTCGGCGAGCGCGTGCTGCTCGAGCTGGGCAGTTTCCCCGCGCCGACGTTCGACGCGCTCTTTGAGGGCGTCAAGGCGCTGCCGTGGGCGGACTATCTGCCGGCGGACGCGGCCTTCCCCGTCAAGGGCTACAGTCTGGAGTCGGCGCTGCACTCCGTGCCCGACTGCCAGAAGATCATCAAAAAAGCCGTCGTCGAGTCGCTCAAGCGGCGCTACCGCGTCGGCTGGTTCGCCGAGACCGGCACATTGTATCAGATTCAGTTCTCGCTCGTGCACGACACGGCCACGCTCTATCTCGACACGACCGGCACGCCGCTGCACAAGCGCGGCTACCGTCCGGCGCACGTGGCGGCGCCCCTGCGCGAGACGCTGGCCGCCGCACTCGTGGACATCGCGGGCTACCGCGGCCGGGGCGATCTGTGCGACCCGTTTTGCGGCAGCGGCACCATCGCCATCGAGGCGGCGCTGGCCGCCAAGGGGCGCGCACCCGGCATCAACCGCGACTTTGCCGCCATGCAGTGGGCGTGGCTGGACAAGGCCGTCTGGCAGGATGCGCGTGAGCAGGCGCGTGCGCGGGAGTTTCACGGCGACTACCACATCTTCGCATCCGACATCGACCCGCGCGCCGTCGCCATGGCGCGCGACAATGCCCGCCGCGCCGGCGTGGACGACTGCATCGCCTTTGCGGTGGCGGACGCGCGCGAATTCGCGCAGACGACCGAGCGCGGCGTCATCGTCACGAACCCGCCCTACGGCGAGCGCCTGATGGAAAAGCGCGAGGCCGAGGCGCTCTACGCCGCCTTCGGCGCGGCCTATGCCAAAACGGAGCACTGGAAGCTCTACCTCCTGAGCTCGCACACGGAGTTTGAGCGCACATTCGGCCGTCCGGCGGACAAGAAGCGCAAGCTCTACAACGGCACGCTCCGCTGCGACCTGTTCCAGTACACGAAGGACGTGTGAAGCGGCAGGCCGGTGCATATGCTCACACCGGTAGTTAAAAATCCGCAAATATTCACGATTTTCCCCTTGCGCGTCCGCGCCGCACGCGGTATAGTTGTTGTATTTTTTTGTCGAAAGTGCAGGAATTCACTATGAAACATCTGTTCATCGTCAATCCCGTCGCCGGCGGCAAGGACCGGCGCGAATACGTTGCCGAGCAGGCGCGCCGCGCGCTTGAGGGCAGCGAGGACGCTTACGAGGTCTATGTCACGACCGCGCCCATGGATGCATGCGCCAGGATCGCCGCGGAGGCGGCCTCCGGCGAGGAGCTGCGGGTGTATGCCTGTGGCGGCGACGGCACGCTCAACGAGTGCGTCAACGGCGCCGCCGGCCGCAGCAATGTCGCCGTGACGCATTTCCCCTGCGGCACGGGCAACGACTTCATCAAGATGTTCGGCGAGGAAAAGGCGCGCTTTTCCGACCTTGCCGATCTCGTGCACGGTGAGGTGCGCCCCTTTGACATCATCGAGTGCTGCGGGCGCTACGCGCTCAACATCTGCTCGGTCGGCATCGACGCGCGCATCGGCACCGAGGTGCACCAGTATCACGACAGCTACATTTTCTCCGCCGTGGCAAACCTCTTCAAGGGCATCGCCCAGCCGCTGACCGTGCGCGGCTGCGGCATGGAGTATTCCGGCGGCACGTCGCTCATCTGCGCGTGCAACGGCCGGTTCTACGGCGGTGGCTTCAACCCCATCCCCGACTCCATGCCCGACAACGGCAAGCTGGAGTTTCTCGTCGTGCGCGATGTCTCGCGCCTGCAGTTCATCCAGCTTGTCGGCAAATACGCCAAGGGGCGCTACCGTGAGCTGGAAAAGTACATCACGCACCTTGAGGGCGACCACCTTGAGATCGACAGCGAAAACGAGATCGTCGTCAACATCGACGGCGAGGCGCTCTACAGCAAGCACGTGAATTTCGACCTCATCCCCGGCGGCGTGAACTTCCTCGTGCCGGCGAACATGGCCTTCTTCCACCCCGAAACCGCGGGCGGCCACGAGACGCGCGAATTTGTCCATACCTGACGAAAAACGCGGTCATAAAACGTTTACAAAAAAATTTCGTCAGGGGCTTGATAATCCGAAAATTTGTGGTATAGTATGATGCGTTAGCACTCCAAGGAATTGAGTGCTAACGCATCGCTTTTTTGTATTCAATATTAGGAGGCATATAGATTATGAAACTCAAACCGTTGGCAGACCGTGTGATCCTCAAGCAGTTCAAGGCCGAGGAAAAGACCAAGAGCGGCCTGATCCTGGCAGCATCCGCGCAGGAGAAGCCCGAGATGTTCGAGGTCGTCGAAGTCGGCCCGGGCGGCATGGTGGACGGCAACGAAGTGAAGATGACCGTCGCCGCCGGTGACCGCGTGATCGTCGGCAAGTACTCCGGCACCACCGTGAAGGTGGACGGCGAGGAGTATTCCATCGTGCGCCAGAGCGACATTCTGGCCGTCGTCGAGTAAGACACTACTGCTTGGATTCATTAGGAGGCTATCATTATGGCAAAACAGATCATTTATGGTGAAGAAGCACGCAAGGCGCTGCAGCGCGGCGTGGATCAGCTGGCTGATACCGTCAAGATCACCCTCGGCCCCAAGGGCCGCAACGTGGTGCTGGGCAAGAAGTTCGGCGCTCCGCTGATCACGAACGACGGTGTGACGATCGCAAAGGAGATCGAGCTTGAGGATGCGTTCGAGAACATGGGCGCGCAGCTCATCCGCGAAGTGAGCACCAAGACCAACGACGTCGCCGGCGACGGCACCACCTCCGCCACCGTGCTGGCGCAGGCGATGATCCGCGAGGGTCTGAAGAACCTCGCCGCCGGTGCAAACCCGATGGTCATGCGCCGCGGCATCCAGAAGGCGACCGAGGCGGCCGTCGATGCCATCCGCACCAACTCCCAGCCCGTGAGCGGCAGCGGCGACATCGCGCGTGTCGGCGCGATCTCGTCCGGTGACGAGCACATCGGCAAGCTCATTGCCGAGGCCATGGAGAAGGTCAGCCAGAACGGCGTCATCACCGTCGAGGAGAGCAAGACCGCCGAGACCTATTCCGAGGTCGTCGAGGGTATGCAGTTCGACCGCGGCTATGTCACCCCGTACATGGTCACCGACAACGACAAGATGGAGGCCGTCATCGACGACGCGCTCATCCTCATCACCGATAAGAAGATCTCGAACATTCAGGAGATCCTGCCGGTGCTCGAGGCCGTGCTGAATGCGGGCAAGAAGCTCGTCATCATCGCCGACGACATCGAGGGCGAGGCGCTGGCCACCATCATCCTCAACAAGCTGCGCGGCACGTTCACCTGCGTGTGCGTCAAGGCCCCCGGCTTCGGCGACCGCCGCAAGGAAATGCTGCAGGACATCGCCATCCTGACCGGCGGTCAGGTCATCTCGACCGACCTCGGCATGGAGCTCAAGGACACCACGCTGGCACAGCTTGGCCACGCGCGTCAGGTCAAGGTCACGAAGGAGACCACGACCATCGTCGAGGGTGCCGGCGCTAAGGACGACATCCAGAGCCGCATCGCACAGATCCGCGCCCAGATCGAGACGACCACCTCCGAGTACGACAAGGAGAAGCTGCAGGAGCGTCTGGCAAAGCTCTCCGGCGGTGTTGCGGTCATCAAGGTCGGCGCTGCGACCGAGACCGAGATGAAGGAAAAGAAGCTGCGCATCGAGGACGCGCTCAACGCGACCCGCGCGGCTGTTGAAGAGGGCGTTGTCGCCGGCGGCGGCACGGCATATGTCGTGGCCAGCAAGGCCGCACAGGCGACGGCTGCCAAGCTCTCCGGTGACGAGAAGACCGGCGCGAACATCATCGCCGCCGCGCTGCGCGCCCCGATCTGCCAGATCGCGGCCAACGCCGGTGTCGAGGGTGCGGTCATCCTCGATAAGGTCAGCAAGAGCAAGAGCGTCAATTACGGCTACGACGCCGCGCACGACACCTTCGGCGACATGATCGACAACGGCATCGTCGACCCGACCAAGGTCTGCCGCAGCGCGCTCGAGAACGCCGCGTCCGTCTCCTCCATGGTCCTGACCACCGAGTCCCTCGTGGCCGACCTGCCCGAGAAGGCCGCTCCGGCTGCTCCGGCTGCCCCGGACATGGGCGGTATGTACTGATCCCCCTGCCCCGGCAAAACAACAGACAAA
>ENA-UOJN01002823-UOJN01002823.1-human-gut-metagenome-genome-assembly--contig:-C125IIP-NODE-2823-length-10443-cov-7.716115_pt1 | contig 10443 bp, 9 predicted proteins | sample MGYA00242350_ERZ723897 | MGnify/ENA metagenome assembly ERZ723897 | reverse complement strand
TGATGGAAAAGAAAATTTTATAATTCTTTACGATCGAAAACATTATTTATTCACCTCCTTCGGAGCAGAAACGCCAAAGAAAGCGGGATTTTTAGTGAAATTGCTTGAAATCAAAAAGCGCAGCAAAAATTTAGTCACAGTAATAGCCGAGAACATACTCAAAATAACACCAATAGCCAATGTTACTGCAAAGCCTTTAATCGGTCCAGTACCAAGATAGAAAAGAATAACGGCAGCCATTAAAGTCGTTACGTTAGAGTCAAAAATAGTTACAAACGCACGATTAAATCCTGCATCCATTGCTGAACGTAAAGTTTTACCATTGCGAATTTCTTCTTTAAATCGTTCAAAAATCAAGACATTAGCATCTACTGCCATGCCAATAGACAGGATGATACCAGCTATACCAGGCAGAGTCAGCGTCGCATTCAGATACCGCATCACTAAAAGCAGCATCATTACATAAAGCAGTAATGCAATACAAGCTACAATACCTGATAAACGGTAAAACAGAATCATAAATACAAAAACACCGATAACACCGATTCCAAAAGCTTTAATACTTTTTTCTTTAGAATCCTGACCTAATGTAGGTCCAACAGTCCGATTTTCCATAACCTCAATTTTCACAGGCAAAGAACCGCTACGCAGTAAAATAGCCAAATGCTCAGCCTCTTCCATAGTACGTGATCCTGAGATTTGAGCTCTGCCGCCAGTTATAGCTTCCTGTACTACAGGATTGGTAAGCACTTCACCATCTAACACAATAGCGATCGGTTTACCTATGTTACGTGCGGTAAGATCAGCAAACTTTTTGCCGCCTTCATCACTGAACTCCAAACCGACAACAGACTGGTTGCCCTGAGAAATTTGCGCTTTAGCATCCTTTAAGTCTTTACCTGTCAGAACAGTTTTCCCGCTGACATCTTTAAATTCCAAAAGTGCGGTACGTCCGAGCATCGCAATCGCTTTATCAGGATCTTTAACTCCAGGAAGCTCAACAATAATACGATCCTTACCCTGACGCTGTATAACCGGTTCGGTCAATCCAAGTTCATTAACACGGCGTTCAATAATTTTCACTGAACGATTAACTGCATCATCATCAACCTTTAACTCAGGTGTATCAACAGCCTGAAGCACAACATGTGTACCACCCTGCAGATCAAGTCCCTGTTTAATGGAATTTGACAAAGGCGAAATATAAACACAGAAACCCCCGATTATCGCCAACGAGATAATCAAGAATTTGCCTAATTCATTCCATCTCAAAATTAGCTGCCCCCTTTAGTAAGTTCATCAAAACTTTTATAAACAAGCTACTCACAAAGAGTAACGTTTGTTTCAGTAACCAGATACTGCACCGGTTTATCATAATAATCTACTGGTATTTTACTGCATAACAGGGCATTATAAGTCACACCCATCAGCACAGCTTTATCAACCTGTGCCAAGAAGCGGTCATAATAACCTGCACCCATGCCTATTCGGTTGCCATTTTTAGCAAACCCAACTCCAGGTGCCAATACCAAAGCTATTTCATGTGGATTTATCACAACATCTGTACCACTAACACTGCGGATTCCGTAACGGTCAAGTGATAACTGGCCAAAACCTTCAAACCGCACCGCACAAATCTCTGTTTCTGAAATTATCTGCGGAACACAAACCGTTTTACCAGCGAGTCTAGCCTGCTCTAAAACAATGTCTATATTCGGTTCGTTTCCGAATGCCAGATAACCAAAAATGACGTCAGCCTGACGATATTGTGGCGAAAGCATAATATTTGCACAGATTTCTTTGCTCCAGCGGTCAACCTGATCCCTAGAAAGCTGATTGCGCAAAGATTTTAACTCCTTGCGCAATTGTTGTTTCTTCATTATTTTTCTGCCATTTCCTGCTTAACGGGATCTTGAAAAGCACTGATAGCGGAACGTGCAAAATCAACTTCCACGTCTTCAGCCAGCTTCAAGGTAACCTTTTTTTCACTGATAGCGGTAATCACACCAAACATACCGCCAATAGTCACTACTTTATCGCCTTTTTTCAAAGAATCAAGCATTCTCTGACGTTTTTGTTGTTCTTGTTTCTGAGGACGATACAGCATAAAATAAAAGATACCGCCCATTAAGATAAACGGCCAGATCGCATTGATCATCGCCATAGTATCTCCACCTTGCATGGGAACACCTCCTTCATAATTCTCCCCTATCTGGAATTATATTCGCCATAAAAACGAAAAATCCTGTTTTAGCCTCGATAATTTTCTAAAAATCTTTCGCGCAGCTCAGGGAAAGTATCACTGGCAATAGCAGAACGAATCTGCTTTGTAAAATCAAGCAGAAAATGTAGATTGTGAATCGTAAGCAGCCTCAGAGCAAACAACTCTTCTGCCTTAAACAGATGCCTGATATAGGCCCGTGAAAAATTACGGCAAGTATAACAGCCGCAGCGTTCATCAATAGGACGAAAATCCTCAGCATATGCTGCATTCCGTACAACCAGCCGTCCTTCTGGGATCATTGCTGTACCGTTACGAGCTACCCTTGTTGGAAATACACAGTCAAACATATCGACACCCAGGTTTACTGCCTCTACTATACAGTCTGGGGTTCCAACTCCCATTAGATAACGGGCTTTATTCTTTGGCATATGCTCAGTTGTTTGGTTTAAAATGTCATACATCAGCGGCTTAGGTTCACCAACACTCAGTCCACCGATTCCATAACCAGCAAAATCCATTTCCGTCAGCTGATCAGCACTCATTTTTCGAAGTTCCGGATACATTCCACCCTGAACAATGCCAAACATAGATTGGTCTTCACGGGTATGTATATCTAAACAGCGTTTGGCCCAACGCGTAGTTCTCAGAGTTGATTCTTTTGCATAATCAAAATCAGCCGGATAAGGAATGCATTCATCAAAAGCCATTGCGATATCGGCGCCTAATGCTTCCTGTACTTCTGTGGCTATCTCTGGCGACAGAAATTTTTTTGAACCGTCAATATGCGACCTGAATGTCACACCTTCTTCTTTGATTTTTCTCATGGCTCCCAAACTGAAAACCTGAAATCCACCGCTGTCTGTCAGCATCCCCCGGTCATAACGCATAAAATTATGCAAACCTCCGGCTTTCTTGACCAATTCATGACCAGGCCGTAAAAACAAATGATAAGTGTTAGACAAAATAACCTGACTGCCCATAGCATATAATTCTTCTGGCGCTAATGTTTTTACGGTCGCCTGTGTTCCAACAGGCATAAACATCGGCGTATCAAAAGTTCCGTGTGGAGTATGTAATTTACCTAATCGCGCGCCGCTCCGACTGCACTCTTTTATTAATTCATATGTAACTGCGTGCATAAATTCTCCTAAAAATTATTTATTCAAATCAGTAATAAACATAGCGTCACCAAAAGAAAAGAAACGATAATGTTCGCGTACAGCTTCAGCATAAGTCGACAGCATAATCTCACGTGTTGACAGGGCTGATACCAACATCAAAAGCGTGCTCTGCGGCAAATGAAAATTAGTTATCAATGAATTTACCAGTCGAAAGCGATATCCAGGATAAATAAAGATATTTGTCCAGTTCCCGCCAGCTTTAATCACACCACTTTCACCCGCAGCTTCTAAAGTACGTACCGCAGTAGTTCCTACAGCAACGATACGCCGACCTTCAGCTTTAGCCTTATTAATAGCTTCAGCCGCTTCAGGTGAAACAGAGTAAAACTCTCTGTGCATCACATGATCTTTGATGTCATCAACACTGACAGGGCGAAAAGTCCCAAGACCAACATGCAGTGTTACAAAAACCTCTTCGCAGCCAATATCCCTAATCTTTTGCAAAAGTTCTTTGGTAAAATGCAATCCGGCAGTTGGTGCTGCAGCACTGCCATTCTCTCTTGAATAGACTGTTTGATAACGTTCCTTATCTTCCAGTGGTGCCGTAATATACGGAGGCAGCGGCGTTTCACCCAAACGATCCAAAATCTCTTCGAATACGCCATTATAATAAAAACGCGCTATTCTTCCGCCAAAATCCGTATCAGCAATAATATCACAGGACAAATCATCACTAAATTTTATTTTTGCCCCAACGCGCAGTTTGCGACCAGGTTTAACCAAAACTTCCCAATCCGTACTGTTTAAACGTGTCAGCAAAAATACCTCAACTCTTGCACCAGTATCCTTCACGCCATGCAGACGTGCCGGAATAACACGAGTATCATTAAAAACCAGTAAATCATCATGCCGCAAATATTCACATAAATCATAAAAATATCTGTGTTCTATTGTTCCCGTATTTTTATCTACAACAAGCAATCTTGAGTGATCGCGCGGTTCCAACGGATACTGCGCAATCAATTCCTGCGGCAAATCATAAGTAAAATCTTTTACCTGCATCTTAATCTCCGGTTTCAGTAAATTTTTTCAACCCTGGTATCTGTATAATAATGAGTTAAAATTTCTTTATAATAGTCCCTGCTGCGTGGCGGCGCACTATTTGCCATCCCACGTGCTCCCCACTGGGAAAGCCCCAGTCCGGACCCCTGCCCACGGCCTTTAAAAGTTACCATCTCACCTTTTTCACCGCTGACAAAATGCAGATCCTTTAAAATATCTTTAAAACTAATACTACGTTCGCTGACTTTTATCGGGACTTCCTTCCTGCCGATTTCTATTCCATAAGAATTTTCAATAGGAATCTCAATAGAATTTGGTACAGGACGGTTGACTTCCACTTCAAAAAAAGTACTGTTGAGCCCTAATATTTCCTGCACCTGCTGTCCTGTAAAAAGAAATGTCCCGCCGCTGCCGCTGAATAGCATTTCCTGCACCCGTCCGCTGGCAGTGCGATCATTTCCAAACATTTTGCTACTGCCTTCCAGCGGTGATAAACGTATGCTTTCAAGTTTGCCGACAGCATATCCACGCGTCGATAAACGTCGTTCGATCTCACTTGCAGGCAAAGCTTTTTCCCAGTTATACATAGGTGCATCCCAGTCGTAATCCTTCACACTGCGCAGATAAGGTACATATCTGCCCCACACATCGCGGCTGTTTTCCGTCTGCCCGCCACCACTTTGGTGATAAACAGCTTCAATTGGCTGCCCGTTATAAGTGACTACCATTCCCGCTGTGACATCGACCAGTTTATTAATAGCCTGCTTTTCTGTTGTCAGTCCATAATAATCCTGCCCTTCTTCACTGGCTTTCAGATCATAACCTAAACGACTGCGGTTTCCAAGCCTGTTATAAGCCAGCGACCTTGCTGCTACAGCCTGGGCCTTAATTGCCTCATCAGGGAAAATCACAGGTATTTCTTCGCCCACAACACTATATAAATACTGCTCTAACGGCAGTACATTGACCACATCTAAAGTCTTTCCGTCAGCGGAAATACGTACCTCAAAGCTGCCACGGTAAGCTTTTTTATTTACTTCAATGGGCTTGCCATTTTCTTTTACCACAAAACGTAACGTTTTGGCACCAAACTTCTGCGCACCCAAATTGACAGTACCACCCTCAGCATTTACAAAATACCTATCCGGTTTCAAAACCATTTCCTCTCCGGTATCCGGTACTCTTACCATCAGTTCATCCTCACAGCTAAGCTCAGCTGCAAACTGACCATGTACGACAGCAACAGCAATATCAGGCGATGAAGCCATTACTATGCCACAATTGATACAGAATACCCACGCGACAAGCAGCAGCAGTTTTTTCATGAGGACGCCCCCTTCTCTAAAACTAGTCTAACTTTACCTTAGGCTTCTTCTCATAACGGTCCCTTTCACTGAATACGCAGCCACAGTATGGCTGACGATATAACTCCAGCTCTAGGCTTATATCAACACCACGCTGATAACCTTTGCGAAAATCCTCATAGTAAAACGGGATATCAAATTCCTTCCCAGCTTCTTCAGCCATTTGTATGATCAGTTCATGCTTCTGATACGGACTGACTAATAAAGTCGTTGAGAAAGCATCATAACCATTTTCTTTGGCATACTGAGCTGCATAACGCATCCGCACTCTGTAGCAGTAAGCGCAGCGTATTACAGGTTCATCCAGCATCCCTTGCACACAAGTTTCCAGAGGGTAGCTTTTATCTACAATCAGCTTATAACGTTTTTTCTCGCATAACTCTCGTAAAGCATTTAATCGCCGTTTAAATTCCTTATATGGATGGATATTTGGATTAAAATACAAAATATCAAAAGCCTTGCCGTCAACCAACAGCTTCTCTGCAGGATAGCATGCACAAGGTCCGCAGCAGGCGTGCAATAGCAGTTTCATCACATCATCCCTTTTCCGGGAAAGGCACTCCCAAATAACGATACGTTTCACGTGTGGCAATCCGCCCCCGCGGTGTACGCTGAAGCAGCCCCAGTTGCATAAGATATGGCTCAATTACATCCTCAATAGTATCTGTTTCCTCACTTACTGCAGCCGCAATGGTTTCAATACCAACAGGTCCACCGCAAAATGTTTTAACAATCGTTTGAAGAATGCGTCGATCATTGCGGTCAAGACCATAACGATCAACATCTAAGCGTGCTAAAGCTTCATCTGCCATTTGTCCAGTAATAACCGCAGCACCTGACACCTGTGCAAAATCGCGCACGCGCTTTAACAAACGATTCGCTACACGCGGAGTTCCGCGACTGCGGCGTGCAATTTCCTCTGCTCCGTCAGCAGCGATCTCAACACCTAAAATCTCAGCAGCACGTGTAATAATAAACTGTAATTCATCAGGCTTATAAAATTCCAACCGGCACTGTACACCAAACCGATCACGTAAAGGAGCCGCAATGGCTCCTAAACGTGTCGTAGCACCAATAAGCGTAAATTTTGGCAAATCTAACCGCACGCTGCGCGCACTCGGGCCTTTACCGATAATGATATCCAAAGCATAATCTTCCATTGCTGAGTACAAGATTTCTTCCACTGTTTTGGATAAGCGGTGAATCTCGTCAATAAAAAGCACGTCATTATCACCTAAATTAGTCAAAATCGCTGCCAGATCACCCTGTCGTTCAATAGCAGGGCCTGACGTAACACGAATATTAACATTCAATTCATTGGCAATAATATTTGCTAATGTGGTTTTCCCCAGACCAGGCGGCCCAAATAAAAGCACATGATCTAGCGCTTCTTTCCTGTCGGCAGCAGCCTTGATGAATACTTCCATATTCTGTTTTACCTGATTCTGCCCGATATATTCGGCCAGGCGGCGAGGACGCAGGCTGTATTGCCATACATCGGCGTCCTGCTCCTGTCCGGTAATAATTCTTTCTTCCGGCTGCATTATTTCCTCCCGGCAAACAATTTGAGAGCCTGCTTAATAATTACCTCACTGCTAAGTTCTGCATAATTCGGAATCTGTTTTAAAGCAGGCATGATTTCCGAATTAGAGTATCCTAAAGCACACAATGCTTCAATAGCTTCATCCACAGCAGCACTACCGCCGCCAAATGCAGTATCGGCAAAACCGCTGTCGCTGTCACCGCCTATACCGCCTACTTTATCTTTTAATTCTAAAAGTAACCGTTCAGCGGTCTTTTTACCAATCCCTGGCAACTTTGTTAAAACCTTAAGGTCACGGCTTTGCACTGCCAGATAAAAATCATCCGGCTTAACGGCAGACAAAATGCCTAATGCAACCTTAGGACCAACACCGCTGACCCCAAGAAGAAGTAAAAATAAATTATAGTATTCCTGATTCAGAAAGCCAAACAGTAAAATAGCATCCTCGCGCACAGCCATATAAGTGTGCACTCTAGCTTCCATTCCTACAGCAAGTTGTCCCAAATGAGCCGCAGGCATAAAGACCCTGTAGCCAACACCGCTGTTAGTTTCCAACAAACAATATTCATTTGCCAGATAGGCCACCTTTCCTTTAATTGATCCAATCATTTACTTCAACTCCTGCCATCGTCTTGTCGCTGCCGTATGCAATCCGCAAATCGCCACTGCCAAAGCATCAGCGACATCATCTGGTTTAGGTTTTGTACGAATATTCAAGAGCTTCTGCACCATAAAAGTCACCTGCTCTTTGTTAGCGCCGCCATAACCTACAACAGCCTGCTTGATCTGCATCGGTGTAAATTCCGTGATCTGGATACCGCGGTTAGCTGCTGTCAAAAGTGCCACACCGCGAGCCTGACCAACGCTTATTGCTGTCGTTACATTGCGGTTAAAAAACAATTGTTCCACACTCATCACATCCGGACGATATTCATCCAATAAGACGCTCAGTTCATCGTAGATTTTTTTCAACCTGAGTTCAGGCAGCATATCCTTATCCGTAAACACAGCTCCATAATGGATAGGAGTCAGTTTATTCCCTACCATTTCCACCAGGCCAAAGCCGCAGATAGCAGTACCAGGGTCAATTCCAATTGCCAGCATCTCTTCGTGCTCCCTCCTGATTATGATAGAAAGCAGGCAGGCCTTGGTGAGCCTGCCTGTCGCACAATTTATTCTTCGTCTTCTTCCGGCAGTTCTGCGTTTGTATAAACATCCTGCACATCGTCTAAGTCCTCCAATGCCTCAAGCATTTTCCTGACTTTAACAACGTCTTCGTCAGACAGTTCTGCCATTGTGTCAGGGAGCATTGCGATCTCAGACATCATGACTTCGATATTATTATCAGCAAGAGCTTTTTCAACAGCATCAAAATCCTCAGGCTCGGTAACTATCTCAAAACCTTCTTCCTCAGCTTTAACATCTTCAGCACCTGCCTCTAACGCTATCAACATCAAATCATCTTCCGTATAGCCGGCTTCACTGTCGATACTAAAAACGCCTTTGCGTTTGAACATCCAATTTACACAACCAGTCTCGCCCATGTTCCCACCGTATTTAGAAAATACGTGACGAACATCGGCAGCAGTACGGTTACGGTTATCAGTCAAAGTGCTTACCATTACAGCAACACCAGCAGGACCATAACCTTCGTAAGTAATTTCCTCATAATTGGAAGCATCTGCAGCACCCTGCCCTTTTTGGATAGCGCGCTGAATGTTATCTTTAGGAACATTATTGGCCTTAGCTTTTGATAAAGCCAATTTCAATTTCATATTGCCGGTAGGGTCAGGGCCACCCATTCTTACCGCAATCGTAATCTCGCGGCCGATTTTGGTAGTAATCTGACCGCGTGCTGCGTCAGCTTTACCCTTTTTGTGTTTGATGTTTGCCCATTTCGAATGTCCGGACATTGTCATATTCCCCCTAAATCTTTAAACCTTACAAATCGCAAGATATTTTTACCATAATATTATACTATAGAGCCATTATTTATTCAAACTATTTTCGATGCCACTATTTAACATTAAGATATATAAAACGCAGCCGAAGTCATCCCCGGCTGCGTTTTCAATTGACCACTATGCTTACAGCACAATATTTTTCGCATTAGCTAAAGTATCTCTTGCTTCAGCTATCAATCTTTCCATCACTTCAGCACAAGGCAGAATGTCGTTTAAAACGTTCAAACTTTGCCCTACTAAAACAGCTCCGTGGACAATATCGCCTTCCACCGCACCCAAACGGTTAGTTCCCGTAGCAAAATCGTTTAATTCCTGCTGCGGCGCACCGCTGCATTCTTTTTCCAAATATTCTTTGGTAAACTCATTTTTCAGGCAACGCACAGCATTATTGCGCGAAAAACCAGTTACAGCAGAATCAGTATCAGTAGCCTTAATAATGGCTTCTTTAGCTTTAGGATGGGTAGGACATTCGTCCGTCAGAATAAAACGTGATCCCATCTGTACACCGTCAGCCCCCATCATAAGCGCTGCCGCAATTCCACGTCCATCTGAAATACCACCTGCTACCAAAACCGGTACTTTTTTGATTAGCGGCAGTACGTTTGTCATTAAAGCCATAGTAGTTTGCTGACCTATATGCCCGCCACCCTCCATACCTTCGATGACCATGGCATCAACACCTGCTTCTTCAACACGCTTTGCCAATTTGACACTTGGAACTACAGGAATAACTTTAATTTCTGCAGCATGAAATTTTTCGATATGAGGAACAGGATTGCCAGCGCCCAAAGTTACAAAGGCAACTTTTTCTTCACAAACCACATCAATAATCTCTGCAATATTAGGAGCCATCAGCATGATATTGACGCCGAAAGGTTTAGCGGTCAAATCTTTGGCTTTTCGGATTTCATCGCGGGTCCACTCTACAGTGCGGCCACCTGTAGCAATAATACCAGCGCCGCCGGCATTGGAAACAGCAGCTGCCAGATTTGCATCTGAAGTCCAGGCCATGCCACCCTGAATGATAGGATACTTGATTCCTAAAAGCTCAGTGATCTTTGTTTTCATATATCACACCTCTTAACTTAAATTTTATTATGTAAACCTGTTGCTTTTATATTATATAATAATCTTCTGTTCCTTGGCTACCTAAAAAGTGCATTAT
>ENA-UOJN01002821-UOJN01002821.1-human-gut-metagenome-genome-assembly--contig:-C125IIP-NODE-2821-length-10449-cov-7.654897_pt1 | contig 10449 bp, 9 predicted proteins | sample MGYA00242350_ERZ723897 | MGnify/ENA metagenome assembly ERZ723897 | reverse complement strand
AGCCGCCGGAGGAGGCGGCTCTGGACGACGCCTCTATTGCCGGCTGACTTCACTCCGCCGGAGCCTGCAAACAATTTTGCGCATAAATCTTGACGGTACCGATCTCAATGCGGCCCTTCAGCGTTACTATGATCTCGCTCATGGACAGAACCTTCACCTGTGCCACCAGCTGCCGGATGGCAGTCTCGTCCCATTCCGCAATGTGGGGCACGGCGTTTTCCAGCAGCCTTTGGAACTGTTCCTCCAGCTCCGCCAGTCTGCGTTCAATATCGCCAAGGCTCATGCCGCTGCCGGGGAACGGGATGACCTCCGCCTCCAACGCCTCCGTGATTTGGCGGATGCGGCCATCCAAGTTCGGCAGGACGGTGTTGAGGGCGGCTATAATCGCCTGCTGGAGCGGCGCCTCGTCCAGCGTGGGTGAGCTGTGGCAGTATTTCTTGCCGTAGTCCAGGCGGCTCACACAGCGCCACACGACGCGCTTTCCATCGGGGCGCGTCCATGTGCAGCGGCGGTGCAGCGTTCCGCACTCGCCGCACACCAGACGGTCCGAGAGGGCGTAGCGGCTGGTGTAGGCGGCAAGACCGGTGGAGGCTCTCTTGGAGGGGCTTTTTGCCGCCTTGCGCTGCGCCATCTCCGCCTGCACCACGTTGTACTTCTTGCGGCCTGACGATGCCCTCGTGGTGGTTCTCTATGAGGTACATGGGAAGTTGGCCTGTATTCTTGATAGCCTTGCGGTTGATAAAGTCCTGCCGGAAGGTCTTCTGCATAATTAAAACCCATATATGGTTCCTCCGTATTCTGAAATTTGGTTGGCTGCAAATCTCAGAAACGGGTGGCGGGCCGCAGCAGCGGGGTCACGCACAGGGCGCAAAAAAGCCCACAGCGACACCGCTGTGGGCATGGAAGCATGCAAAAATGTGGACGCTGGAGGGGAGGGGGATGATCTTCGGATAGACGCAACGAATCAACTTGTCTTATGCTTGCGCATGGACAAATAGAGGAAGAATGTACTTGCTCGGAGGAGACAGCGTCGAGGGGAGGAGGACATCCCATAGAAACCGTCCCTCTGACATAAAGCCAAGGCTATATCCTTGTTGGACAAATACGGCATCCGTGTGGATCTTGCAGCGAGCATAGAGAAAAAATAAGAGAGACTGCAATACAGCAGTCTCTCCCACACTCAAAATTTTCACGAAAATTCAGGATCGTCATGGCACAAATAGCTTCGGTGGTTGTTATGCCGCCTATAGTCGAATATCTGCCGGATCTCTCAAAGCATCATATTGTCGGTTTATTCTGTTTTTATGCGGTTACACAGTGCGCAAGCAGATATGTCCTACCCGTCTTCACAAAAAGCAACAACGACGATTCCGGGTCGTTCAGCTCCGCCACGCCCAGCGCCGCATGGTGTGTAATCCGCGACACGGTGAAGGCATACCGAACGCCCCGTGCATCGGTGAACATCACGCATTCTCCGGCGTCCAGTTGACTGATAAAGGCGAAGCAGTCCTCACCGCCGCTGCCGCCAATGACCAATGTCCCGCTATACAGTGTTCCACTGTAGCACGCGGGGCGAAACGGGAACGATCCTGTGTCCCAATCCGCCGCCACTGGCAGCGAAACGCCGTACTCCGGCAGTTCTATAAGACCGATGTAGTCACGCCCGTTCAGCTCCAGCCGGGGCATTTCCTCGTCGGCATGGTCGCCGATCACGCCGGCGATCGGCTCAGCCGTCAGCATTTGCAGCCGATGCGCAGCCTCGGTTCGCTCATCCCGCTGCGCCGCACTTTTCCATACGCTGAGCAAGGCAAGCCCCACCGCCGCTGCCACCAAAATCGCTCCCGCAAGCAGGAGTAGCCCGGAAAATGTTCTATTTCTTTTCATGCTTCTGATTTCTGTTCAACACTCCCAGCAGTAGAAGCGCCAGCCCGGATACCGCCATGCAGACGATATACAGCGTCAGGTGGGACTCGTCTCCCGTCTGAGGTCTGTCTCCCGGCCCCGGCGTAGGTTTTGGGGTAGGCTCCGGCGTGGGTATCGGGTCGGGTACAGCACTGTGCGTATTGGTCACAAAGAAGCTGCTGCCGCTGCGCTGCACCGTGACGGCGTAGCCCTCCGGGACATTTCGCTCCAAAACGATCCATGTGCCGCCGACAGCCGTCCAGCGGTACATCCAATCGTTATCGGCAGACAGCGTCTGCCTTTCCTGCTCCACGCCGTCTCTGTAGATGACGATTTCCACGCTGGCGGGGCGCTTGTCTGAGGATTTTTCTCCCGCCCAGAGCTTTACCACCGTGTAGGTGACGGGCGTGTCCGGCTCGTCCCCGCCGGGCTTTTCGGTGTACTTGGGCGCAGCGGTCACATCGTATCTCCAATTTCCACCTTCGCCCACGCCGGGAACGGCAATGAGCGACGGCGCATACTGCCGGGTGCTGCCGCCCACTTCCATGTCGGCCTCATCCACAAGGTACATACCTGCGGAAAGCCCGGTAAACACAGCCCTTCCGTCTGCGCCGGTAACGGCGGTGCGGTCCGGTGCGAGGGCATCCGCCGCTATATACGCCAGCAGAGTGTCACGCAGGGCATCCCACTCCGCCTGACCGTTCCCGGCGGGCATAAAGATGCCGTATCCCGCGAACGCGCCGCAGAGAGTGTAACGCCCGTTGGACGAAATGTCCGCCGCACGGTACAGCCGGACGGTCTGTCCGGAGGCGGCGTATTGCAGTGTCAAGGTGCAGCTGCGGGAGGTGTCCACGGCAGCATTCGGCTTTTCCGCAGCCTGTGCCGTCGTTGTGACCAGCAGCATGGAAAGCAGTAGGCAGAGCAGCGTTCTTTTCATTCGATCTCTCCCTCCTCATTTATGGGCAATTTTTTCTTGGGCGGCTCGAAAAACACATAGAGCATCAGTATAAAGATAATGGGTAATGCCACGATGGGCGTAACGATGAGCCTGTCCACGATAAAGGCGTCGGACAGCACCTGCATTTTCCGCAGATCCTCCGATGACATGCGGTGTCCCCGTATCAGCAGACGGTGGGTATTGATCCCGTAGGGCGTACAGGTGATGAGCGTACAATAGTCCTCGCCCTCGGTGATGAGCAGGTCGCCCACATCGGTGGGCAGGACTGTTTTGATTTGATCGACCTCATAAATCATCGCCCGATCAAGGACGGTGATTCGAAAAGTGTCTCCGATTTCCAGCTTGTCGAGATCAGTAAACAGCTTTGCGCTGGGAAGCCCGCGGTGCGCTGACAGTACACAGTGCGTACTCTCACCACCAACGGGTAGGCTACTGCCCTCGATGTGTCCCACCGCATGACTGAGCACGCCGCCGCTCACGCCGTGATAAATGGGCAGCTTCACCTGAATTTTATCGATGTCGATATACCCCATCATCCCGTCGCCGGAGGCATTCAGCGCAGAGTTATAGTCCTCCGTCAGCGCCGTATGCTCCGTAAGCGGGAAATCCAGCGCTGCGAGACGGGTGTTATAGTCCTCCGCCGCTGCGAAAATGTCCGAGTAGTCCTTGGGCGTCAGGCTTTTCAGCATGGCGTCGTAGTCCTCCACCGCTTTGGACTGGGTGATGGAGTTCCAATAGCTGCTGATAGATGGGTATAACAGCAGGGAGAGACCTATGAAGAATATAGCAAGCAATATCAGCGTGATTTTTCGTCCGATCTTCATGGGCTTCTCCCTGCGGTCATGGGGCGGTGAGGCGGGGGAGGTAAGCTCCCCCGCCATGCCGCCGTTGAGTGGTTTGATTAGAAATTCTCCTTGGAAATGCGCTTGTTGGTGACCAGGAACAGTCCCGTGCCGATGACAGCCAGTGCGCCCAGCGTGATGAACAGCGTGGTGCCGATGCCGCCAGTCTCAGGAAGGACGGTTCCCTTGTTGTTATCGATATCCTTTACATGGACATTCTGAAATGCGACGGGAGTTGACAGCGGTGATCCGTCAGCCGCCAGCGTTTTGTTGACATCTGTTACGTTAACGCCGGCAGTCGGATTGCCGCCTTGCTCCAGAGGCATTTTGATCGAGGCAGTCAGCTTGTTGTAGCCACCGGGGGCCTTAGTTTCCGTTATGGTGTATTCGCCGCCAGCCAGACCACGGGTGATGATCATGCCGTCAGTAGGGGTCACAAGCGTGGTGACCTTCATGCTCTCCTTCTTCGAGGAATCAGAATGGTCAACATGCTCGGAGTTCCAGTTCTCATCAGTTGCCAGATAATAGACACCGGCATAGGCCTTGGAGGGATAGAACGCCAGCGGGGCTGTTTCACCTGCCCGCGTGATCGTAAACTCTGCACCAGCCAGAGGCTTTTTGACACCATTCTCCGTTGTGTACTTGAACAGCTCGCCAGAGTAGGTAACGGCCTTGGTTTCGCTGGGATTGCCGACCTGTGCTCTTGTCGTAGAGCCGTTCGGCAGGACAAACAGCGTTGCGGTGTTCAGGTTACCGTTATCGCCGTAGACCACGCCCTTGCTTTTCAGCACGCCCTCATAGGTGATCTTGATTACATTGGGCTTGCCGTTGTTGTCAAACTTGAAGGCTCCATCGCTTTTCAGCCAGTTAATGTGGATGCTGAACTTGCTGTCGGTATTATCGGCGTTCTCCACATACCAGTCGGCATCGTCTTTTGAAGTGGCGGGAGTCGTGGAAGATCCGATGGCGTGACTGTTGCCAGAAGTTTCGTCTACACCCTCGACCCAGCCCTTTGTCAGCTCGGTACCGTTGACCCAAACCTTAATGGTGCTAAAGTGCATGAAGACGGCGGGGCTCTCCGTATCCTCGATGATATACTCCTTGATCATCTTATCGCCCTGATAGTTGGTGGCGCTGAAAATGTCGATCTTGTAGTCCAGCTTGCCGCCGATGTCGGCGGTGCCGAGAGTGCCGTATTCCGTGCCTGCTCCGTTGGCGCCGGTCTTGATGAATTTGCCGCCGGGCTTGGTGCCGTCATCCGGATCAGTGCCCCAGCCGGGCTGCTGGTTCTTGTCGATCACTGTTCTTGTCTCATTGGCATGGGTCAGTGTCACGGTAGCGCCCACTCCGCTCTTGATGTAATAATAGCCCTTGTCCAGTCCGTCAAATGTCACGGTGTTGTTGGTGGGGGTTTTAGTCTGTGTTGCCTCCAGAGTGGAAGTATTTACATTCTGAAACCAAGTCGCAGCGGTTTCCTGCTGGCCTTCTGCGATAGAGACGATGTAGGTACCAGGATGTGCGGTGTCCGGCGTCAGCGTAAAGGGATTGCCATCTGCATTGACACGGGAATACCACGGATCAGTATCCTTGATCGTGTAGGTCGCACCGGCAGGCTTTGTGCCGTCGGCCGTGCCGTCAATATAGCTGGCATCGAAAACCTTATAGAGCTTGTACTCCATGCCCGCCGTGGCGTTCTCGATGGTGATCTTGCCTGTTCCTGCGGCGAAGGCCGTCACCGTCAACAGCGACAGCGACATGACCAGCACCATGAGCAGCGCCAGCGCTTTCTTCGTGTGTTTCATGGTCTTATTCCTTTCTCTTTTTATGAAATTTCTGCTTGCTGTATCTCCGGGATATATCCTGCGGCGCTGCCGTGCCGGTACGCCGGTCGGGAGAGACGATCCAATTACCCCAAGCCCTCCTTTCCGTACCTGCGCCTGAGAATATATCCGGTCACAACGGCGGAGAGCATCAGGAAAAGTCCGCCGTAGATGAAAAGGTAGGGGGTTGCGCCGCCTGTTTCGGGCAGGGGCACGCCCATAGTGTTATACACGGTCAGCTCGGTGTTTTCCGTGATGATAAAGGTATATGTGCCGCTATCCGCCACCTGCTTGCCGCCTTGGTACACGGCGGCGGTATAGCCGTCGTACTTCGTCTCGGTCAGCGTGACCTCTGCGCCGATGGGCAGGTTGGCAACATTCTGCACGCCATGATTCGTCAGCGTGAACTCCTCATGCACCGTCGTTTTCTCCCCGGTGTTGGGATCAGTGATGACGCAGGACACAACAAAGGGGAAACTGCCGGAGGTATCGGTGCCGTTGACGATTTTTTCCACCGTTAGCGTCGCAGCGGATTTCCGATAGTCGTTGACGAAGGAGAATTTGGGCTGACTGTGTGGGCTGAGCGTCGTCTCCTGCCCAGACTTTTCCGTCGTAACGGTGTAGGAGAGATCGTCCATCTCGTAGCTGCACTCCACAACATCCACGGTCTTGCCGACCCATTCGTCGCTGATGGGGATGCTCTTGCTGATCCACCAGTCGCTGCCGTTCTGCTTCCAGTCGCCCAGTGCGGCGGCAGGAAGGGTCTGCAATACCGTGCCACCCTCCCGTATTTCAAAATAGAGGCGGCTTTGCAGCTCGGCGCGGTGCTCGGCGGTAAGGTCGCCCCGCACCGTCTTCTGAATAGTGATGGTGGCCTCGTTGGATGAGGGATCGGGCAATTCCTGACTGAACCAGACATTATCCAGGAAGTTGCCGAGGGTCGGTCTACCGGCGAGTCCCCCGCCTGTGTACTCTTCACTGAGGAAGAAGAAGCGCGTCAGGTACTGTCCCTCCGGCACGGTATAGGTACCCGTATACTTGCCCCAGGTCGTGTTGTCTGAGATCTTCTGGATGTAAAGGCCGTCCTCGTTATAGACCGTTTCGTTCCCCAGCACTTGTTTTACATGTGAGCGCAGGCTCTCGGTGTTGCTGAAATACTGCTTCGCCCGCGTATCCGACACGATGCACAGATACATGGTGTCCTTATCGCGTCCGATCTTATAGCCGCACCCTGGTCTCTGTGCGTGATAGAGTTGCCAGTTCATCGTTGTGCCGGGGACAGTCAGGATGCTCTGGTATAGAGCGCTGTCCTGCTCCGCATTGATCTCGGCATACTGGTTGCCGTCGACGGGCCACACATCTATGTATGACCATCCGCTTCGGTAGCTATAACTGTATCTCCAACTGCTCAGGGTCTGGTCGGTAAGCCGCACGATCTCGATCTTATTGTCGGTGGCGGTGGTGCGCCATTCCAGCCCCGTGTACCCCTGATCGTACTGCGTGGACGCCCGGTTGTTCTGAGGGCGTTCAAAGCTGCCGTTCAGCACGGACTTGTTATAGTCGGTATTGGTGATACTGGCCTTGACGCTGGTTTCCGTGCCGTTGAGTACAAGGACTGCCTCGTATTCCACGGAGGACACCGCATCGGTCACTCCGCCGCCATCCAGCGCCAAATACAGGTAGCTGCCGCTGGGCCCGAGGTTGGAGGAGGTGGTACCATCGGCGTTGCGGTAGAAGCTCCGCGCGACGGCCTCCCGCGTACCGTTGTCCTTCGTCCGATACCAGCGGTAGGACACCTGTCCGCCCGCTTGGGCGTTTCCGCCGTTGAGGGACAGGTCATAGTGGCCGTTTACCGCGATGTTGTCCTGCATCTTGAGCGTGGCCGTTGTTGGGTCGATGGCAGCGGTTGCCGGTGTGCGTTGCGGTGCGATGCGGAGCATCTCCGCTTCCGTCTGTGCAACGTTCTCCGCCGGCGGCATATCCCATACCAGCGCAGCCATGCGCTCGTTCAGCCCCTCAAATTCCTCGTCCGTCAGCGATAGGAATTCCTGCGTCCGCGCAACGAGCTCCTCGTCGGTCAGGGCGAACAGCTCCGCGCCTGTCATCTCCGTCAGAGGGATAAGCGATGTGTCTCGTCCGATAAGATATGGGTCGTCCCCACAGTCCTCTTCGCCGTCCACCGCCGTCACGTCCCATTTTTCCGGGTCAAGACAGTCCGCTGTGTGGATATGCTCCGGCTTCGTGCACAGCAGACCCTCCGGCGCAACAGCTGGCACAGTCGTCAGGCAATCCGCCGTATGCTGGTGTACCATACCGCCGGGCACATCCTCCTCACTCACCTCCGGTAGCGTGCAGAGCAACTCACCGCTGCTATCGAAGCAAAAGCTGTCGTGGTGATGGATGATCTGCGGCGAATCCTCCGTACAGAGCAACGCACCGTCTTCTCCATAGCACGCTGCGGTATGAATGTGCAGTTCCTGCTGTACCGGACAGTCGATGACGGTATGCTCCGGTACGCCCGGAATCTCATAGCATTCATCCGTATGGATATGTTCCTCCTGTCCGCAGTAGGTGTCCGGCGCGGTGTCCAGCGTGATGGCCGGAAGGATCAGCGCATACGCCGTCACGAACACCACGGCGCAGGCGGGGATAGAGAACCACCGGTGCCAACGCTGCCGCAGTAGGCGCTTTTTATTCAGTTGTTCCGTTTGTCGCTGAATATCCCGATTCACCGCATATTTCCTTTCTGAAAATTCATTTTATCTTTCCAAATGATGAAAGCGGCCAGACACGGAAGATTATCTTCCCCACGATCTCGCTCTGTTCCACGCAGCCCACCAGAGAACTGCGGGAGTCCACGCTGCTCTCCCGATGGTCACCCAGCACAAAGTATGTCCCCGCCGGCACCACATAAGGGTAATCCAAATCGCTTGTTCCGGCACCCTTTTCCGCAAGATACGGCTCGTCCAAGAGGGTTCCGTTCACGGATACATTTCCGGCGGCGTCAATATATACGCTCTCTCCGCCGGTGGCGATCACTCGCTTGACCAGCACGCGGTTGTTGTAGTAAAATGCGATGACATCGCCCGCTTCAAGGGAGGGTGACTTCACCGAAACCACAATGTCGCCCTCCGTCAGATTGGGATTCATGGAGGTGCCGTAGATCTTCAGCACCGGCAGCAGCAGCGTGGCGATCAGCACACTGACAGCTGCCACCACGACCAGCGCATAGATCGTGCTTCGCAGAAGCTTTCGGTAGCGTCGGCGGAATTTCTCCCGGCGCAGTTCACCACTCAGTTCCTCCAGTGAAGGTATCGGCTGTTCCTTTTTGCCTGTATTCTCGCTGTGGGTCATTCTGATCCTCCAAATGCTCTGAATATATCTGCGCCTGCTGTTCCGCATCCTTAATGATACGAGCCGCTTTGCGTCGTGCATCATCAAGTAAGCTGTTTGCGATCAGTTCCATGTTGCTGAGATATTCTTTCGCAGCACTGTCCGCAGCCTCAAAAACTCTGTTCAGACGCATTGCTGCCTCGGCCATTGTGCCGGAGGTCGCAACGATCTGCTGCCGCTGCGCCAGCCTCTCATTTGCCTCGGCCAGTTCGCGTTCAAGCCGCTCCAGCTTTTTCCCCTGCGCAAGCAGCATTTCCAGCAGCTCATAGCGGTTGAGCTTTCTCAGTTCCTTTTCCGTCATCGGGGGCTTCCCTCCGCAGGCGTCAGATTTGCTGCGCCGCTGATTCCGATCAGCGGGTCGATCTTGCGCAGTAGCAGAGAAAAGGCGGAGTAAAAAATATCGTCCTCGCTGACGGCATCCTTCTGTATATAGCCCAGGTGTATCCTCACCGCCGCCGAAACGGTATCGTCGATGAGCATGGTCACAATGGCCAGCCGCTGGGCATCGTCGGAGAGGCCCAACGTTTTTCCGGTATTGACAATAAAATCGGTGAACACCCGGAAATTCTTCTCCCGGACAGCCAGAATATCCCGGTTATAGTAGCCGGACTGATAGTAGCGCCAATAGAACACCGTTCTTTCTGGGTCCTCCATCAGGTATCGCCAGTATGCGCCCCAAAGCAGTCGGCACACATCCGCCAGCTTCACTGGCTTGGCAGGAGCGATGAACTGCGTCCCGATGACGGTTCTCATCAGCTCCGCCACTTCGCAGTCTACCCGCAGGAATGTATCCGCCAGCAGCTCCGGTATATCGCTGTAGCACTGGTAGATGTACGGGTCGGACAATCCGCAGCCTGCGGACAGTCTCCTCGTCGAGAGACACTCGATGCCCTCCGTCGCTACAAGATGAAGCGCAGAGCGCTGAAGCTTGTCCTTCAGCTCTTGTTTTGAATATCGGCCTGCCATACTGTTTCCTTTCCTGCCGTGTAGCGGACACATTTGCAGCTGCACAAACGATTGCTTTTGTGTTTGCTAAAAGCATTGGTAAAAAATAGCACGATGCAGCCCGACTTCAGGAGGTCAAACCGTAATTGTGCTTCCTATCGATGCAGACGCTTCGGTACAGCATAATTTTTCGTATGTAGTAGACTCGCAGCAAAAATGCTCAGCAATCGCTTTTTTGAAAAATTTTATCATATTTCTGCCTTGTTTACAAGGAGAAGATGACGTTTTTGCGTAAATTTTTGGGGGGGGGATCCCCCCAGAATATTGTTATAACAGTGCAGTAAGCACCGCCAATGAACAGGCTGTTTTCATTGACGCACCTTTTTGCGCCCGTTTTGGGGATGACTCTGTGTATTTGCAGAAATCACATACCCGCAATCCTGCGGCTTTTACTACATACGAAAAATTATGTTGCAGACATATTCATAGTTCGGCGAGTAATCTCCCCAGAGCACCGAGTCGCCGTCTGTAATCAGAGACATCGGCAGCTTTCATCTGCGGTGCGTGTTCGTAGAGTCCGACATATTCC
>ENA-UOJN01002812-UOJN01002812.1-human-gut-metagenome-genome-assembly--contig:-C125IIP-NODE-2812-length-10486-cov-6.406672_pt1 | contig 10486 bp, 10 predicted proteins | sample MGYA00242350_ERZ723897 | MGnify/ENA metagenome assembly ERZ723897 | reverse complement strand
CCACTGAAACAACGGCGTTGTAGAAAAAAACGTCGTTTTTTTCTACTTCCGTAAATCCTGTTTGACTTTTTGGAAAAAATAAGTTAAAATAAATAGGGATATTTTCATAGTAAAAAAGACGGAACAAAAAAGGAGATTGAAACATGAAAAACGAATATTCGGAAATTACCCCCTACATTCGGAAATTGGCGGAGCTGTCTAACCGAAGTAACGGGATTCTCCCCGAAATGTATGCGCAACACAAAGTAAACAGAGGCCTGCGCGATCTCAACGGCAACGGCGTAGTGACGGGCCTTACCGAAATTTCCAACATCAAGGCCAAGGAAAAAGCGCCCGACGGGACGGACATTCCCTGCAAGGGTGAATTGTTTTACCGTGGGATCAACGTCGGAGATCTGGTGCAAGGTTTTTTGAAAGACCGCAGATTGGGGTTCGAGGAGGCGGTGTATCTCCTGCTCTTTTCCGAGCTCCCCGATACGGAGCAATTGGCGCGGTTTCGCGAGACGCTTTCCGATTACCGCAGCTTGCCCACTTCTTTCGTACGGGATATGATTCTCAAGGCTCCGGGAAAAGACATGATGAACATTCTCTCGCGCAGCGTTTTGGCGCTCTATGCCTACGACGAAAATCCCGATGATATTTCTGTTCCCAACGTTCTGCGTCAATGTCTTCAGCTGATTGCCATATTTCCTTTGCTGGCCGTTTATGGATATCAGTCGTATCAGCATTACCATCTGGGAAAGAGCCTGTTTATCCATTTGCCGAAGGCGGGCGTTTCTACGGCGGAATGCCTTTTGCAGATTTTGAGGGAAAACGGACAATATTCTCCTCTTGAGGCAAAAATTCTCGATTTGGCCATGGTGCTTCACGCCGAACACGGCGGCGGAAACAATTCCACCTTTACCGTTCACGTAGTTACCTCGTCGGGAACGGATACCTATTCCGCTGTCGCGGCGGCGCTCGGCTCGCTGAAAGGCCCTCGCCACGGCGGCGCAAACGTGAAAGTCGTGCAGATGTTCGACGACATGATGAAGAGTATCGATATAGAAAACGAAAGGGAGATAGAGGAGTATCTCGTAAAACTGCTCGACGGTGAGGCGTTCGACCGTTCGGGCTTGATCTACGGCATGGGGCACGCCGTTTATTCCCTTTCCGATCCGCGCGCGGATATCCTGATGAAATGCGCGAAAGATCTTTCTGTGGAAAAAGGGTTCGAGCGGGAATACGCCCTCTATGAAAACGTCGCGCGTCTGGCGCCGCAGATTATTTCGGAAAAAAGAAAGATTTATAAGGGCGTCAGCGCCAATGTCGATTTTTATTCGGGCCTCGTCTATCGGATGCTGGAGCTGCCTTACGAATTGTTCACGCCCATCTTTGCCGTGTCGAGGATGGCAGGCTGGAGCGCACACCGCATAGAGGAGATACAGAACGCGGGAAAAATTATCCGTCCCGCCTATATCAACGTAAAGCCCAAGAGACAGTATATCGAACTCGACAAAAGGAAGTGACGCGCAGGCCGCTTAAACCGATTTGCGCCGTATAAAACAAGAAAACGATAGGGAACAGCGGACGGATTTTTGATTTTTCGTTCGCTATTCTTTTTGAAAATGGCGAAAATGCTTGAAAAATACCATATATAGTGGTATAATACATAAGCAAAACTCAATATCATACGGCGGCGCAGGGAGATTGCAAAGGAGTTTTTATGGCAAAAGCGGAAGGATATAAAAAATTTATCGTCGAGGCTCTGAAATCGATTATGGCGGTGGACAGTCCCACGGGGTTTTCCAAAGAAATTAACCGTAAGCTGGCAGAGCTGCTCGCAGAGGCGGGGTATGCGGCGGAAACGACCAACAAACGGCTGGTAAAAGTGTCCGTCAAGGGCGAAAAGCACGATAAAAAGATAGCCGTTTCGGCGCACGTCGATACGCTCGGCGCGATGGTAAGAAGCATTTCCGCCGACGGAAAGATACGCTTTACCCGGCTCGGGGGGCCTATCCTGCCCACGTTTGACGGAGAATACTGCCGCGTATATGCCGACGGCGGAAAAATTTATACGGGCACCTTTCTTTCCGATTCCTGTTCCTGCCACGTCTATAAGGACGCGGGCTCGCTCGAACGTACCGAAGCGACCATGTACGTGCGCCTGGACGAAGAAGTGGCGTCTGCGGCGGAAGTGGCCGCGCTGGGGATACGCACGGGCAGCGTGATCGCCCTCGATCCCAAGACGACGGTGACGGAAAGCGGCTTCGTGAAGTCGAGATTTCTCGACGACAAAGCGGGGAGCATCTGCCTTTTGACGGTGTTGCAGGCAATGAAAAAGGAAAATAAGAAGCCCGAGTATGACACCGATTTTTATTTTACCAATTATGAGGAAGTAGGACACGGCGCGGCGACGGTCGGAAAAGACGCCGACGAGCTTCTCGCCGTAGATATGGGCTGTGTGGGGGCCGATCTCGCCTGTAAAGAAACGCAGGTCTCTATCTGTGTCAAAGACGGTCACGGCCCTTACGATTACGAAATGGTGGAAAGGCTGATCGCCCTTGCAAAAGCGGCGAAAATCGACTACGCCGCCGACGTGTATCCCTATTACGGCTCCGACGTGGGGGCGGCCTGGGACGCGGGCGCGGATCTCAAAGGGGGCTTGATCGGGCCGGGGGTACACGCTTCGCACGGCATGGAACGCACTCATCTGAAAGGGATTTGCGCGACAATCGACCTGCTTTGCGCCTATCTCGGTTTATGAGGAAAACTTATGAAAAAACATTTGTACGTAGCGGCGGGGTTGATCTTTCACGACGGAAAAATCTTTGCGGCAAAACGCGGCGCAAGTCCCTATCCTTACCTCGCGCATAAATACGAATTTCCGGGCGGCAAGATCGAGACGGGCGAAAGCGGCGAGGAGGCCGTAAAGCGCGAGCTGTATGAGGAGCTTGCCCTCTGCGTAAACGTGGGCGGCCTGTTTGCGGCGACGACGTTCGAGTATCCCGATTTTATCGTCACGCTTTCCGTCTATGAATGCGAGATGCTCTCCGAATTTGTTTTGAAAGAGCACGAAAGCTTTGCCTGGCTTTCACCGAAAGACCTTTGCGCCGAAGAGTGGGCGCCCGCCGACGCGGATATGATCGAAACGCTCAAACGGGTATTCGGGGAATAAAAAATGGACAATATTATTTTGATCGGTATGCCCGGGTCGGGCAAAAGCACCGTAGGCGTTTTGTTGGCCAAAGCGGTCGGATACGGATTTGTTGACAGCGACCTTGTGGTTCAGGCCCGCGAGGGCAGGCTTTTGAGCCGCATTATCGCGGAAGAGGGCGTGGAAAACTTTCTTCGCATAGAAGAAAAAATCAATTCGGAGCTTTGTACGGACAGATGCGTTATCGCTACGGGCGGCAGTGTGATTTACGGCCCGAAGGCCATGGCGCACCTCAAGGCGATCGGGCGGATCGTCTATCTCAAGCTTTCCTATCCCGAACTCGAAAGCAGGCTTTCCGACCTCGAGGGACGGGGCGTGGCCATCAAAGAGGGCTATACCTTGAAAGATCTTTACGACGAGCGCGTTCCCCTTTACGAAAAATATGCCGACGTCGTGGCGGAATTGGACGGAAAGGATATCACGGGCGCGCTGAAAACTGTTTTGGAGGCGCTCGTTTCATGAGCGCGGAAAAGCTCAAGATTGCGATTTACGGCGCGGGGGCCATGGGTACGGTGCTCGGCGCCTTGCTTTCTGACTGCGCCTTAGAGGCAAAGGTCGATTTGATCAGCCGCAACAGAGCGCATGTCGAAGGCCTGAAAAAAAGCGGCGCGCACGTCGTATGCACGGCCTCGGGCAGTGAATTTACCGTAACGGTAAACGCGCTGTTGCCCGAGGAAATGCAGAAAAAATACGACGTCGTATTTTTGATGACCAAGCAGAAAAGCAATGCCGAGACAGTGAAATATCTTTCAAAGTATCTTTCGGAGGACGGCATTGTCTGTACGACGCAGAACGGGCTGCCCGAGGCTTCCGTTGCGGCTGTGATCGGGGCGGACAGGACGTACGGCGCCGCGGTGGCTTGGGGCGCCACCTTTGTAGGAGCGGGTACGGTGGAACTCACATCCTCGCCCGAAGCGATGACGATGGAGATCGGCAGTTATTCGGGGCGCGGGGACAAGCTCCGCCTTTTGAAAGAACTGCTCGAAAGCGTCGGGACAAAAACGGGAAACAAAAACTTTGTCAAAGTCACCGACAATCTTATGGGCGGAAGGTGGAGCAAGCTTGCGATAAACGCGGCTTTTTCGGGGCTGTCCGTCGTGACGGGGCTTACGTTCGGGGAGATTGCCGAAAAGCGAAAGACCCGCAAGCTCGCGCTGGGAATTTTGCGGGAATGTTTTGCCGTCGCCCGGGCGGCGGGAATAAAGCTCGAAAGCATGCAGGGGCACGATATGGAAAAGCTTCTCGGGAAAAAAGGATTTTTCGGCACGCAGGCCGCGCTGTTTATCCTTCCGATTGCCATGAAAAAACATAAAGGATTGGTTTCGGGCATGCTGAAAGACGTTCAGAAGGGCAAAAAGTGCGAGATCGACTATATCGACGGCGCGGTGTGCCGCGAAGGTGAAAGGTACGGCGTCGATACCCCGCTTTGCGGCCGCGTTGTCGAACTCGTGCACGGGATAGAAAACGGACTCTACGAAATCTCTTTCCGCAACGTCGATTTTTTTTAAGAATATAGAGGAAACGTCATGGATATTTTTCTGCATTATATTCTGCCGCCCCTGGTCGGTGCGGCCATCGGCTATATCACCAACTGGATAGCGGTGAAAATGCTCTTTCGTCCGCTATATCCCAAGTATATCGGCAAGTGGCGCCTGCCCTTTACCCCGGGGATTATTCCCCGCCGTAAAGACGCGCTCGCCAAGGCGATCGGCAGGGCGGTGGGCGAAGAGCTTTTGACCAAAGAGGATATACAAAAGGCTTTTTGCGGCGAGGAAAAACGTTCGGCTGTCGTGAGCGGGCTGACGGACGGCGTAATGAGCGCAGCGGAAAAGAATATGCGGACGTTGTCGGCGGACGTTATCGCTGCGGAAACGTTTGAGCAAAAGCGGGACGCTCTGGCGGAGACGTTGACGGAAAGAGCCGTTCGGGCGCTTCCTCAGCTCCATGCGGGCGAAACGATCGCCGCGCTGGCGGGCGACGCGGTTTTGGAAAAGATAAAGGGCACGCCGTTGGGAATGTTTGTCGGTGAAGGAACGGTGCGTTCCGTCATCGGCGGCATGGCCGAACGTATCGACGGCTATCTCGAAGAACACGGCAGGGAAAAGCTTCTGCCGCTTGTAAAGAAAGAGCTTTACGAGCTTTCGGAAACGCCGGCCGGGCAGCTTCTGGCGGGGATCGGTATTGACCGCGCCGCCGTGGAAACGATTGTCGGGAATATATACGATAAGGCGCTTCTGCCCGCGGTCGGCGTTGCGGTCTCCTCCTTCGACATCTCCGCGGAGGTGGAAAAAAAGATCGGAGAAATGGATGTAAAAGACGTGGAAAAGCTCTGTCTTTCCGTCATGAAGCGGGAACTCAACGCCATCACCTGGCTGGGCGGACTTATAGGCCTCCTGCTGGGGATCGTCAATATTTTTCTATAAAAAACAATCGGTTGACAACGCTTTGACGGCGTGTTAAAATGAAACGAAAGGAAAAAACGGAAGGTAAAATCATGGATCTTAACAAACTTGCGAATTTGCTTGTCCCCGACGAAAACGTCAGGCCGCTCGACTATTACGAAGAACTTTATCCCGAAAGAAATCTCCCCAAGGGAGCGGAAGTGACGAGGCTGGCACCCAGCCCCACGGGCTTTATGCACCTTGGAAATTTATATGTGGCGATCGCCAACGAACGGATCGCGCATCAAAGCGGCGGCGTATTTTATCTGCGCATAGAGGACACGGACGAAAAGCGTAAGGTGGAGGGCGCGGTGGAGGTGATTCATTCCTCCTTGAAATATTTCGGAATTACCTTTGACGAGGGCGCGGATCTGTCGGGCGGTTACGGTCCGTATTATCAGCGCCGCCGCGCGGAGATTTATCATGCTTATGCCAAGGAGCTGATCCGCCGCGGGCTTGCCTATCCTTGCTTCTGCACGGAGGAGGAGCTTGAAAAAACGCGCGCTTATCAGACGGAAAACAAACTTCTTCCCGGGTATTACGGAGAATTTGCCTGCTGTCGCAGTCTCACGGAGGAGGAGATTTACGCCAACCTTGCTGCGGGGAAGCCTTATGTCATCCGTTTACGGTCGCAGGGGGACTCGGAAAAAAAATCCGTATTCCACGATGCGGTAAAGGGCGATATCACCGTGACGGAAAACGATCAGGACGTCGTTATTCTCAAATCGGACGGCATTCCCACCTATCATTTCGCGCACGCGATAGACGATCATTTCATGCGCACTACTTTAGTGATCCGCGGCGAGGAATGGCTTTCCTCGCTTCCCATTCATATCGAGCTGTTTAAGGTTCTCGGCTTCCGTCTGCCGAAATACGGCCACAATTGTTCTATCCAGAAGCTGGACGGAGACACCAGGCGCAAGCTTTCCAAGCGCAAGGACCCCGAAGCGTCGCTCACGTTCTATCGTGAACAGGGATATCACCCTTTGGCGGTCAAGACGTATATGATGACGCTGTTAAATTCCAACTTCGAAGAATGGATGCTGAAGTTTCCCGACAAGCCGTTGGACGAGTTTAAGTATTCGATCGGGAAAATGGGCAAAAGCGGCGCGCTGTTCGACATTGTCAAACTGAACGATATATCCAAAATGGTGCTTGCCAATCTTTCCGCGGAGGAAATGTACGGCTTTCTCAAGGAATGGGCGGACGCTTACGGCGCGGAAGAGCAGAAAGGTTATTTTTGCGATAAAGAATATATGCTGAAGGTGCTTTCGCTGTGCATGGGCGTCGGGGGTAAAAAGCGCCGCAAGGATTTTGTCTTTGCGAAGCAGGCGTGCGAAACGATTGCTTATTTCTTCGATTCTTCCTTCGCTCCCGAATTTTCTTATCGCTTCGAAGCAGAGGTCGTAAAGGCCGTATTGACAGACTTTAAGGAAATTTACAATCACTCCGACGACGCTTCCGTCTGGTTCGGCAAGGTAAAGGAGGTCGCCGCGCGCAACGGCTTTGCGGCGGATATGAAGGCGTACAAGGAAAATCCCGCGGCCTATCCCGGCAACGTATCCGACGTGGCGGAAATGCTCCGCGTCGCGGTTACGGGGCTTGCCAACACACCCGACCTGTGGACGATTATGCAGATTTTGGGCAGAGAAAGGACGCTGGCGCGTATTGATGGGGCGATTGCGGCTTTGTAAATAAACAAGTAATAAAAAGAGGGTCTCTTTCCGTAGGGGGAAGAGACCCTCTTTTTCAGTTTTCCTCGTTCAGGAGATCTTTCATTTCGTATTTTCCCGCAGGCTTTCCTTTGAGAAACTTGGCCGCGCGGACGGCGCCCGCCGCAAAGACCCGTTTGCTTCTCGCGCTGTGGGAAATCGTGAGGATTTCGTCCTCGCCCGCAAACATCACCTCGTGTTCGCCGACGATCGTTCCGCCGCGAACGGCGTGGATTCCGATTTCCGTTTTTTCGCGCGCCCCGACGATCCCGCTTCGTCCTTCGACGTAACGCTTTTCGCCGCCGAACGCTTCGTTGATGGTGTCTGCAAGCATCAGCGCCGTACCGGAAGGGGCGTCCTTTTTCAGATTGTGATGCCGCTCGACGATTTCCACGTCGAAGCTCTCGCCCAAAACTTCCGCCGCCGCCCGACAAAGAGCCTGCATCAGATTGACGCCGAGCGAAAGATTTGCAGTCTTGAAGATGGCAACCTCCGCCGCATACTCGTCGATGAGCTTCAGATCCCTTTCGGTAAATCCCGTAGAGGCCAGCACAATGCCGATTTTTCTTTCTTTGACAAATTTTAACCGCTCCTTGAGATTTTCCGCCGAGGAAAAGTCCACGACGACGTCTATTTCCTCCTTTACCTGCGCAAAGGTCGAATAAACGGGGATCTCCATTTCTTTTGGAAAGCGATCCACCCCGCATACGGCTTTCGCTTCGCAGTCGCCGTCTAAAAGGGAAAGCACGTTGCCGCCCATTTTTCCCGCGGCGCCGCAGATTAATATTTTCGTCATTCTTTTATCTCCAATCCATATTCGCGCATAGCGGCGCAAAGCTTCGCTTTGTTTGCGTCCTCGATCTCCGTCAGAGGGGCGCGGGGCGTTCCCGCGTTCAAGCCCAAAAGGTTTAAAGCCGCCTTCGCGGGAATGGGATTTACTTCCACGAAGCAGGCCTGTGCCAAGGGCTGAAGCTTATCCTGCAACGCAAACGCCTCTTCCGTATTCCCTGTCTTAATCAGCGTGCAGAGCTTTTTGACGTCGGCGGGTACGATGTTGGAAAGCACGGAAATCACGCCGCTGCCGCCCACCGCGAGAATGGGGAAATTGAGCGCGTCCTCGCCCGAATAGAGATCGCATTTGCCGCGGATCAGCCGCAAGGTTTCCATGGTCTGGCTCATGTTTCCGCCCGCGTCTTTAAGCCCCGCCATATTGGGCAGCTCCGCGATGCGCGCCATAGTGGCGGGCAGGATATTCACGCCCGTGCGGGAGGGGACGTTGTAGGCGATCACGGGGATACGCACCGCCTTGCAGATGCTTTCGTAATAGGCGTACAGTCCGTTTTGGGTGCATTTGTTGTAGTACGGCGTGACGGCGAGCAACCCGTCGGCGCCGAGCTCTTCGGCCTGTTTTGCCGAACGGACGGCGTGCTGAGTGGAGTTGCTTCCGCAGCCGAATACCAGCTTCACCCGTCCTTTCGCCTGTTTGACGGCGTATTTCATGACGGAAGTTTTTTCTTCCTCCGTCATCGTCGCAGGCTCGCCCGTAGTGCCGAGAATTACCAGCATATCCGTTCCGCCCGCAATCTGCCGTTCGATCATTTCTCCGAATGCGTTAAAATTAATTCCGCCTTCCCCGAACGGGGTAATCATCGCAGTGGCGGTGCCGCTCAAAAATCCTGTCATAATATCACTATATTCTCCCTTTTGACAATTTGAGATACCGATTTGATGCAATTCAGCCGAAATACCCCTTTGCCGCGAGAAGTTCCGCCAAAAGCACGGCGCCGCCCGCCGCTCCGCGCAGGGTATTGTGCGAAAGGCCGACAAATTTGTAATCGAATACGTTATCTTCTCTCAACCGTCCCGCCGATACGGTCATGCCGTTTCCCTCCATGCGGTCGAGCTTGGTCTGCGGCCGATTGTCTTCCTCGAAATAACGGATAAAATTTTCGGGCGCGGAGGGGAGCTTCAATTCCTGCGGCTCGCCTCTGTATTCCGTCCAGGCCTTTATAATTTCTTCTTTCGAGGGCTTCTTCTTAAAGGAGACGAATACTGCCGCCATATGTCCGTCGGAAACGGGCACGCGCAGACACTGCGCCGTGATGTCGGGCGATTCGGCCGAAACGATTTTTCCGTTTTCCACCCGTCCCCAGATTTTAAGGGGCTCCTTGTCGCTCTTTTCTTCCTCGCCGCCGATATAAGGGATGACGTTATCGACGATCTCGGGCATGGTCGCAAACGTCTTTCCCGCGCCGGAAATCGCCTGATAGGTGCAGACTGCGGCCCGTTCGATCCCGAATTTTTTCAAGGGGTGCAGCAAGGGGACGTAGGATTGCAGCGAGCAGTTGGATTTCACCGCGATAAAGCCTCGGGCGGTGCCCAATCGCTTTTTCTGCGCGGCGATCGCTTCGAGATGATCGGCGTTGATTTCGGGAATGACCATCGGCACGTCGGGGGTAAAGCGGTGCGCGGAATTATTGGACACCACGGGGATTTCGCGCTTGGCATACGTTTCCTCCAGAGCTTTGATTTTTTCCTTATCCATATTCACCGCGCAAAAGACGAAATCGACGGTTTCCGCAATTTTATCGACGTCGTTTTCGGCGTCGAGTACCGTCAGTCCCGCGTATTTTTCGGGAACGGGGCAGCCGAAAGCCCATTTGCCCGCCACGGCCTCCGCATAGGTCTTTCCCGCGGAGCGGCCGGACGCCGCAAGCGCCGCGACTTCGAACAGGGGGTGATTTTGCAGGATGAGCAAAAAACGTTGGCCTACCATTCCCGTGGCGCCGATGACGCCGACATTGTAACGTTTCATAAAAATTCTCCTCATACGATAGATTTGATCGATAATGTGCCGTATTTAAGATTGAGCTTTTTGAGATTTGTCGTCCCGACGCTTTGAAAAAAGGCGCGGGCAACAAAAAAAGACGGCGGTGCCGTCTCGCGTTCGCTTATAATTCTCCCGAAGTATGGGTTCGGTAAATAGCGCTTCACGGACGGTGACAGTCATGCGGGTATTCTCCCGTATGCCCAGCGCGGGGGAAGAAACCGCACTTCGGCGGAGATACCCTTTCCCGTACGCCGCCGGCCTTTCGGCCGCAAAATCTTCCTCATTTTGCTTTTGCGGCGGGGTACTC
>ENA-UOJN01002796-UOJN01002796.1-human-gut-metagenome-genome-assembly--contig:-C125IIP-NODE-2796-length-10523-cov-10.620558_pt1 | contig 10523 bp, 4 predicted proteins | sample MGYA00242350_ERZ723897 | MGnify/ENA metagenome assembly ERZ723897 | reverse complement strand
TTTACACAAATCAATTTAAACATGCTTTAAATCATGTTTTAAATTAAAAACCTCGAACGGGAATATTTCTCCCTGTACTCTGTAGGGGTACTCCCCCTACGCCGTTTGAATACCCGGTTGAAATTCGATAGATTATTAAAACCGCACCTGTAACATATTTCAGAAATACTGTCACTTGTATCGGTCAAACGGCATACCGCCTCAGCTACCCGGATCTCGTTCAAGTTATCGATAAATGTCTTTCCCGTCCACTTCTTCAAGAAACGCATCAATGAGGCATCGCTCATATTTGTTAACTTAGCCACTTCCGACAAGGTGATACGTTTTTGATAATTTTCGTGTAAATATAACATGATACTATCTAAACGATCGGTATCGTTATTATTATAGTTCTTTACCGTGTTCACGGCATTCAACCGACGGGCTGCTTTATCCAAAGATAGAATCTTAAGAATCTCGACCAAACGCAACAGGTTCTTGAAAGAATCCGGCTTGTTATCGTTCGACAACATTCTTAATTTATCTTGAATGCCAAGTATCATTTCCCGGCTGAAAACAAGACCACTGGAAGCGTTATCAAACATATCCTTCATGGTCTTGAAATGCCGTCTATTGATTAAGCTATCAAATAACGATTTATGAAATTGTATCGTTATCTCAAAGATCCCATTACACGGACACTTATGGTTCGAGTAAGCATGCTTCGTTCCTCCCGCGATCAACACCAAATCCAGATCATCGATTTCCTCGACCGAATCGCCAACTATCCGAATAGCGCCAGCGGCATTCTCCAGATAGTTCAACTCAAACTCCATGTGTACATGTAACGGAAAATTAAACCCCGATTTCGGGCGTTGCATGACCAAGAAGCAATCTTCTGATGAAAGCGGGGTAGTTTCCTTCAATACGTCTACTTTCCCCATACACACAAAGCTTTTTTATTCGAGTATCAACGTACTGATTACCGGGCAATGGTCGGATGGGAACAGGTTATTCAACGTTTCAGTCAATACACCATGACGCAATACCTTGATATTCCCTTTCACGAAGATATAATCAATCCATTCACGCTTGTCGTAAGGGATCTTTCCAAAATCATGGAATGTCCATTCCGGGCCGTAAATAAACCCTGCGATCGTGCGGGAATGAGTCAAATGACGAGGATCACTCGGATTAGTCAATACTTGTATCGGCTCATCAGAAGGCACGGCATTGAAATCGCCAGTCACGATTATAGGCAAATTCTCGGATAATTTCTTCGCTTGCTCCAGCACCAATGAAGCTCCTTCATGACGAGCCACTTTCCCCATATGATCCAAGTGCGTATTCAAGAAGAAGAATTTCTTTCCCGTATTCTTATCTTTCAAGATCGCCCAAGTAGCTACGCGCTCGCATGCGGCGTCCCAACCTTTCTTACCAATGGCATTTATATCTTCGGCTAACCAGAAATTACCGCTTTTCTCAACGGAGAAACGATCCTTACGATAGAAAATCGGAGCGTACTCCCCTTTCGTCTTGCCATCCTCACGACCAACACCCACATAAGCGTATTCCGGTAAACGATTAAGCAAATCATTCAGCTGATTATTCAAGACCTCTTGCGCACCGAACACATCCGCCTCATAGAATTTCACTAAATCAGCAGCGAAATCTCTTCTGAATTTCCATTGATTATCCTTATCACCCGAATTATCGTAACGGATGTTATAAGACATTACATTCATTTTCTCATCGTTGTTTTTAGCGAATAAGCAACCAGTGGCAAATAAAGCCACCATTAAACAAAGTAAAATTCTCTTCATGATATTGATTATTATATGTTTCTTATATGTCTCAGTATTTATCTATGGTCTTTGTTACCTCGCAAAAATAAAGTTTATCCATTTATTAAGCAAATAAGGAAGAACAAAAAAGGCCGACAGATTGCTCTGCCGGCCTTTCTTTATAGTTTATTAAACGTTCCTATTCTTCATCATCTTTGTCCATGGCATTGAAATCAACCACGTTCTTGCGATTAGCGAAGATACGATCGAACTCATCCTTTGCGCCTACGATCAGCTTATCAAACTCACGCTGACCGGTACCGGCAGGAATCAAGTGACCACAGATAACGTTCTCTTTCAAACCTTCCAAACGATCTACCTTCCCGTTGATAGCAGCCTCGTTCAATACTTTCGTCGTCTCTTGGAAAGATGCGGCGGACATAAAGCTGTTCGTCTGCAAAGCGGCACGTGTGATACCTTGAAGGATCTGGTTGGCTGTAGCCGGAATAGCGTCACGTACCTCGACCAACTTAAGATCACGGCGTTTCAACATACTATTCTCATCTCTCAACTTACGTGCAGTCACGATCTGTCCGGCCTGCAATGTCTGAGAATCTCCCGGATCGGTAACAACTTTCTTGCCCCAGATACGATCGTTCTCGTCCATTACCTCCAACTTATCAACAATCTGCTGCTCCAAGAAGCGAGTATCTCCCGGATCAACCACCTCTACCTTACGCATCATCTGACGAACGATAACCTCGATATGCTTATCGTTGATCTTCACACCCTGTAGACGGTATACATCCTGAACCTCATTCACGATATATTCCTGTACAGCCGTCGGACCTTTGATCGCCAAGATATCCGAAGGAGTGGTAGCACCGTCTGATAGCGGCATACCCGCACGGATATAGTCGTTCTCCTGAACCAATAATTGTTTAGACAGAGGAACCATATATTTCTTAACCTCACCCAACTTAGACGTTACGGTGATCTCGCGGTTACCACGTTTGATCTTACCGAATCCTACCTCTCCGTCGATCTCAGATACGACAGCAGGGTTAGACGGGTTACGAGCCTCGAACAACTCGGTTACACGAGGAAGACCACCGGTGATATCACCGGCCTTACCTACGGCACGAGGGATCTTAACCAAAACCTCACCAGCTTTCACTACATCACCATTGTCTTTCACGACGTGAGCGCCCAACGGCAAAGAGTAGTTCTTCAAGTAATTACCATTCTCATCCACGATATGAGCAGCCGGAGCCTTCGTCTTATCCTTAGACTCGATGATGATCTTCTCCTTCAAACCGGTAGTCTCATCACTCTCAACCTTGTAAGTCACGTTCTCTACCAAACTCTCGAACTCGATCTTACCGGAAACCTCTGACACGATTACGGCATTGAACGGGTCCCACTCGATGATCACGTCACCCTTCTTAATTGAGTCACCGTTGTTGAAGAACAACTTAGAACCATAAGGTATATTATGAGTCAACAACACAATCTTCGTGTTCGGATCAACAATGCGCATTTCAGCCAAACGGCTTACTACTACCAAATGTTTCTTTCCGCTCACCTCGTCTACCGCCTCAACAGCACGAAGCTCGTCGATCTCTAAAATACCATCATATTTAGATGTAATACTATTCTCTGTAGCGATGTTGGATGCGATACCACCGACGTGGAATGTACGCAACGTCAACTGTGTACCCGGCTCACCGATAGACTGTGCGGCGATTACACCGACAACCTCACCCTTCTGAACCATGCGGTTCGTAGCCAAGTTACGTCCATAGCACTTAGCGCAGACACCCTTCTTAGACTCACAAGTCAATACGGAACGAATCTCGACGCTCTCGATCGGAGAGTCTTGGATTGCCTTAGCGGCATCCTCACGGATTTCCTCACCGGAACGAACGATAACCTCGCCCGTAATCGGATGGATCACATCGTGAACAGATACACGACCTAAGATTCTCTCATACAAGGAAGCGATCACCTCCTCGTTATTCTTCAATTCCGTACAAACCAAGCCACGCAATGTACCACAGTCTTCCTCGTTTACGATCACGTCGTGAGAGACGTCAACCAAACGACGAGTCAAGTAACCGGCGTCGGCAGTCTTCAAAGCGGTATCGGCCAAACCTTTACGAGCACCGTGAGTAGAGATAAAGTACTCCAACACGGACAAACCTTCCTTAAAGTTAGAAAGGATCGGGTTCTCGATAATCTGACCACCTTCTGCACCACTCTTCTGCGGTTTCGCCATCAAACCACGCATACCGGACAACTGACGAATCTGCTCCTTCGAACCACGGGCACCGGAATCCATCATCATATAGATTGAGTTGAATCCATCGTTATCCGCCGTCAATTGCTTAATCAAGATATTAGACAAGTTACTATTAACGTGTGTCCAAGTATCGATAATCTGGTTATAACGCTCGTTGTTGGTAATGAAACCCATATTATAGTTAGCCATGATCTGCTCAACCTCATCGTATCCCTTCTGAACCAACTCATCCTTTTCAGGCGGGATCAGAACGTCCGCTAAGTTGAAGGACAAACCACCCTTGAATGCCATATAGTAACCCAAGTTCTTGATATCGTCCAAGAACTGAGCGGTACGAGCCACACCACAAGCCTTGATTACCCGACCGATGATGTCGCGAAGAGACTTCTTGCCCAACACCTCGTTTACATAACCAATCTCTTTCGGAACGAACTCGTTTACCATCAAACGTCCAACGGAAGTCTCAACCATCGTCTTCACCAAGTTGCCGTTCTCATCCAAATCCTCCACGTAAACATGGATCGGAGCATGGATATCCAACTTCTTCTCATTGTAAGCGATCGTAGCCTCTTCCGGACCATAGAAAGTCAAACCTTCGCCTTGTGTACCCTTGCGCAACTTGGTAATATAATACAAACCAAGCACCATATCCTGAGAAGGTACGGTAATAGGAGCACCATTCGCTGGGTTCAAGATATTGTGTGAAGCCAACATCAACATTTGAGCTTCCAAAACAGCCTCATTACCTAACGGCAAGTGAACAGCCATCTGGTCACCGTCGAAGTCGGCGTTGAATGCCGTACATGCCAACGGGTGCAACTGGATAGCCTTACCCTCGATCAATTTCGGCTGGAACGCTTGGATACCCAAACGGTGCAATGTCGGGGCACGGTTCAATAATACCGGGTGACCTTTCATTACGTACTCCAAAATATCCCAAACAACCGGTTCCTTACGGTCAACGATCTTCTTGGCAGATTTCACCGTCTTCACGATACCGCGTTCGATCAATTTACGGATAACGAAAGGCTTATAAAGCTCGGCAGCCATATTCTTCGGCAAACCGCACTCGTGCATCTTTAATTCCGGACCTACGACAATAACCGAACGAGCGGAGTAGTCAACACGCTTACCCAACAAGTTCTGACGGAAACGACCTTGTTTACCTTTCAAACTGTCGGACAAGGACTTCAACGGACGATTGGCGTCTGTCTTAACAGCGCTCGATTTACGAGAGTTGTCAAACAAAGAGTCCACGGCCTCCTGAAGCATACGTTTCTCATTACGTAAGATCACTTCCGGAGCCTTAATATCGATCAATCGTTTCAAACGGTTATTACGGATAATAACACGACGATATAAATCATTCAAGTCAGAAGTAGCGAAACGGCCACCGTCCAACGGAACCAACGGACGCAGTTCGGGAGGGATCACCGGGATCACCTTCATGATCATCCATTCCGGTTTGTTACGACCTCTGGACGCACGAAAAGACTCAACCACCTGAAGGCGTTTCAAGGCCTCGTTCTTTCTCTGTTGAGATGTGTCCGTGTTCGCACGGTGACGCAACTCATAAGAAAGAGAATCCAAGTCCAAGCGAGCCAACAGATCATAAACAGCCTCAGCGCCGATCTTAGCGATGAACTTATTCGGATCCGTATCCTCTAGCAATTGATTTTCTCTTGGAAGGCTATCCAAAATATCCAGATATTCCTCCTCAGATAATAGGTCTAACTCACCGACCGTGTCTACGCAACCCGGCTGGATCACGACGTAGCGTTCGTAATAGATGATGGAATCCAGTTTCTTGGTAGGAAGACCTAGCAAGTAACCGATTTTATTAGGCAAAGAACGGAAATACCAAATATGGGCAACAGGAACCACCAAATGGATGTGTCCCATACGTTCACGACGAACTTTCTTTTCCGTAACTTCCACTCCACAACGATCGCAGACAATACCTTTGTAACGGATACGCTTGTACTTACCGCAATGGCACTCATAGTCCTTGATCGGACCAAAGATACGCTCACAGAACAAACCGTCACGCTCAGGCTTATACGTACGATAGTTAATTGTTTCCGGTTTCAAAACCTCACCGCTGGAGTTCTCTAGGATCTCCTCAGGGGATGCCAGACCGATGGTTATTTTTGAAAAGTTACTCTTTATCTTGTTTTCTTTTCTAAAGGCCATATTATTTATTTATAAAGAGTTATCAATAGATAAAGTAGACGGGCCGTAGCCCACCTACTTCTTTATTGTTATTGAATTAATCCAGAGTGAAACTCAAACCAAGTCCTCTCAACTCGTGCAATAATACATTCAGAGATTCAGGGATACCCGGCTGTGGCATCGGATCACCCTTCACGATCGCCTCATAAGCCTTGGAACGTCCTACAACGTCATCAGACTTAATCGTAAGAATTTCCTGAAGAACATGAGCGGCACCGAAGGCTTCCAGTGCCCAAACCTCCATCTCTCCGAAACGTTGACCACCGAACTGTGCCTTACCACCTAACGGCTGTTGCGTAATCAAAGAGTACGGACCGATTGAACGGGCATGCATCTTATCGTCAACCATGTGGCCCAACTTCAAGAAGTAAGTCACACCCACCGTAGCAGGTTGGTCGAAACGCTCACCAGTACCACCATCATACAAGTAAGACTTACCGTAGCGAGGAATACCAGCCTTGTCTGTCCATTCATTCAAATCATCCAAAGTCGCGCCATCGAAGATCGGAGTAGCGAACTTAACGTCCAACTCACGTCCGGCCCAACCCAACACGGCCTCGAAAATCTGTCCCAAGTTCATACGAGAAGGCACACCCAGCGGGTTCAAGCAGATATCCACCGGAGTACCGTCTTCCAAGAACGGCATATCCTCCTGACGAACGATCTTTGATACGATACCCTTGTTACCGTGGCGACCGGCCATCTTATCACCTACCTGAATCTTACGTTTCTTGGCGATATAAACCTTAGCCATCTGTACGATACCTGTCGGCAGCTCATCACCGATCGTCAAGTCGAACTTCTTACGTCTCAACTCAACGTCAAGCTCCTTGTACTTCTTCAAATAATTCAAGATAACCTGCTTGATCAACTCATTCTTCTGAGCGTCTGCCGTCCACTTGCTTACTTGGATGGAGTTATAATCCAATTCTTCCAGAGATTTGCGGGTAAACTTAGCACCCTTAGCGATAATCTCCGTATTCATATAGTCTTTAACACCTTGAGAAACCTTGCCGTTTGTAAGCACTAACAACTTATCAACTAACAAAGTCTTCAAGCTAGCCATCTTTTCTTCGTATTCCTCGTCCAACTTCGGCAAGATCGCCTTATCAGTCAATCTGGATTTACGTTTCTTGACAGCCTTCGAGAACAAAGCGGTCTCGATAACCACACCACGCAAAGACGGAGTAGCCTTCAAGGAAGCATCCTTCACATCACCCGCCTTATCACCGAAGATAGCACGCAACAACTTTTCCTCCGGAGATGGATCAGACTCACCTTTCGGAGTGATCTTACCGATCAAGATATCACCCGGCTCGATGCGAGCACCTACACGAACGATACCTCTCTCATCCAAATCCTTGGTAGCCTCTTCGCTGACGTTAGGGATATCGGAAGTCAATTCCTCCATACCACGCTTCGTCTCACGTACCTCAAGGATGTATTCGTCAACGTGGACAGACGTAAAGAAGTCCTCACGAACCATACGCTCGTTCAACACGATAGCATCCTCATAGTTATAACCCTTCCAAGGCATGTAAGCCACCTTCACGTTACGTCCCAAAGCAAGCTCGCCTTTCTGGGTTGAGTAACCCTCGGTAAGGATATCGCCGGCTTTCACACGTTGTCCGCGATGACAGGTCGGTTTCAAATCGACTGTCGTACTTTGGTTGGTCTTACGCCATTTCGGGATATTATATGTCTTAACCGCATCCTCGAAGCTAACGAATTCCTCGTCCTCCGTGCGGTCATATTTAATCTTGATACAAGTAGCATCAACGAACACAACCTCACCCTCACGCTCAGCCATAATCTGAGTACGAGAGTCACGAGCAACCTGCGCCTCGATACCGGTACCAACGATCGGAGCGTCCGTACGCAACAAAGGAACCGCCTGACGCATCATGTTAGATCCCATCAACGCACGGTTAGCGTCATCATGTTCCAAGAACGGGATCAGTGAAGCCGCGATAGAAGCGATCTGCTGCGGAGCCACGTCCATCAAGTCAATCTCAGAAGGAGGGACAACAGGGAAGTCAGCCTCGAAACGAGCCTTCACCTTATCGCGGATAAACTTACCGTTATCATCCAATGGAGCATTACCTTGAGCGATTGTCAACTCTTCCTCTTCCTCCGCCGTGTAGTATTGCAAGCCTTCCTCAGAGAAGTCGACCTTTCCATCTGCCACCTTACGGTACGGAGTCGAGATGAAACCAAGATCGTTGATCTTAGCGTATACACATAAAGAAGAGATCAAACCAATGTTCGGACCTTCCGGGGTCTCAATCGGACAAAGACGACCATAGTGCGTATAGTGAACGTCACGAACCTCGAATCCGGCACGCTCTCTAGACAAACCTCCCGGACCTAGGGCTGATAAACGACGCTTGTGCGTGATCTCCGCCAACGGGTTCGTCTGGTCCATGAACTGAGACAAGGCATTCGTTCCGAAAAAAGAGTTAACCACGGAAGAAATCGTCTTCGCGTTGATCAAATCAATCGGAGTAAACACCTCATTATCGCGAACGTTCATACGTTCACGAACTGTACGTGACATACGAGCCAAACCAATACCGAACTGGTTATACAATTGCTCGCCAACCGTACGTACACGACGGTTGCTTAAGTGGTCGATATCATCCACGATAGCCTTCGAGTTGATCAACTCGATCAGGTACTTGATGATCTCGATAATATCTTCTTTAGTCAAGACCTTAACATCAGCGCTTGTAGTAAGGCCTAACTTCTTGTTGATCCTGTAACGTCCCACCTCACCCAGATCATAACGTTTCTCTGAGAAGAACAGGTTCGTGATAACCTCGCGTGCGCTAGCCTCATCAGCCGGTTCCGCATTTCTCAACTGTCTGTAGATATACAACACAGCTTCCTTCTCGGAGTTACTCGGGTCTTTCTGGAGCGTATTATATATGATAGCATAGTCGGACAGATTCTGGTCCTCACGATGCAACAAAATATTTTGCGTGCCTGAATCCAAGATAGCCTCGATATTGTCACTATCCAATACAGACTCACGGTCGATGATTACATCGTTACGTTCAATAGAAACCACCTCACCGGTATCCTCATCTACGAAATCCTCCACCCAAGTCTTCAAAACACGAGCGGCCAGCTTACGTCCGATAAACTTCTTCAGGTTTGCTTTCGTCACCTTCACCTCTTCCGCAAGGTTGAAGATTTCAAGAATATCTCTATCGCTTTCAAAACCAATAGCTCTCAAAAGAGTAGTTACAGGCAATTTCTTTTTACGGTCGATGTAAGCGTACATCACATTGTTGATGTCCGTAGCGAACTCGATCCATGACCCCTTGAACGGGATAATACGTGCGGAGTACAACTTCGTTCCGTTTGCGTGCGTGCTTTGTCCGAAGAATACGCCCGGAGAACGGTGCAGCTGAGACACGACAACACGCTCGGCGCCGTTGATCACGAAAGTACCTCTGTCCGTCATATACGGGATCGGACCTAAGTATACATCTTGGATCACCGTATCGAAGTCCTCATGATCCGGGTCCGTACAGTACAGTTTTAACTTCGCTTTTAAAGGCACGCTATAGGTTAACCCGCGAGCGATACACTCATCGATACAGTAACGAGGCGGATCTATATAGTAATCTAAGAACTCCAACACAAAATTGTTACGGGTATCCGCAATCGGGAAATTCTCGGCAAATACCTTATACAATCCCTCCTTCTTTCTCTTTTCAGGAGGAGTGTCAAGTTGAAGAAAGTCTTGGAACGACTTCAATTGAACTTCGAGAAAGTCTGGATACGGGAACTGATTCTTTATCGAAGCAAAATTAACTCTTTGGTTTTCAGCTGTTGAAGACATCTAGTAAGGAATTTATTGAACTTATTGAAATTATAGACACAAAAAGGTTAAGAGTCTTCGTAGTCGGAGACTCTTAACCAAATCACCTGGAAACCAGGTTATAAATACTATTTAAGCTCAACTTCAGCTCCAGCCTCTTCCAACTGTTTCTTCATTGCCTCAGCATCAGCTTTAGCGATACCTTCCTTAATTGCACTAGGAGCGCTATCTACCATATCCTTAGCCTCTTTCAAGCCAAGACCTGTTAATTCTTTAACTAACTTAACGATAGCTAATTTATTAGCACCAGCTGCTTTCAATACAACATCGAAAGAAGTCTTCTCTTCTGCAGCGGCAGCAGCACCACCAGCAGCAGGACCAGCAACAGCAACAGCTG
>ENA-UOJN01002781-UOJN01002781.1-human-gut-metagenome-genome-assembly--contig:-C125IIP-NODE-2781-length-10567-cov-8.460236_pt1 | contig 10567 bp, 7 predicted proteins | sample MGYA00242350_ERZ723897 | MGnify/ENA metagenome assembly ERZ723897 | reverse complement strand
AAATCCATCGATGATGTCGGAGTGGAGTTGAAAGAACTGGAAAACAAGCATCAGCAGATTTACAGAGACTATAAGATTGAAAAGATGGGGGTGGTTTATGTCCCCGTTGCCAGTCAGGTTCCTTTCGAGAATAAGAGCTTTGTGATAGATCATACCGGAAATAGTTCAGTACAGAACTTTGAACTGCAATTAGTTAATAACCAAGGAGCACTTTCCGAGAAATTGAGAGAACTGGATTAACTCTCCAGTACGGCTCCTTTGGTAGAAGAAAGTAAAGGAGTGGAAGAAGTTTCCACAGAGGATTATTCAACATCTATACCTAAAGTGAAGTTCTATGATTACTTTGGACGTATGGATCGTAATCTGCGTGACAGTGCTTATTTCTTGTCGGACTTGCATACTGTTTCTGTAGGCATGCCTGTCATTCCTCCCGATTCGCCGGTTATTTCTTATTTGAATGAATATGGTACGGCCAATCCGTCGGGAGCGCCTGTGCTGAATGTATTTGATACGGCAGCGTATGATAAAGAAATAGAGCAATTTAATTCGCTGAATGCAATGCGCCATTCATTGTCTGACCAGAGCGAGCAATTTGAAGATGTATTACGCCGTTTGATTTCAAACGTGGGGTATGCAGTACAGACAATTGCGGCAGCGAAGGTTAAATCCACTAATTCGCTGGTGGAAAGTTCTAATCAATTGCTGTTCACCATTCTGAAAACCTCTTATAATCACTATTCACCGAAGTTGGAGAAGGATGAGTTGGAGAAAATCCGCCAGACGAATTTCAACTTCCGCGATACGGTGGAGAACTACACACCTTTCCAATTGAAGGAAAGTTCACGAATGCGCTATGATATGAAGGATCATTCGTGGGTTGCAGAAGACGGAAGCCGTACGACAATGCCTTATGGTATCAGCCAGATACAAGAAGAAATCGTAGCACCTATCGTACAGAATCTGTTAGCGGAAACGCGACTGAACCGTTTGGATATCTATAATGACATTGATAATCAGAAGCGTGATTATCTGAATCAATGGCACCGGGAAACTCAAGACTTTTATGGGCGTAACCGGACTTCCGGAGATGATTTGATTAATATTATGCGTAGCAATTTGACAAAATTCCTTGCTGCACAATCCACTTTTGAACGTCTGGATCGTATGAAGGCACGGATGTTGCAACAAATGATGGATGGAGATGCTCAGGAGTTGGAGGAGAATGCAGGAGATAAGCTGGAAAGTAATTTGCAGCAATTTGCCGAACAGTCTGAATCATTCAAACAAACTCAGGAAGAGTTCAAGGAATATATGAAAGCTTTGCAGAGTGATATTAATGAACGGGCAAAAGTTTATGGATTCATTGAATTCTTTGATGCCAGTCTTCGCGATAAAATGGCAAAGGAAATCGTGGATGCTAATGATAATGTAGCTTTGTTGGATGATCGTCGCCGTCCTTTGGCAGGCATCAATCCTTTTTATGCATTTGCTTCGAATATTCCGCCTGCTCCTGCTGTTGAGGATTGTGTGGAAGAATATATGACTTTGGATATAGCTCAGGTAGCTACCGACTCATTGCATGAAATTGCTGAGCAAGGACAGGATGTTGTGTTCAATCATCATGCTGAATTAGTGGATGACAGCGAGGCTATGGACTATTCGGGATATGCTCCTCAAAGCGCAAAAGTGACTGAAGCCGTAAACGTGGATGAACCGGCGGCACAACCCGAAGTGGCGGAAGAAGCGGAAAAAACTATTAGAATGGCTCCGGTGGCTGAAGCTGTGGAACCTGTACAGCCGGAAGTTCCGGAAAATACAGAGACAACAACGGCTCCGGAAGTTCATGAGACTTCTAAAGCATCGGAGACAGCGGACGAGTTGGACGATCTGAGTGATTTGGACGACTTGGATGATCTGGACGATTTGGATGACTTTAGCGATCTGGAGAAAGAGAAATAGCATTCATAAACTTGAAAATGAAAGATTATGGCAAAATATGATGTTACAGTGGATACCCGCGACATGGCCAATAAAATAGATACTGTATCTAATAAGGTCTCCGGGGTCACAACAGCAGTGGTTGCTATGGAGGCGGCTGTTATTGCTGCCGAAAGGGATGCTACGAACAAACTGTGCAAACGGCTTAATAAAGGCTTTTTCTCTCTGGTTACTTCTCAGATAGAACAGAAAAATGCCACAGCGTTAAGCTCGGTAAATGCGTATGCGTCCGAATTGATACAGCAACAAGAGGCGTTGCTTGATTTGAAAAAGAGAATGGGAGATGACTTTGTGATTCTGACAGAGCGCTATTCTAAGTTATTCCGAGGACTTGATGTAGCTCTGCATAATCGTGTTCATGAGTTGGACAAACCTGTTATTCGATTCTGTGAGTGGGATGTTGCCATTACTTTGAACCGCCTGAATAATCTGATTGGTACCGTTCCGGTTAATCAGACGGAATCTCTGGCTACTACACAAGCTATTGCCGCCGCCCATATTAAGCGTAATGCGCAAGCTTTAATTGCACAAATGACTAATTTTCTCACTACATGCAAGCAGCAAAGCGCTAAAATGCAAAGAATAAAGCTGAACTCCTTTGTTGGCAAGTCTGTTCTTCGCTATTTGCCTGCTATCATACTGGTGAAAAAAGAAGATAGAGGAGAAGTGGTGGAAACAAAACTGCCTTCAGGACTTGAACAATTGATTGGACAACGCTCATGCACGAAGATACGGGAAAATATGGAACGCACGGTTGAAGGTTCCGGATGGGAAAATGTTTCTATAGAATCGCAACGGATGGTGGCTGGAAAGCTGGAACGACTGATTGCAACTTCCGATCTAAATGAAAGAGTGAAGGAGAACATGAAGAAACTTATGGCCCGGAATGAAACCTGGCTTAATGTGAAGGAGGGTTGATTATGGGAGGACGAAGACATATCTTACATGATGTGATCCGGAAGAGCGAAACGGTGACACTCACCGTAGGTGATAAGTCAGCTTCCAAGACTGTAGTTCTGGAAGAGCCGATTGATATCTATCTGGAAATAGACGATAATCCTTATAACAGTAGCGTACACGATTGCAGTAAACACATTGAAAGCTTGCGTAACTCTGTTGTGGCATGTAATGCAGCTGAAGTTGCCCATAAGATAGCCAGTACTCAGCAAATCGGTAAACATATATCCAAAGGCTTTTTGGGATATATCACTGCCAGTCTGGATATGCAAAATATGGAAGAGTGCTCGAATGTGGAAGCCGTAGTTGCCGAATTACAGTCTCAGTCTGATGAACTTGCCAATCGTAAGTTGGTGATGATAGACGACTATGATATTCTGACTACCCGTTACTCCGCTGTTTTTGAGAATTTGGACAGAGAGTTGGTGCAGCGTATTCACATGTTGATGGAACCTTGCTTCCGCTTTGTGGAAAGCAGCCGCAAGGAACAGTTGCGCAATACGGACTCATCTCTGTCGGCAATGGCATTAGTTGGGCATAAAGAGCAGTTGGATGTACAGGCACGTATTTCTGTTATCACAGTGAAGCAACGGGCTGCCGGATTGATAGAGAGTGCCAAGCAATATCTGCTCGGGCAAAAGCAATTGGCCAGTCATATAGAACATGTGTTGATTGGCGGATGTAAAAATGCCCGTTGGATGTTGCCGGTGGTAGTAGTAGAGAAGACTGTTGCTGGTGGCAGTAAAGAAACTGAGGTTGTGATGAATGAACAGACTGCACGTATGGGAGTCAATGACTGGAAAGTACGTCAGAATGTTCAGCAAGCGTCCATGCCTGCCATGACACAAGAAGATAAGCAGCGCATTGGAAAGCATCTGGAGAGAGAGATTCAAAGATTAGGTTCTTCAGAACATGAAAAACGGGTAGCCGGAATGATGAGGAAACTTGCCGGGAATTTTTTATCGTAAATACCGTTACTTATGTTCTATAAAATAGAAGTAGAGTTATGAAAGAATTGAAAGTAATAAGTTTGGAGAATGGAGTGATTTTAAGTGAGAATCTAGTAAAAGGTTCTATTCTTCCCCGTACATCTGCTGAACTGGAAAGGGATGTGCTGATACAGAACGATACCATTGTAGAAGGGGCTATTTATGCCCGCAAGCTGGAAATACAGAATGGAGATGTGGAAATACTTGGTGCGGTGTTCACTAAGCTTGAATTCCATATCAGCAATAATGCGAAAGGGGACATTATCTTGCGTAAGACGGTAGCCACTTCGGATTCTCTGGTGTCGTATGCTCGTGATTGCCGTCCGATGTTCATGGCTGACATCAACGGAAAGACTGTAAAATTGTGCAATGCTTTCGTTGCCGGCAGTATTTTTGCGGATGAAGTGATATTGGAGGACTGTATAGTATTGGGAGGAGTTTTTGCTACGGCTAAGTTGACCATGAAAGACTGTATAGTGGGAACTTTCAATGCGAAGAATGTAGCTGTTAGTGGGGATATAAAGTTGCTGTTACCCAGCGCATTCAGTGGCGAAGAAATGCAAGTCACGAGTGAAGCCCGCCTGTTCAATTTAAGTCTGGCGGATTTGGGCGCTCTTTATAAAGGAACTCCCGAGATGGAAAATACAGGTATTATAGAGATGAATACCTATTCTGACGAACAAGAATCTCAACTGTTTGAAGGAGATGAAAAGGTACTGGTGCATTGCTATTCGGTAGTAGGAAAGGTGTTGGCTGCGGATCTGGTCAATGTGGATAAATTGAGAAATCATTTCCTGATAGGAGCTACGGCGTTGGGAAGTCAATTGCTGAAAACCTATGATCTGGGAGTTGATGCGAATGGAGAGCTTTGTGAAATTATTCCGGAGAAGGTAGCTGATTTCTTCTTTAACTTGTTGCATGGAAAGATACAGGTTCGTACTTTGGAAGGCTCTTTTTCTATTCAGGAAATTGCGCAACGATTATCATAAAATAGAGTGATTATATAAAAATACCGTCCGTATTTCATTATGCGGACGGTATTTTTTATGGTTATTGCTGATAGATAATCTGAATTTTTTCTGTATTCTTGGCATCTCCCCGATCTGTTTTTTGTATCCAGCGTCCGGTGCTGTCATATTCATAATAGGCATTACTGTCTATTTGGTTACCGAATTCGTCATACAAGAATATGAGTGAACCGCTGGTCTTATCACTATTGACAAGAGTCTTTTCAAATGTGATCTTTGTCAGATAACCATAAGTATCGTATTCATATATATCCACTTGCTTACTTACCTGGGTGGGTAACGGATCTTTAGGCAATGGGAATGTCTCTTCTCTCTTGATGATCTGTCCCTTCTTATTATATTGGTTGATTACGGAAGATACCGGAATGTTTTTCTCGTAAACTGTCTCTCCTGCCAGCAGACCGAGTTGTGGATGATATTTTCTTATGATCAGTTTTCCGCTCTGATAGAAAGCAGAATCCGAAAGAATGACACCCAGTGTGCTGAAAGCACGCAGGCGTTTGTACACCTCCTTCATGCCTCTTTGGTTTACCTGCACTTCTTCTACGCAGTTACCTTGAGAATCATACAAGAAATTAGTCTGTAGGGTAGTGGTTCCCTTATCTTCCGTAACTTCCTTGATACTAACCAGTCTTCCGTTTTCATCATACGTATAGGTTTTCTGAGTACTCTTTCCATTCTTCGTCTCATTGGATTTCATCAATAATCCATGGGTGTATGCTTGGATGGTAGTAGGATTACTCCATACCAATTGTTGCTCAAAAGGTACGCGTAACTTGTTGGCTTTATCACGGAATTCCTTGTATTTATGAGTTAGGAGGTATTCTTTGATGAGTCCCAGTTTGCTTGGAGAGTTCACTTCCAGCTTTAGTGTCTCATAGTCAATACTGTCTTTTTTGTACTCCAGAGTATTGGTATATTTTTTATCGCCTGGACTCAAATAAGGGGCCTGCTCATATTCTGCAATAGCCTGCTTAATGGAAGCTATGGCCTGCGCTTTGCAGATGTTACCGTAAAGATAATCATCATAAATGGAGAGAGCCTGTGCCATAGACTCCCGCTTGGAACGCCCGTTGAAGAATGTGTTGAGCCGGTCATGATCGAAGAATCTTTTAAAGTTACTGGCAGATGGTGATTTCTGTACGGTTTGGAACAGCAGACGATTGTATTCTATCATAGCTTCTGTTTTATACTTACCATCAGCATATTCAGTCAGATATCTTTCGCATTTCGGAATGTTCTTGTTGCATACGAAATTTTTCCATAATTCCTCTTCATGTACATCATACAGATGTTTTCTGCTTTCGTCGGACAATTCATATCCTGATGCTTTTACGGCATCTACCAGAGTGCTGGAATAGACTAATTTATTAGGATATTCATCTAATATGGCCCTGATGTTATCTTCCATACGTTTACGGATTGCGGCCGGATCAGCACCGGCTTCCTGACAGATGGAAATAAAGTTGGCTTTGGTAGCATCTACATAAGCCTGGAAAAAATCTTTGGCAACGGTTACCTCTTGCTGATTCCAGATTTGATCGCACAAATCGATTAGTTTGACTTCTGCTTCAAAAGCTGTTGCTGTTTCAGCATCTAATTTGTCCCGGTTTTTTGTAAATTTCTCATTCTCATTGTTTACAAGAAATTTCAAGAGCTTTTCTACTTTACTTTGCTTTTGCGCCATTACAGACGAAGCACATGAGAAGGCCAACAGGCAGATAAAAGAAATGTAAAGTCGCATATTTTTAATTTGTTCCATAGTTTCTTATGATTTTAGTTTGAATAACATTGTACAAATATAAAAAGATTCTTTTAATTTTGCATACATGAATGCGAATTATATCGAAGAATTGAATGAAGGACAGCGCGCTGCAGTGCTCTACAACGAGGGTCCGTCATTGGTTATAGCTGGTGCAGGTTCTGGAAAGACACGGGTGCTGACCTACAAGATAGCATATTTGTTGGAGAATGGTTATCAGCCATGGAATATATTGGCTTTGACCTTTACTAATAAAGCTGCCCGTGAAATGAAAGAACGTATTGCCCGGCAGGTGGGAGATCAACGGGCACGCCATTTATGGATGGGTACGTTCCACTCCATATTTCTACGTATTCTGCATGCGGAAGCTGCGAATATTGGTTTTACCTCACAGTTTACCATCTATGATACGGCAGACAGTAAAAGTCTGGTACGCTCTATCATAAAAGAAATGGGGCTGGATGAGAAAGTCTATAAACCGGGTAGTGTGCAGGCACGTATCTCGAATGCGAAGAACCACTTGGTTTCTCCTGCGGGATATGCCTCTAATAAGGAGGCTTATGAAGGTGATTGTGCTGCCAAGATGCCTGCGATCCGGGATATTTACCATCGTTATTGGGATCGTTGCAGGCAGGCGGATGCCATGGATTTTGATGATTTGCTCTTTTATACTTTTATTCTTTTCAGAGATCATCCCGAAGTACTGGCACGTTATCAGGAGCAGTTTCGCTACATTCTGGTAGATGAATATCAAGATACCAACTATGCCCAGCACAGTATTGTGTTGCAGTTGGCAAAAGATCATCAGCATGTGTGTGTGGTAGGGGATGATGCGCAGAGTATCTATTCTTTCCGGGGAGCAGATATTGACAATATATTGTATTTTACAAAAGTGTATCCCAATACGAAAGTATTCAAACTGGAACAGAACTATCGGTCTACGCAAACTATTGTCTGTGCTGCCAACAGTCTGATTGAAAAGAATGAGAGACAGATACGCAAGGAGGTCTTCTCTGAAAAGGAGAAAGGGGAAGCCATCGGGGTGTTTCAGGCATATAGTGATGTGGAAGAAGGAGATATTGTAGTCAATAAGATTGCTGAGTTGCGCCGTTCGGAGCATTATGCCTATTCGGATTTTGCCATACTTTATCGGACCAATGCGCAGAGCCGCGTATTTGAGGAAGCTATGCGTAAGCGGGGTATGCCTTATCGCATTTATGGCGGTCTATCCTTCTATCAGCGTAAAGAGATTAAGGATGTGATAGCTTACTTCCGGCTGGTGGTCAATCCTAATGATGAAGAAGCATTCAAGCGTATTATCAATTATCCGGCCCGTGGTATCGGAGATACGACAGTAGGTAAAATTATTACTGCTGCTACGGAAAACAATATCAGTCTTTGGGCTGTGCTTTGTGAGCCGCTGACATACGGATTGAATTTCAATAAAGGCACGCACTCTAAATTGCAAATCTTCCGTGACCTGATTGGTGGATTTATAGAAGGAACAGTGGAGAAAAATGCCTATGAGATTGGTACGGAAATCATCCGTCAGTCCGGCATTATTAATGACGTCTGCCAAGATAATTCACCGGAAAATCTTAGTCGCAAAGAGAATATTGAGGAATTAGTGAATGGTATGAGCGATTTCTGTGCTTTGCGCATGGAAGAGGGTAATCTGAATATTTCATTGACGGACTTTTTATCGGAAGTATCATTGCTGACTGATCAGGACTCGGACAATGGGGATGATGAGAAAATAACGCTTATGACCGTTCATTCTGCCAAAGGATTGGAATTTAGAAATGTATTTGTGGTGGGAATGGAAGAAAATCTTTTTCCCAGTGGTATGGTCGGAGATTCTCCCCGTGCGCTGGAAGAGGAGAGGCGTTTGTTTTATGTGGCTATCACTCGCGCAGAAGAACATTGTTTCCTTTCGTACGCACGTACTCGTTTCCGTTATGGGAAAATGGAATTTGGTAGCCCCAGTCGTTTTCTGAAAGATATCGACATCCGCTTCCTCCGCTTGCCTCAGGACGCAGGGATTGGTAGTAAAATTGATGAAGAGGCCGGATCTTTCCGTAAGGAACATAGCGGCGGTTTCTCTCGCTCACCTCATGTTCGTGAATCATTGTATAATACGGAAAAAGAAACTCCGCAGCGTTCCAAACAGCAGATTATAGCTCCAAGCGTTCCGCGCAATCTGAAACGGGTGACTCCGGCAACCTCTTCTTCTACACCCACTTCTGCTTCTGTAATGGCTGTGCAGCCGGGACAACTGATCGAGCATGAACGTTTCGGTCTGGGAGAAGTGATGAAAGTGGAAGGTCAGGGCGATAATGCCAAAGCTACCATTCACTTCAAAAATGCGGGCGACAAACAACTTTTATTGCGCTTTGCCCGTTTTAAGATCATTGGTTAAAAAAGAAAATATGATAGATTTCAATTGTTTTCCTTCTCCGTGCTATATCATGGATGAAGAATTGTTGAGAAAGAACCTCACTCTCATAAAAAGTGTTGCTGACCGTGCCGGAGTAGAGATCATTCTGGCATTTAAGTCTTTTGCTATGTGGCGCTCGTTTCCTATATTTAGGGAGTACATAGAGCATTCTACAGCAAGTTCTGTTTACGAGGCACGTCTGGCACTGGAAGAATTCGGTAGTAAGGCACATACTTATTCTCCCGCTTATACGGAAGCTGATTTTCCTGAAATCATGCGTTGTAGTAGTCATATAACTTTTAATTCTTTGTCGCAGTTCTGTCGTTTTTATCCAGAGGTAGTGAAAGAGGGAAGTGGCATTTCTTGCGGTATTCGCATCAATCCGGAATATTCCGAAGTGGAAACGGAACTTTATAATCCCTGTGCTCCCGGCACCCGTTTCGGTATGACGGCGGATTTATTGACTGAGGTGCTGCCGCAAGGTATTGAAGGTTTCCATTGTCATTGTCATTGCGAATCTTCATCTTATGAACTGGAACGGACATTAAAACATTTGGAAGAAAAATTCTCTCGCTGGTTTCCGCAAATCAAGTGGTTGAATCTGGGAGGTGGTCATCTGATGACGCGTAAAGATTATGACGTGGAGCATCTTATTCAACTGCTGAAAGATTTGCGTGCTCGTTATCCTCATTTGCGTATTATCCTTGAACCAGGTTCTGCCTTTACTTGGCAAACCGGCGTATTGGTTTCTGAAGTAGTAGATATTGTAGTAAGTCGTGGTATCCGTACTGCCATTCTTAATGTGAGTTTTACCTGTCATATGCCCGACTGTCTTGAAATGCCTTACCAGCCTGTCGTACGTGGCGCTGAAATAGGAAATAATGGTGGTTGTCATGTGTATCGCCTGGGTGGAAATTCATGTTTGAGTGGTGACTATATGGGCGACTGGAGCTTCGACCATGAATTGCAAATCGGAGAGCGTATTGTTTTCGAAGACATGATACATTATACCATGGTGAAAACAAATATGTTCAATGGAATTCACCATCCTGCTATTGCTATGTGGGCCAAAGAGAGGAAAGCTGATATTTTCAAGCAATTTTCTTATGAGGATTATCGCGACAGAATGAGTTGATAATCAAAAGTCTGCCGCTTTCGTATGGTAAATGTGTATTTTTCTTCGCGAAAAAAATAAGTAGAATGTTTGCAGGTTTGGAGAAAATATCTACCTTTGCAACCGCAAACGCGGAAATAGCTCAGTTGGTAGAGCATAACCTTGCCAAGGTTAGGGTCGCGAGTTCGAGTCTCGTTTTCCGCTCAAGTACATAGATTGCAATTACCTAATGCCCAGGTGGCGGAATTGGTAGACGCGCACGTTTCAGGTGCGTGTGTCGAG
>ENA-UOJN01002775-UOJN01002775.1-human-gut-metagenome-genome-assembly--contig:-C125IIP-NODE-2775-length-10591-cov-39.846241_pt1 | contig 10591 bp, 9 predicted proteins | sample MGYA00242350_ERZ723897 | MGnify/ENA metagenome assembly ERZ723897 | reverse complement strand
CACATACCTTGCGCTCCAGCCTTGCCAGTTCACTTTTAAAAGAAGGCATTCACTAGACCTGCTCTAACTTCATGCCGTTGTCGTAGACCACACCGTAGGGAGTGATCGTGCCGCCGCCGCTTTCAATGAGCCGTCTTGCCGTTTCCTCACTGTCCAGTTTGTTCAGTTCATCCACACTTGCGCTGCCGCCGTGCAGGTTCATGTAGTGGTCACGGCCAACAGCGGCGAGGTCAGAAAAGTCGGTGATGACCGTGGCCTGCTGGCAGCAGAAGGTCAGGTTGATGAGATCCTTCAGCTCGAAAAGCTCCAGCTTGTGCGCCATCGCCTGAAACTGCGCTGCCTCGCCGATGTCAAAACTTTCCAGCCGTTTGGCGAGGTAGTTCAGCTCCTCCACGTTGACCGTGAGCATCTCCGTTCGTTTCAGGACGGTGTAGAAGCTGTCGATCTTCGTCACCTTGCAGTCCGCCTTGACCGCGTCGCCGATCTCCAACGCCTCCAACAAGTCCATGCAGTATGTGTATTGGTCATGCGGAATGGGGAACGGGATAGTTGCCACGCCGTATTCCGGGTGATCACGGTTACTCAGCACCGCCTGAAACATCATCTTCTAAGCTCCTTCCTTTCCTCAATTTCCTCCATATCGGTTTTGAGACAGGTCCCGTCCCTGTGCCAGCAGATAAAACCGTGTCTGGCATGAGGACAGCCCTTACACCGCTCACTGCGGCGACATACAGGCGGCTCAGTCTCCTCTCGCGGAGGAGTGGGTGCAAAGAGCGGGGAACTGCGTCGATCGGATTCGTATTTCATCTTGTGATTCCTCCTACAAAAAACAGCGGCGTCGAATGATCGACACCGCTTACATACTTTGTTCCATTGTCTGCGTCTGTTCCGGAGATTCCGGCAACAGGCACTTGATCTGCTCCATGATGGTCTTGATTTCCTTTTCCCTTCCGATAGATAGACCCTCGTCCTGCTCGCAAACGAAAGCCAATGCCCGATGTATCTCGTCGAGTTGTTCTGGCTCGAACAGTGCTTCCTTGGGAAGAAGCCCGCTGCGTCGGACAAAGTCGTGCTTGGCCTCCTCGTAGCCGTTTTGGAAGTAGTGACCGTGGTGGACACCCTTGCGGTCCCAATCCCACTCCCACGTCACAAACTGGACGCCGCGCTCGGTGGGGTGGCCCGCCAGCACAGCATCGCCGAAGTCAGCGAGGATGCGGTAGTCGCCCTCCAGCCCCGTGGCTTGGAGCTTCGGTGCGCGCTCCATCGCCGTCATATATTCCGCGGTCATGGCAGTGATATGGATGACGCTCTGCAAAGCGTCCTGCGCGCCGATGCCATCCACATTCTCCTGTCGGTACAGCACGCTGCCCCGTCCGGAGACCCGGCAGAGGTAGTGATCCTCCCATCGGACGGGCAGGTGTTGGTCCTCAATGCGCTCCGGTTCGAAGCCAGCGTGTACCAGGCTGATTTTGAGTTCTTCGAGGTACCGGAGCTACGCCATGTTGGTTTGATCGTTCATTTTGAAACCCTCCTACAAAAATGCGAAAAGCCGGAGCGTCCTGTGACACTCCGGCTTTTCAAGGTAATGCGGTTTGAATATAAAAAGCACCACACTCGAATTGAGTGCGGTGCCTGGAGCTGGTGGGGTGACTCGAACACCTGACCTGCTGATTACAAAGTGTATCCGGGCGCTGAGCCTGCCGCGGTACAGTGGCTGGCCGCGAAAGTAAAAGCGACCCCATTGGAAAACGACCTCTGGCTCAAGCAGTCAGAAGTCGTTTGCAAGATTTCTGAAGATTTTTCTTAATACGACAGGAACGGCAGCTTTACCCGGCCGGTGCGCCGGACGACATAGAACAGTACGTACAACGCCATGGGAAAACAGGCGCCCAGCCAGCTGTAATCGGATTGGATCAGCAGGTTGAACAGGGCGTGCATCGTTGCGGAAACGGTAAAGAGTCCGAAGATACCGGTGCAAAACAGCTTCCTTTGCTTTTTGACGTAGGGCAGTCCCGCGCCGATGATCATGGTGCACAGGCCATGCATCAGGCTGGCGGACAAGCCGCGCAGCGCTGCCCAGCCCAACGTTACCACTGTCAGGTTCTGCACGAGGATGGCGGTGTTCTCCAAAATAGAAAAGCCGATGCCGACGGACATGGCCGCGGGCAGAATGTCCTTGCGGTCATCGCTGAAAAAGACGGCAAACACCAGTACCGGCAAGGCCTTGAGGAGTTCCTCCGTCACCGGCGGGACGGTAAGGTAATGCGGTTTGAAAAGAGTATATGATCGCAAGGGATGCGAACCGATTGGGGTCAATACTCCCTAAAATCTCCAAAATTCGCCGGAAACGCTCGGTTCGCATCCATATAAATCTCTCCAAATAGTTGCAAAAAGCCGCGAAATCGTTTGATTTCACGGCTTTTTATGGTGGACCTGAAGGGATTCGAACCCACGACCTTACGGATGCGAACCGTACGCTCTCCCAACTGAGCTACAGGCCCAAATATTAACTTGGCTGAAAATATCGATCATCAAGTGGGCCCGCTTTATGTCGGGATCGCCCTCCCAACTGAGCTACAGGCCCATGAACTTTTCAGCCCGCATATCATACCACAGCTTTTCTCATTTGTGAAGTCCTTTTTTCACTTTTTTCAAAAAATTTTTGTTGCCTTTCCGAAAACCATATCGTATAATATCTTTTGTTATCCGTCCTCCGCATACAGCTGCGGGATCGGTCTTGCGCAATGAATGCCCGCGAACCATGTCAGGCGGGGAACCGAGCAGCATTAAGCGGGACCAGTCATGTGCCGCAAGGGCGCCGGTCACGCAGCTGTATACGGAGGACCTTTTCTATCCTCACGAAAGGGGCAATGTGGTATGTATCAGGCGCTGTACCGCAAGTGGCGGCCCAAAACCTTCTCCGACGTGGTCGGGCAGGAGCACGTCACCGAAACGCTGCAGCGGCAGGTCGCGGAGGGACGGCTCTCGCACGCCTACCTTTTCACCGGCACGCGCGGCACGGGCAAAACCACCTGCGCAAAGATCCTCGCCAAGGCAGTCAACTGCGAGCACCCCGAGAATGGTAACCCCTGCAACAAATGTCAGAGCTGCCTCGGCATCGAGTCCGGCGGCTTTCTCGATGTGATGGAGCTCGACGCCGCCTCGAACAACGGCGTGGACCATGTCCGTGCGCTGCGGGACGAGGCCATCTACTCCCCTGCGCAGGTGAAAAAGCGCGTGTACATCATCGACGAGGTGCACATGCTCTCCATCGCGGCGTTCAACGCGCTGCTGAAAATTCTGGAGGAGCCGCCGGAGCACCTGATGTTCATTCTGGCGACGACCGAGCTGCACAAGGTGCCCGCGACCATTCTCTCACGCTGCCAGCGCTTTGCGTTCCGGCGCATTCTGCCGCGCGAGATCGTGGGACGGCTGAACTACATCGCGGAGCAGGAGGGCATCGACCTCCGGCCGGACGGTGCGGAGCTGCTCGCGCACATTGCCGACGGCGCGCTGCGCGACGCGCTGAGCCTTCTGGACCAGTGCGCGGCGGCGGGCGGGACCGTCGACAGCGCAGCGGTGCTCGACGCGCTGGGACTGGCGGGCAACCTCCAGACCGCGCAGCTGATGGACTGCGTTCTGCGGCGCGACACGAAGGCCGCGCTGCTGCTGCTCCACCGGCTCTACGGCAGCGGCAAGGATGTGGGCGCGGTGCTCGGCGAGCTGTCCGCGCTCGCGCGCGACCTGCTCATTTCCAAAACGGCTCCCGAGGGCGGCGCGGCGCTGCTTACGGGCGGCTACGACGGCCAGACGATGGACAGCCTTTTGCGGCAGGCCGACAGCGCGCGGCTTATCGCCATCTGCGCCACGCTCCAGCGCACGGCGGCGGACATGAACGTGAGCGTCAACCGCCGCACGGATGCGGAGCTGTGTCTCCTGAAGCTCTGCGACGAAACGCTCTCCGGCGACCTGAGCGCCATCAACGCTCGCCTCGCGCGGCTCGAACAGCAGATGACCGCGGGCGTGCGTTATGCTGCCGCGGAAAGCACGGCGCAGGTGGTGCCCGCGCAGGCGGAGAAGCCCGCTCCCGCAAAGACTGCGGCGAAGCCGACAGCCGTGGAGGACGAGGCTCCTCCCCCGTGGGAGGACAGCGTGCCCGCGCCGGTGGACGGATCCTTTGACGACGCTCCCCCGCCCTACGGCGAGCCGGCAGAGCCGGAACGTCCGCAGAGCGCGACGCCGGCTCCCGCGCCGCAGGCCGCAGAGCCGAAGGCGGAAGCGTCCGCACCGACCGGTGACAGCGACATCTGGCTCACGCTGATGGAGAGCTACAAAAACCGACTCACGCCCGACAAGCGCGCGTTCGTCGGTCAGGCGGACGGACGGCTCGCCAACGGCGTGCTGACGGTCTACTGTCCGACGGCGGTGACGAAGGCCATGCTCGATACCGAGGCGGTCGCCGCGGTGCTGCGCGAGGTGACGGGCCAGAGCGTCGGCCGGGCAGTCGCCGTGCGCTTTGTGGTCGGCGAGCCGGAGGACGGAAAAAAACGCGACAAATTTCAGGACCTGCTGCGTATGGGCAGCAAGTTCGATAACTTCAACATCAAGTAACATCAGGAGGAATACGGATATGGCAAAGGGTTACAGCGCGCGCCGCGGCTTCTCGAACGGCGCGGGACAGGCGGCGCAGCAGATGCAGATGCAGCAGAAGCTCATGCAGATGCAGCAGGAGATGGCGAAGGCTCAGCAGGAGGTCGAGGAGGCCACCTTCACAGCGAGCGTCGGCGGCGGTGCCGTCAGCGCTGCGGCAAACGGCAAGAAGGAGATCACCGCGCTCACCATCAAGCCCGAGGCGGTCGATCCCGAGGACGTCGAGATGCTGCAGGACCTCGTGATCTCCGCGGTCAACGAGGCGCTGCGGCAGGCGGACGACGCGATGAGCAGCCGCATGAACAGCTTCACCAGCGGTCTGAACATCCCCGGTCTGGGGCTATAAGCGCAGAATACAGCAAGGAGACGCCACCCACCGGACGGCGTCTCCTTTTTTATTTTTGGCTCAGGCGTTCGCCGGCCGCGCGCAGCGTCCTGCGCAGGAAGATGGCCGAGAGCGTCAGGCTCACGAGCTCGGCGATGGGGAACGACCACCACACCAGCTCCAGCCGTCCGGTCAGGGAGAGCAGATACGCCACCGGCAGCAGCACGCAGATCTGGCGGCAGACCGAGACGATCAGACTGTAAAACGGCGTGCCGAGCGCCTGAAAGACGCTGCCCGAGACGATGCAGAAGCCCGCGAGCGGGAACGTCAGGCCGATGATGCGCAGCGCGGTCCTGCCGATGGTCAGCATCTCCTCCGAGGGGGAGAAGAGACCGAGCAGCGTACCGGGGATGATCTCGAAGAGCGCAAGACCCACGCACATGATGGCGATGGCTGTGACAGCCGAAAGGCGGATCGTCCTGCGGAAGCGCTCCGGCTTGCCCGCACCGTAGTTGTACGAAATGATAGGCACCATCGCGTTATTCAGGCCGAAGATGGGCATGAAAATGAAGCTCTGGAGCTTGAAGTACGCGCCGAACACCGCCGTCGCCGCCTCGGTAAAGGAGATGAGGATCTTGTTCATGCCGAACACCATCACCGAGCCGATGGACTGCATGATGATGGACGGCACGCCGACCGCGTAGATCTCCTTGATCGTCGCGGCGTGAGGACGGATCTCGCGGCGGCGCAGATGCACGTCGGGATTGCGCGTGAGGTTGAGATAGAAGCCGATGGACGCGCCGACGAGCTGACCGATAACGGTGGCGATCGCCGCACCGGCGACCTCCAGCCGCGGGAAGCCGAGCAGGCCGAAAATGAGGATGGGGTCGAGAACGATGTTGGTGGCCGCGCCGGCGATCTGCGTGATCATGGAGAGGTTCGTGCGTCCCGTCGATTGCAGCAGGCGCTCATTATACATCTGGAAGAACAGGCCGATCGAGCAGCCGATGCAGACGGTCACATAGTCGCGTCCGTAAGCGATGATCTGCGGGTTGTCCGTCTGAAAGCGGAAGAACGGTCCCGCAAGCGTCCAGCCAATGAGGGCGAAGAGCACAAAATTGCACAGCGTCAAAAACAGTCCCACATTCGCCGCGCGGTCCGCGCCCGCCTGATTCTTCTCGCCCAGCGAGCGGGAGAGCAGCGCGTTCATACCCACACCCGTGCCGCCGGAAAAGGCGATGCACAGCGTTTGGAGCGGGAACGCAAGTGATACGGCGTTCATCGCGTCCTGACTGAGCTTTGCCACAAAGATGCTGTCCACCACGTTGTAGAGCGCTTGAAACAGCATGGATACCATCATCGGCACCGCCATGCTGAAGAGCAGCCTGCCGACCGGCATGGTGCCCATTTTATTTTCCTGTAGGATCTCTTCTCTGATATTTTCGTCCATTTTCCGTATCTCCGTGCGTGAAAGGGTGCTCCGTCCGGCGGACAGAGCACCTTTTTCTTTATTTTTTCAGTTCGCCGTTCGCGGCCTTGGTGAGGTAGGCGTTGATGAAGCCGTCGAGGTCGCCGTCCATGACCGCCTGAATGTTGCCGGTCTCGTAGTCCGTGCGCGTATCCTTGACGAGCTGGTAGGGCATGAAGACATAGGAGCGGATCTGGCTGCCCCATTCGATCTTGAGCTGCACACCCTTGAGGTCGCTGATCTTCTCCGCGTGCTGCTGGATCTTCAGCTCCATGAGCTTGGATTTGAGCATCTGCATGGCGTAGTCGCGGTTCTGGAACTGGCTGCGCTGCGTCTGGCAGGCGGTGACGATGCCGGTGGGGATATGAATGAGACGCACCGCAGACGAGGTCTTATTGACGTGCTGGCCGCCCGCGCCGGAGGAGCGGTAGACCTGCATCTCAATGTCCTCGGGTCGAATGTCGACCTCGATGTCGTTGGGCAGCTCGGGCATGACCTCGAGCGCGGCGAAGCTCGTTTGGCGGCGGGCGTTCGCGTCAAAGGGGGAAACGCGCACCAGACGGTGGACGCCGTTCTCACTCTTGAGATAGCCGTAGGCGTTCTCGCCCTTGACCATGACCGTCGCGCTCTTGATGCCGGCCTCTTCGCCGTCGATATAGTCCATCATCTCGAACTCGAAGCCGTGCTTGTTCGCCCACTGCATATACATACGGTAGAGCATCTGCGTCCAGTCCTGCGCCTCGGTGCCGCCCGCGCCGGCGTGGAAGGTCAGAATGGCGTTGCAGTTATCGTACTCACCGGAGAGCAGCGTCGTGAGGCGGACCTCCTCGATCCGCTTCTCCAGATCGGCGAAGCCCTCCTCCAGCTCGGGCAGCAGGCTGGCGTCGTCCATCTCGTTGCCCATGTCGATGAGGGCGAGCAGGTCGTCGCGCGTGGAGACGAGCTTTTCAAAGCGGTGGACCTTATTTTGCAGCTGCTTGGTGCGCATCTGATTGGCCTGCGAGCGCTCGATGTCGTTCCAGAAGCCGTCCTCATGCGCCTCGGCCTCGAGCCGCGCGATCTCGTGCTTGGAGGATTCGATGTCAAGCGCCTTCTGAAGGTTTTCAAACGTGTCGCTCATGGCGAGCAGTTTCTGCTTATAGGAATCGTATTCGATAACAGCCATGGTGATCTCCTCTTCTCATACTGCATTAGCCGAAAAAGTATATCATACCGCCGTGCGAAAGGCAAGAAAAATCCGCCTCGGCGGCGGATTTTCCCAATTTTTTATCGGCAACGGTGCAAACTGCCCCATAAAAACAAAAAATCCACGCATCCCTGCGTGGTTCCGTTTTGGTCGCTCAGCGCTCGCTGACGATCTGCTCCGTCGTGCCGAAGATCATGTCATCGACGTCGAAGCCTTTGAAGTTTTCAAACATCATATTGGTTCTCACGCTCCTTTCTCTTTTTAATTTCAAGAGTATGATACCACTTCTCTGTCAAGCGCGCAAGTGTGATTTTCCACATATTTCACAAAAACATTTTCGCCGTTTTGTGCTTTGCGCTAATTCGTTTTGCTTGTTTCCGCTCAAAGCCCTGTGGTAAAATAATGTATCCAATTTTGTTCTTCGGGAGGCGAGAGGACGCCTATGTACGAATTTTTTGCCGGCGACTACGACGTCGCCGTCATCGGCGCGGGCCATGCCGGCATTGAAGCCGCGCTCGCAAGCGCGCGGCTGGGGCAGAAAACGGTCTGCTTCACCATCAACCTTGACGCGGTGGGCAATATGCCCTGCAACCCCGCCATCGGCGGCACGGGTAAGGGCCATCTTGTGCGCGAGCTGGACGCGCTCGGCGGCGAGATGGCAAAGGCCGCCGACCGCGCCTGCATCCAGTATCGCCTTTTGAACCGCGGCAAGGGCCCCGCCGTGTGGTCTCTGCGCGCGCAGGCGGACCGCCGCCGCTATCAGCAGATCATGAAGCATACGCTCGAGCAGCAGGAAAACCTGACGCTGCGGCAGGCGGAGATCGTGGAGCTGCGCGTGGAAAACGGCGCAGTCTCCGCCGTCGTCACCGCGACGGGCGCGGTGTTCGGCGCAAAGGCCGTCATCCTCTGCTCGGGAACCTACCTCGACGGGCGCACCATCGTGGGCGAATGCATTCAGTCAAGCGGCCCCGATGGGATGCACGCAAGCCTGCCGCTCGCGGAGCAGCTGCGCGCGCTCGGACTTCCTCTGCGCCGCTTCAAGACCGGCACGCCCCCGCGCGTCAACGCCCGCAGCGTCGATTTCTCCAAAATGGAGCGGCAGGATGGCGACGCTGAGCCGCTGCCGTTCTCGTTCACGACCGAGCACGTTCCCTGCAATCAGGCGGTGTGCTACCTCACCTACACGAACGAGGAGACACACCGCATCATCCGCGAAAATCTCGACCGCAGCCCCATCTACTCCGGTGTGATTGAGGGCGTCGGGCCGCGCTACTGCCCGAGCATCGAGACGAAGATCGTCCGCTTCGCGGACAAGCCCCGCCACCAGCTCTTCATCGAACCGATGGGGCTTGATACCGAGGAGCTGTACATTCAGGGCTTTTCCTCCTCAATGCCCGAGGACGTACAGGTGCGGATGGTCCATACCATTCCGGGGCTCGAGCACGCGGAGATCATGCGCCCCGCCTACGCCATTGAGTACGACTGCATCGACCCCACCGCGCTCAAGCCTACGCTGGAAACGAAAGCCATCGCGGGGCTATACGGCGCGGGGCAGTTCAACGGCTCCTCCGGTTACGAGGAGGCCGCCGTACAGGGCTTTGTTGCCGGTGTGAACGCCGCGCGCAGGCTCGCGGGACAGTCTCCCTTTGTCCTCTCCCGCTCGGAGAGCTACATTGGCACGCTCATCGACGATCTTGTGACCAAGGGTACGAACGAGCCTTACCGCATCATGACGAGCCGCAGCGAATACCGCCTGCTTCTGCGGCAGGACAACGCCGACCGGCGGCTCACAAAGCTCGGGCACGACATCGGCCTCATCTCCGACGAGCGTCTTGCCGCCGTGGAGGAAAAGTACGCCGCCGTCGCGCGGGAGATCAAACGGCTCGAGCACACCGGCCTTCCCGCGAGCGAAGCGCTCAACGCGCTGCTGCGCTCTCGCGGCACGGCGGAGATCACGGACGGCAGCCCGCTCATCGCGCTGCTGCGCCGCCCGCAGCTGCGCTACGACGATCTGCGGGCCCTCGATGCCGGCTGCGCCGCCTGTCCGCAGGATGTTGCCGAGCAGGTGGAGATCACCGTGAAGTACGAGGGCTACATCCGCCGCCAGATGGCCGAGGTCGAGGAGTTCGCGCGGCTCGAGCGCCGCCTGCTGCCCGAGGAGCTTGACTATTCCAGCATCGACGGTCTGCGGCTCGAGGCGCGGGAAAAGTTAGCCGCCATCCGTCCCCGCTCGCTCGGACAGGCGGGGCGCATTTCGGGCGTCTCTCCCGCCGACCTCGCCGCCCTGATGATTTTTTTGGAAAAGGAGAAGCACCATGAAAATTCTTGACCTGACCCACCTCATTGAAGAAGCCATGCCCGTCTATCCCGAGACCGAGCCGCCGAAGCTCACGCCCTCAAACACCTTTGAGCAGCACGGCTTCCGTGAAACGCTGCTGACGATGGGCTCCCACACTGGAACGCACATGGACGCCCCTGCGCATATGCTGCGCGACGGCAAGACGCTCGATCAATTTCCGGCGGACAAGTACATCGGCACGGCCTATGTGCTCGACTGCTCCGACCTTGCGGGAAAGGAGATCTCCAAAGCGCGGCTCCAGCTCCATGCCTCGGAGATCGAGGCCGCAGACTTTCTGCTCTTCTACACCGGCTGGGAGAAATATTGGGGCAGCGAGCAGTACTTCTCCCCCTTCCCCGTGCTCTCGCTTGAGGCGGCGGAGTACCTTGCCGCCTTTCCGCTCAAGGGCGTCGGCACCGACGCCATCTCCATCGACCCGATGGACACGGTGGACTATCCTGTGCACAAGATCCTGCTCGGCGCAGGCTTTGTGAACACGGAGAATCTCTGCAATCTCGCCTCCCTTGTGGGGAAAACCTTTCCCTACGCGACGCTCCCCCTGCGCTTCAAGAACGCTGACGGCTCGCCCGTGCGCGCCGTCGCCATGCCGGAGGATTGAACGAA
>ENA-UOJN01002774-UOJN01002774.1-human-gut-metagenome-genome-assembly--contig:-C125IIP-NODE-2774-length-10595-cov-7.779222_pt1 | contig 10595 bp, 6 predicted proteins | sample MGYA00242350_ERZ723897 | MGnify/ENA metagenome assembly ERZ723897 | reverse complement strand
TATACAGCTACCATCGACTGCACCAACTGCAACTTCTTCCACAATGGTACGTAGGTCAGAGGTGAAGCACTGGACAACTACTTTAATTTGTCAGGCGCTTACACCGATCACATCACCATCCACTGATTGCTGTAAAAGCGCTTGAAAGTCAACAAAAAGGACCTCTCCGCCGCATGACGGAGAGGTCCTTTTTTGTTTCGTCGCTCACCCCTCCTGCTGGGGCAGGATGGGGAAACGAAGGGTCACGGAGAAGAGATTGCCCTGAGTCCGGTGGGAGATGCTGCCGCCCATGGCACCCATGACGTCCTCGCAGATGGCCAGCCCGTAGCCGCTGTTGGCTGCGGCGGTCTTTACGGTCTTGCGGAGAATGGCGTTGCGCTCCTCCAGCACCAGGTATCCCTCGGCGGCAGAGACGGTGAGAACCACGGGCTTTTCCGGGGCGCCGTGCTTGGCGATGTTGGAGCAAATGTTGTCGATCAGGCGCATCAGCAGAGTGACGTTGGCCCGCATCCGGAAGGGCTGGGAGACGAAGCTGGTGTACTCCAGCCGGAAGCGGTTGCTGGTTAGGAAGTTGGTGATGTTGGAGATCACCTGCCGCAGAAGCTCCTGCCCATCGTAGGTATCCAGCGGCAGGGTGCGGCAATTCTCCTCGAAGGTGAAGAGGTCGTCGGTGAGACGGCGGATGTGGTTGGTCTTTTCCAGCGCCCGGTCGATGAACAGCTGGGCGCTCTCCTGACTGCCTGCGTAGCCCTTGGAGAGAAGCTCCAGATAGCCGATGACCACCGTCAGGGGCGTCCGGATATCGTGGGCGATGGATTTGACGAACTGCTCCTTCTGTTTGAGCTTGGCGTCCTCCGTCAGCAGCAGCAGCTGGATGGTGTCCCCCAGATGGTTGATGTTGGCCGCCAGCGTGGACAGCTCCGTTTTGTAGCGGATGGGGATCTGCTGGCTGAAATTCTTGTTGCACAGGGAGGAGACGTTCTGCTCCATCTCACCGATGTAGCGGATGTACTTTTGGAAGAGAAGGAAGAAGGCCGTCACGAAGGAAGCTACGAACAGCACACCGCAGATGGCCTTTCGCAGGGAGGTATAGGCCTGATCGAAATAGCCGCTGAAATAGACCTTGCAGGTCTCGTCCTCCAGTTGCAATTGGTACTCATAGGTGGGGAGAACCTTGGAGCCCCAGAAGAAGGTCTGGCTGTCCTCCTCGGTGTAGGTCATATTGTAGGAGACGAAGGAGTTGTAGCACAGGCCCTCATTCTGCCGGATGACCATGAGGGAGACATAGTGGTATTTGTCGTTCCATTGGGTGAAGGGCTTGCCGTCGGTGCTGACAATATGGTTTTCCGTGGCAAAATCCTGGAGGTCTGCAAAATGCTCGTCGGACAGGCGCTGGAACACCTCCGGCTGCATGGCGTAGTATTGGAAAAAAGCCTTGAGGGCCCCGTTGGCGGCGGTGTACACCACGGCGCTGATGGCGGCGGCCAGCAGGATCCCCAGCAGGATGCGGGTGCTGAGCCGGTGAAACAGTTTATTCAATGTAGTAGCCCTTTCCCCATGCGGTTTTCAGGATGGTGGGATGCTTGCAGTCCTGCTCCAGCTTGCGCCGCAGCTTATAGATGTGGACCATGACGATGTTGTTGGCGCTGTAACTGTACGGCTCTGTCCAGATGGCCTCGTAGATCTCCGAAATGGACAGCACCTGTCCCCGACGCTTGAGAAAGAGGTGGAGAATTTCATACTCCGTGTAGGACAGCTTGACGGTCTGACCGTTGACAATGACCTCGTTGTCCATGCCCAGCACCAGCTGCTCCTTCTCTGGCTCTGTGTGCCCCGGCCCCTGATAGACGGTGTAGCGCCGCAGCAGGGAGCGGACCCGTGCAATGAGCTCCGCCGCCGAAAAGGGCTTGCAGAGATAGTCGTCGCCCCCAGCTATCAGGGCCGCCACCTTTTCCGTCTCCCCGGACATGGCGGAGAGAAACAGAATGGGGGCATAGCTGCTCTGCCGGATGAGGCGGCAGGTGTCGAAGCCGTTCAGGCCCTCCATCATGATATCCAGAATGATCAGCTCCACAGTGCCGTCCAGCCGCTCCAGCGCCTCGTCGCCGCTTCCGGCCACCGCCGTGTCGTAGCCCTCGCCCTCCAGCAGCAGCTGGATGATCTGGGTGATGTCTCTGTCGTCATCGACGATCAAAATTTTCCCTGCCATAGTCCACCGCTCCTCTGTTGATCGTGCCGGGTTTTGGTACATTATCTCATAGAACTTTGGTGAAAAGACCGGACGTTAAGAAATGTAAGATTTGCATGAAAATCATTATGATTCTTACGCTTCCCCCGACGGGGCGGAAAAACGTCTTATAATCAGTATAGACCTCGTACCCCGCAATATCAACCATGAAGAGAGGAAAAAGCATGAGAAAGAGCAGATTTGTAACCAAAATTTTGGCGACTGTCCTATGCATCGCAATGCTCATCCCCCTGGCGGTCACCACAAACGCTGCCGAGACCGGCAGCGACTCAGCGGCATTTACGAGCATCAGCACCACACGCCTGTCCATGACGGATCAGCGTGAGGTCACCCTGTCCTTCAACCTGGGCTACAAGCCTGAGGCCGCCAATCTGGAGTGGACCTTCGGCGGCGATCCTCTGGACGAGTGGCGCAACTGGGAGGACGAGGAGAATGGCGGTGAGCCCGTGTTCACCGTGAAGGACCTGACCATTGCCGAAAACGGCGACGTGTCGGCAGTCCTCAGTGTGGATTACCTGTTTGACGGCGATGACGCCGCCTACTGGCGTCCATGGTACGCCTACCGTGGTTTGTATGAGCTGAAGGTGACGGATAAGTCCACCGGCAAGAGCGCCAGCCAAACCATGCGCTATGAGGTCTACGATTCCTACACCCCCTATGACGAGCTGGACAGCAAGATCAAGGACATCATGGACCACCAGACCAACAATCTGTATATGTCCTATGAATCCACGGGCCTTTCCACCGACGGCAAGGACATCATGGAGGTCATCGTGGCACGGGACAAGGCCGTGGTGGACAACTACATGACCCTGCTGCAGCGGGCTCAGACCGATCCTGAGGCCGTGGCCGCCGATGTGAAGTCCGGCAAGCTGGCGGACTATCAGATTCCCGTCTACATCACCAACATCCACCCCAATGAGTGCCCCGCCGTGGACCAGCAGATCGAGTTCCTGAAGGCCATCGCCACGGAGGAGACCATCTCCTATAAGAACGCCGACAACGAGACCTGCACCTATAACGTCAAAGACGTGCTGAACGACGTGTTCTTCATCATCCGTCCCACCGAGAACCCCTATGCACTGGAGCACTATCAGCGTGGCAACTCCGAGGACTTTGACCTGAACCGTGACAGCACCTATCAGACCCAGATCGAGTCTCAGGTAGCCACGGCGGATCTGGTGAAGTGGAAGCCCGTCACGCTGGTGGAGCTGCACGGCTTCATCTACTATGCCCGCACCCAGCTGCAGATCGAGCCCTGCACGCCTCCCCACGAGCCCAATCTGGAGTACGACCTGTTCATGAACTACGCCCTGCAGGGCGCACGGGCGTTCGGCGACGTGGCCTCCATGAACTCCATCTACAATTCCTCCAGCGAGTACGCCAAGGAGAATGGCGCCACCGAGGACAACAAGCCCTGGTACGACATCGCTCTGGAGTCCGGCTTTGATCCCGCTACCGGCCGCTTCGAGTATCCCTCCGACGATATGTCCACCAACTACACCCCCACCTATGCGCTGTTCCACGGCACCATCGGCTACACGGTGGAGTGCGGCGAGAACAACGAAGCCTCCGTCACCATGGGTAAGTACGGCCTCATCGGCCATACCGCCTACGTGGCCGAGAACAAGGACGACCTGTACCTGAACCAGCTGGAGTTCTTCCGGCGGGCGCTGAACAACGAGGAGTCCCCGGAGACCGAGAAGTGGTTCGTTACCCAGGACAATCAGGTGGAGGCCAACTTCCGTGAAAAGGACGAGTACGGTAAGTTCTATCCGGAGTACTACGTCATTCCCACCGATGCAGATTCCCAGCGGGATATCGCCGACGCCTACTTCATGCAGGAGTACTTCATCCGCAACGGCGTGCAGGTGGAGAAGCTCACCGAGGACGTGACGGTGGACGGTGTGACCTATAAGGCCGGCGCCTTCGTCATCGATATGCACCAGATCAGCCGCAGCTTCGCCAACGCCGTTCTGTATAAGGGCAAGATCGTGAAGAACTGGACGGGGCTTTACAGTGAGTCCGTCACCAACTTCCCGGAGCTGCGTGGCTTTGACTGCACCGCCATCACCAAGGCCGGTGTGTTCGAGGGTAAGACCGCCGACGCCAACACCGTGGAGTACGGCACGGCATGGGTCACCACCTACGGAAACACCGCCACCGTTATCAGCAACAACGGTCTGGCCGCCGTCAACGCCGTCAATGACCTGCTGGCCAAGGGCGTCACCGTGGGTTTCATCACTGAGGCCGGCAATCATTACAGCAAGGGCGACTTCGTCATCGACCACAAGGATGCCGGTCAGATCGACGACCAGTACGTCATCGAGATTACCCATGTGGCGGATGTGCCCAAGGCCAAGGTCATCACCGAGCCTAAGGTCTATGTGGACGACGATCACTTTGACCGCTTCGCCTTCAGCCGCCAGATGAACTTCAAGACCACCAGCGATGTTTCCGAGGCCAACGTGGTGTTCTCCAGCAACGAGCCGGAGGAGGACGTGCAGGCTGCGGTGAAGGCGGGCCTGCCCTTCGTGGGCGCCAGCGCCAACATCCTGGAGTACGCCAAGGCCACCATCCCCGGCTTCGACTTCGACATCCAGTGGATCATCGAGGAGGGAATGTACGGCCCCGAGGAGGTCTATAACGACTACGAGGCCCTGTTCAACGTGGAGTATGCCGACAGCCTCATCACTGCCAGCTATGCCGCCGACGGCGACTTTACCACCTACACCAAGGGCGGCTCCATCATTTCCGCTTACCCGGAGGAGGCCACCGTGCTCATGCGGGCCAGCAGCGAGGATGACTTCTACAAGGCCGGCTGGTGGAACGGCATCGACGATCCCGAGGCGGGCCTGAAGGGCCATGCCGTGGCCATCGACTATCGGGCCAACGGGCTGGATATGACGGTGTTCTGCACCAGCATCACCAACAAGGCCCACCAGACCGACGACTACCGTCTGGCTACCAACGCCGTTTACAGTAAGCTCTTGGGTACCGACTTCAACGTGGAGTCCGGCGAGACGCCTGAGCCCACCCCCAACCCGGATACCAAGCCCGATACCGGCAAGGATACCCAGTCTCCGGAGACCGGCGACGGCATGACCGTTACCGTATGGGTCATGGCAGCGACCCTGTCTGTGGCCGCTGTGCTGGTGCTCTCCGCCAAGCAGCGTGCTGATCGATCTTCTTCCGCCACATAACCTGAAAACAGCCCCCTCCGCCTTACAGGCGGAGGAGGCTGCTTTTTCGGCGGGTTGCCGGAAATGGGAAAATGTGGTATGATACTAAAAAACATTTTCCCCGGAGGTGCGTTATGACCCAACTGCAAGGCTTTTTTGAGAAGAACTTCACTCTGTCCCCGGACTACTGCGGGGCATCGGCCCGGATGTCGCCGCTGGCGGCCTTCACCATGTTTCAGGCCATTGCCGCAGAACACGCCGAGCGCATCGGCGTAGGCGGTGCAGCCATGGCCCGGCGTGGTGCCTTCTGGCTGACGCTCCACAGCCGGGTGGACTTTTTTCGGTGGCCCGCTCTGGCGCAGGAGGTGACGGCGGCCACATGGCCGGAGCACTGCGAGGGGAGATCCCTGCGCTGCTTCCGCAGCTACAGCCTGCGGCAGGGAGATCAGCTGCTGGCGCTGGGCCGCACCCAGTGGGCGGTGCTGGGGGAGAAGGGACGGCTCATTCCCTTTGCCCAGTCTGGCTTCCCGGAGGATTTCCCCTTTGTGGAGCGGGAGGGCATCACGGAGGCCCCTGCCCGGTTCCGGGACGACCTGCTGCCGGAGGAGCTGGTGCAGCGGCATACGGTACGCTCCACGGACATCGACATGGGCCGCCACATGAACAATGTGGCCTATGTGCGGCTGTTGCTGGACTGCTTCCCGGCCAGCGTGCTGGCAGGCGGGGAAATCGCCTCCATGGAGATCCACTATGCCGCTCCCTGCTTCGAGGGGGAGGAGCTGTCGGTTCTCTGCCGCCGGGAGGGCAGCATCTGTCGCATGGCGGTGCGGAAGCCCGACGGCAAGACCGCCGTACTGGCTGCCGTCCGCTTTCACGAAAAGTAAGTGAGCATACAAAAGCCCCGCAGGAAACGCTTTCGTTTCCTGCGGGGGCTTTTTGCTTATCCGAACACGTGGAGGATGACGCACAGCAGGATCAGGCACAGACCCAGACACGCCATCAGCAGGGCAAAGGAGAGACTTCCCTCCATCCGCTGGAAGGCGTCCAGCACAGTGCCTACGTGATCCGCCGTCTCCTCTTGGGAGTACTTGCTGTTGTGGGACATGGCCCGCACCACGGAGCTATGGGGCGAGCGGCGCACGTGGTCACGGGTATCCCGCAGCAGAGTGCGGCGCATCACCAGCACCAGTAGGTCCAGCAGGTCGCACACCATCCGGCACAGGGTCATCAGCACCCGGATGAGCCACCGGAAGAAGGGCTTGTAGACGCTCTCCTCCAAGCTGAGCCATGCCGGCCAAAGGGAGCGGTAGCGAATCTCGCCGTCCCGACGCTCCGTGAGAAGGGGCCGGATCAGCAGGAAGTATACCAGCATACCGATGGACAGGGAGATGACCACGCCCTTGAGGTTCGCCCAAGCCAGATAGTGGACGGCATGGGAGAAATCATGACCGCCGGTGAAGGAGAGGGTAGCGGCGGCGAGCTTCTCCGACAGCCCATGGGGCAGCAGACCCAGCGCCGGCAGCGGTATCGCTGCCAGCATCAGCGCCGCCACGGAGAGGGGCGTTCCCCAGCGCCGGGAGGCGGCGTGGGCATCTGCCGGGGCCTTCTGCCAGAATACCGCCACATAGATCTTGGTGAGATAGGCCACCGTCAATCCGCCGGACAGCAGGAACAGCCACTCCACCGCCGTGATGGCGGAGCTGCCGGTCTCCACCGCCAGCTCTACCACCGCCTCGTGGACCAGCGTCTTGCTGATGTAGCCCAGAAAGCCGGGGATACCGGCCAGGGAGCAGGCTCCGCACAGGAACAGCCCGTGGAGCAGGGGCTTGCCCCGCCCGAAGCCACGGATGCGGTTCAGATCCAGCTGGTGGGTGTTGTAATACACCACACCGGCAAAGAGAAAGAGGGTCAGCTTCACCAGCGAGTGGTTCAGCATATACAGCACCGTACCGTGGGCGGCCAGCGCGTTGTGCTCCCCCAGCAGGGTCAGCATGGCCACGCCCACCAGAATGAACCCGATCTGGGACAGGGAGGAGCAGGCCAGAATGTACTTGAGGTTGGTGGAGAACACCGCCATCACGGCGCCCAGCACCATGGTGATGCAGCCCAGTATCAGCACCAGAACGCCCCAGCTGCGGCTGCCCGGCAGCAGGTAGACGGTGACGACCAGAATGCCGAAAATACCCGCCTTAGTCAGCACACCCGACAGCAGAGCGCTGGCGGGGGCCGGGGCCACCGGGTGGGCCTTGGGCAGCCAGATGTGCAGCGGGAATACGCCCGCCTTGGCGGCGAAGCCGAAGAACACGCACAGAGCCGCCCACCACAGGGACGTGCGGTCCGTCACGGCGGCGCAGGCCGCCTTCAGCGCCGACAGCATCAGCGTCCCCGTCAGATGCTGGAGCAGGAACAGGCCCATCAGCGTCACCAGACCGCCCAGAACGGCGATGGTCAGATAGGTCTTTCCGGCCTCCAGCGCCTCCGGCGTCTCCTCCTGCACCACCCACACATAGGAACCGAGGCTCATAAGCTCGAAGAACAGGAAGGTGGTCTTGAGATCCGCCGACAGGAACACGCCCAGCGTAAAGCTCAGGCAAATGAGGAAGAAGAAATAGTACCGCCGCAGATGACGATGGCCCCGGAAATACTGGGGCGACAGCATGGCGCAGATGAGCCACATGAAGCACACCACCAGCCCATAGAGCCGCTGGAAGCCGCCAAAGGTAAAGGACAGCCCCACTACGGGGGAGACGATGACTGTCCCTATCGGCAGACGGCACAGGGCCAGCATGGCCCCCAGCACCAGCAGCGCCGTGGCGATGACCAGCTCTCCGACCCACTGAGCGGAGAGCTCCCTCCGCCGTGGGATAGCGATGCCGACAGCCATGACGGCGGGCAGCATAAACAGAATCAGCAGATAGAAGGTCGTCACAGTGTCACCGCCTCTCGGATCAGATCCAGCAGCCCCTGGGGCATCAGACCCATCAGCAGGCAAGCCGCTGCCAGTACCACCATGGGTACCAGCATCTGCCACCCCGCCTCATGGACGGAGCCCTCCGGAATGGCCGGAGCGCTGTGCCGGGGGAACCATGCCCGGACCGCGATCTGGAACATATAGATAGCCGTCAGCAGCGCCGACACCAGCAGCACGCCGAAGCCGATGATGGGCAGGGGCTGATAGGTGTCCACCGCCGCCAGAGCGATGTACCACTTGCTGACAAAGCCGTTGAAGGGGGGGACGCCCGTCAGGGCGCAGGCCGCCACCGTGTAGCACACGAAGGTCACGGGCATCCGCTTGCCCAGCCCCTCCAGCTGATGGACGTACTCCCGGTGACTGTAATGCAGCACGGCTCCGGCGGTGAAGAAGGCCAGGATCTTCACCACGGAGTGGACGATGAGGTGCAGGAAGGCCGCCGTCAGCGCCGGAAGGGTCATAATGGTGGCGGCAAAGAGGATGTACGACAGGTTCGACACCGTGGAGTAGGCCAGCCGCCGCTTGAAGTGCCGCTGCTTCACCGACATACAGGAGGCGAACAGGATGGTGATAAGGGTCAGAGTCATCACCGCCTGCTGCGCCCACGTCCCCACCAGGATCTCCGTGCCGAAGGCGTAGTAGATCAGGCGGATGCAGGCGAAGGCGCCGGATTTCACCACGGCCACCGCATGCAGGAGCGCCGTCACCGGCGTGGGGGCCACCGCCGCAGCGGGCAGCCATGCGTGCAGGGGCCAGATGGCCGCCTTAACGCCGAAGCCCACAAAGGCCAGCACGAACACCGTCAGCAGCAGCTGCCGGTCACCGGTGTAGCCCGCCAGATGGCCCCCCAGCGTGAAGTCCTGTGCGCCGTTGACGATGAGGAATACAAGACCGATGAAGGCCAGCGCCGCCCCGCTCATGGAGTAGACGGCGTACTTGACGCCGGCCTTCCGGGCGGTGGTGGACATGGGCTGCATCACCAGCGGCAGCGTGGCCAGTGTCAGCAGCTCATAGAACAGATACATGGTCATCATGTTCCCGGCGAAGGCCACTCCCAGCGTCACACCGAAGGAGACGGTGAAAAACGACCAGAACATGGACAGATGCTTTTCGTGGCTCATGTAGTCGAAGGCGTACAGCATGGTAAAGGGCCACAGGGTAGCGGCCAGCCCCGCAAAGAGCCGGGAGGCGCCGTCCATCCGCAGGGTGAGGGTCAGTTCCTCCGTGAAGCGCAGCAGCTGGAAGCTCTCGCTGCCGCAGCGGAGGATGGAGAGCCACGTCACCGCCGAGGTCAGGCAGATCAGCACCCCATAGAACAGATGGCGGCTGCGGCTGGTGGGGAAGCGGATCAGGTACGAGACAAGCCCGCCCACCAGCGGCAGGAAAATGGGAAGCGTCAGATAAAGTCCGTTCATTTACCCGCACCTCCTTAAAGCACCTGCGCTGCCAGAGACTGGAACAGCGCCGTCAGCCGGTCGGGGAATAGACCCAGCACCAGACACACCGCCGCCAGCACCACCAGCGGCAGGGTCATGGCCGGAGGCTCCCGGAGCCGTGGCTCCCCGGCGAAGCCCTCGCCGGGGAAGAAGCCGCTGACGATGGGAGCAAACAGGTATCCCGCCGTCAGCAACGCCGATACCAGCAGCACCGCCGGGACCAGATAGGCCAGAGGGCCGCCGAGTCCGTCCAGTGCCGCCAGAGAGATGGCCCACTTGCTGACAAACCCCCCGAAGGGCGGGATACCTACCAGCGACAGAGAGACGAACACCAGACACAAAAACGTCACCGGCAGGCGCCGTCCCAGTCCCCGGAAGTCCTCCACGTTCCGCAGCCCCGCCAGATGGATGATGACACCGGCAATGAGGAAGAGGCCAATTTTGGCCCATGCGTGGAAGAATACCTGCAAAAGACCGCCGGTGAGGCCGTCCTCCGTCAACAGGAACAGCGCCGTCAGCACATAGGAGATCTGGGAGATACTGGAGTAGGCCAGACGCTTCTTAAAGTCCCGCTCGCCGTAGGCCAGCATGGAGCCCATGAACACCGTTCCCAGTGCCAGCACCAGACAGGCTGTCTGGACCCATGTGCCACGCAGCACGGAGGGGCCGGCGATGAAGTACAGTACCCGGATGATACCGATGACGCCCGCCTTGGTGATGATGCCCGATAGCAGGGCGCTGGCGGGGGCGGGGGCCAC
>ENA-UOJN01002767-UOJN01002767.1-human-gut-metagenome-genome-assembly--contig:-C125IIP-NODE-2767-length-10622-cov-10.978897_pt1 | contig 10622 bp, 9 predicted proteins | sample MGYA00242350_ERZ723897 | MGnify/ENA metagenome assembly ERZ723897 | reverse complement strand
TTTCTGTTTATAACTTTATTCTCTCATATTTATTTGAGTATAACTAATCTCATTTCTAAATATATAAATTGTTTTTATAAATCGAGTTCTTATCCAAACTCCAGTTTAAGTACTGTTTAACATTAAATATTTCTAATATATTTAATTATATAATACCGCTATTGACAAATATTCACTTATAGAATACGATGAAACCATACTGAAAGTTCAGCCTGTAAAATACAGGTATGTCCTGCAGATAAATCTATTAAGAAAAGAGGAATTTTTTATGTTTACATATGGTACATCGGATATTGCAGCAAACCGGGAGGTTTGCATAATCTAATATTTTGCCGAACCTCCCAAAAGGCTTTGATATAACCTTTAGGAGGATAAAAAAATTGTCTAAAATAAATTTACAAACATTAGGATTTTCCGCGAAATTCGCTGAAGAAGCAGCCAGTTTTGGCTGTTTCCCTGTCGGACGCGTTTCAGCCCAGTATAAGGATCTTTACCGTGTCATAACCGAAACCGGAGAAGTATTGGCAGAGGTTTCAGGCAAGCTGCGCTTTAATGCCGCCGCACTTTCAGATTTCCCTGCCGTCGGTGATTTTGTTCTGCTTGACCGCACAGATACTGTTGAAGGAAGGGCGATCATCCATCATGTACTGCGCCGCAAAAGCGCGTTTATCCGCAAAGCTGCCGGTACAGGTAACTCTGAGCAGGTAGTCGCCAGCAATATCGATACGGTATTCATCTGTATGTCATTGAACAGCGATTTTAATCTGCGGCGTCTGGAACGGTATTTAGCCATTTCCTGGAGCAGCGGCGCACTGCCGATAGTTACTTTAACCAAAGCTGATTTATGTGATGACGTAGCTGCTAAAACAGCAGCGGCTGAGTCCATTGCCATCGGCGCTGAAATACTTGTCACTTCTTCACTGGCCGATGCCGGTCACGAGCAAATACTTCCCTACTTGAAGTGCGGCAGTACGGCTGCCTTCATCGGTTCCTCAGGCGTAGGTAAATCAACTCTTATCAACCGTTTGGCCGGCACCGAATTTGCTACCAATGGTTTGCGAAACGATGATAAGGGTCGACATACAACAACCAGACGCGAACTCATCACCCTTACAAACGGGGCTTTAGTCATCGATACTCCGGGAATGCGGGAACTGGGTTTAGAAACGGCTGATTTATCCAAAAGCTTTGCTGATATCGACGAACTGTCCCAGCAATGCCGTTTTCGTGATTGTACCCATACCCACGAAACAGGCTGTGCCGTTCAGCAAGCTATCACAGACGGAATACTTGCCGCGGACAGACTGGCCAGCTATCAAAAGCTGCAGAAAGAAGTACGCTATGAAGGCCTTGATTCCAAACAGATCGAACTGGAAAAATTCAGTACCATGTTCAAAGATATTGGCGGTATGAAAAAAGCCCGCAAATTTCTGCATGACAACGACAAGCGCAGACGCTGAAAACTGTGCCGGTAATACTATCAACCGTAAATGACCGACAATAAAAAGAAACCAGCGTGTACTATAAAGTACACGCTGGTTTTTTATTGTTCTTTAAATTTTACAAAGTCACCGATTCCCAAACCGGGAGTGACCATCGGCTGTACCATATTTTTAGGGTCAAGCGCAACTTCGATGATATAAGGCGCGTCCAGCTGCATAGCTTTTTCAACTGCTGCTGCCAGTGCTTCAGGCGTATCGACATGCTCTCCGGCTACGCCAAAGGCTTCGCCGTATTTGACAAAATCGACATAGCCGGGCATTTCGCAGGAAGTAAACCGTTTATTGAACTGCACCGTCTGCAACTGACGAATCATGCCTAAGCCGCTGTTATTAAAGACTATCGTCGTCACCGGCAATTTATAGCTGGCGATCGTAAACAGCTCCGAGCCGGTCATTTTGAATCCGCCGTCACCACTGATACTGATCACCCTGCTTTTGGGGCGGGCCAGCTGTGCGCCCATAGCCGCCGGCAAGCCAAAGCCCATCGTTCCCAATCCGCCTGAAGAAATCCACTGGCGGGCAAACTGGATCTTGATATGCTGAGCAGCCCACATCTGATGCTGCCCGACGTCCGTAGTGATAATATAATCCTTATCTTTGATAACCGGGTTCAGGGCCTTGAAAAACTGCGGAGCAGCTTCGCCGCCGAAGTCCTCGTCCATACTGGGCCAGCTTTCGATCAGCTGCCACCAGGCATCAAGATCATGCTTGACGCTGCCTGCCTCCAGCATTTGCAAAGTTGTGTTCATATGACCGGAAATACCGATACTGGAATAAATATTTTTATCCAGCTCCGCCGGGTCGATATCTAAATGGATAACAGTTTTATTCGCGCTATAACTGCTGCGTTCACCGGTAACACGATCGTTAAACCGGCTGCCAACAGCCAGAATCAGATCGGCTTCCTTAACGGCGTTGTTGGCGCGTTCGTGTCCGTGCAGTCCCGTCATCCCTAAAAACAGACTGCGGTAGGCACTGATAGCGCCTAATCCCATCAGGGTGCTGACAACCGGGATACGCAGCTTTTCGCATAAATGCATGGCATCATATTCCGCATCGGCATTGATAACACCGCCGCCTACAAGCATGACCGGGCGCTGCGAAGCATTGATTGCCGCCACTGCGGCAGCGATCTGTTTTTCTTCCGGCAGCTCTTTCGCCAGCGGTTCCAGCTCGCCCGGCTCATAATCAAGCCAAGCGGTCTGCACATCACGCGGCACATCTACCAGCACCGGGCCGGGACGGCCTGTTTTCGCCAGCTGGAAGGCCAGCCGGATCGTCTGCGCTAAATGTTCAGGACGCTTGACCAGGAAATTATGTTTGGTGATCGGCATGGTGATACCGGTGATATCTACTTCCTGAAATGCGTCGCGTCCGATCATTGCCACCGGCACCTGGCCGGTAATCGCTACGACAGGTATCGAATCTAAAAAAGCATTGGCGAGCCCCGTAACCAGATTGGTCGCTCCGGGGCCGGAAGTCGCTATACAGACACCGACCTGACCGCCTGCACGGGCGTAACCGTCAGCAGCATGGGCAGCACCCTGTTCATGTGCCGTCAGGATATGCCGAATGTCAGCCGCTTCACGCAAAGCGTCATAAAAAGGCAGGATCGCCCCGCCGGGGTAACCAAAAACCGTAGTAACTCCTTGCTCTGCCAAACATTTGACCATTACTTCTGCGCCGGTCATCTGCATAAACTCACTTCCTTCCAATACTCAAAAATACATCAGGCCAGTTCTGCGGCGATCAGCTGCCCCATCTGCGAGGTCGAAACTTTAGTCAGACCTTCACCGCAGAGATCAGGAGTGCGATAACCTTTTTCCAAAACTCTGTCAATTGCCGCTTCGATAGCATCGGCAGCAGCATCCTGATCCAAGGAATAACGCAACATCATAGCTACGGAATAAATAGTTCCCAAGGGGTTAGCGATGCCCTGCCCTGCAATATCAGGAGCACTGCCGTGAATAGGCTCATACATACCGGTGCTGTCACCAAGGCTTGCAGAAGGCAGCATTCCGATACTGCCGGCAATCACTGACGCTTCATCCGAAAGGATATCGCCGAAAATGTTATTGGTAAGCACTACATCGAACTGGCCCGGATTGAGCACCAGCTGCATAGCACAGTTATCTACATAGAAATTATTCAGTTCGATCCCGCTGTAATCCTGCGCCTGCATTTCGCCAACTATACGGCGCCACATCCTGGATGAAGCCAATACGTTAGCTTTATCGACGGAAGTTACTTTACCGCGGCGCTTTTTAGCAGCTTCAAAAGCAAATCTGGCAATGCGTTCTACTTCCGGGCGGGTATAGATTTCAACGTCAGAAGCCGTCTCTACGCCATCAGCATCAGGAGCAGCTTCATTTTTAGCGCCGAAATAAATGCCGCCGGTCAGTTCGCGTACGATCAAAAGATCAGTGCCGCTGACGCGTTCATTTTTAAGCGGCGATAAATGTGCGACAAAACGGGAAACCTTGATCGGGCGCAGGTTACAGTACAGACCCAGCGCTTTACGAATTCCGAGCAGCCCCTTTTCAGGACGGATCTCGGGAGCAACATTATCCCATTTAGGTCCGCCCACAGCACCTAGAAGCACGGCATCAGCAGTTTTTGCAGATGCAATAGTAGCTTCCGGCAGCGGTACTCCTGTAGCGTCGATAGCGGCACCGCCGATCAGCTGTTTATCATATTCTATAGTCATACCGAATTTTTTGGCAGCGGCATCAAGTACTTCCACAGCGGCGTCAACAATCTCGACGCCAATGCCGTCGCCCGGCAGTAAAGTGATCTTCATTCTTGGTGTTCTCCTTTGACATAGTTGATAAGGCCGCCGCAGTCAGCGATCTTTTGAATAAATTCCGGCAATGGTTTGGTTTGGATAGTAATGCCTTTGTTAACGATTTTGATCTCGCCAGCAGCCATATTTACATCCAATTCATCACCGGCTGCAATTTTTTCAACATCCTTGCCAATTTCCAGCACCGGCAGCCCGATGTTGATTGCATTGCGGTAAAAAATACGGGCAAAGCTGTCGGCAATAATGCATTTTACGCCTTTGACTTTGATAACGACAGGAGCATGCTCGCGCGAAGAACCACAGCCGAAATTTTTGCCGGCAACAACATAGTCGCCCGGCTGCACGTTAGGAGCAAAAGTAGTATCGATATCTTCCATAGCGTGCTCGGCCAATTCGTCAAAATCAGCAATATTCAAATAACGGGCGGGTATGATAACGTCGGTATCGACGTGGTCGCCGTAACGCCATACTTTACTCATTTCATTACCTCCTCAGGGCTTGCGATATAACCTGTGATCGCACTGGCAGCCGCCACATAAGGGCTGGCCAGATAGACCTCGCTGTCGACATGACCCATACGTCCGCGGAAATTACGGTTGGTAGTCGAAACAGCACGTTCGCCAGCAGCCAGAATACCCATATAACCACCCAGACACGGTCCGCAGGTAGGGGTAGAAACTGCCGCACCGGCATCGATAAAGGTGTCGATATAGCCTAAACACATAGCTTCTTTATAAATTTCCTGAGTAGCAGGAATAATAATAGCGCGGACATGCGGATGTACCTTACGCCCCTGCATCACCTCAGCAGCCTGCTGCAGGTCTTCCAGACGACCGTTAGTGCAGGAACCGACAACGACCTGATCGATCTTGATATGGCCGGATTCAGACGCCGGATGTGTATTTTCCGGCAGATGCGGATACGAAACGACCGGCACCAGATCATCTAATTTGATAGTGATCACACGGTCATATACTGCGTCAGCATCGGCAGTAACTGCTTTCCACTGACGGCTGACACGACCATTGAGATAGGCGATAGTTTTTTCATCGACCGGGAAAATACCATTTTTGCCGCCGGCTTCGATCGCCATATTGCAGATAGTAAAACGGTCTGAAATTGCCAGTTCGGCAACGCCGTCGCCGCAGAATTCCAACGATTGATAACGGGCACCATCGACACCGATCATACCGATAAGCGTAAGAATGATATCTTTGCCCTTGACATATTTAGGCAGCTTACCGGTCAGCTCGACTTTGATCGTGGCAGGCACCTTGAACCAGGTAGTGCCGCTGGCCATAGCCGCACCAATATCGGTTTGACCCATGCCGGTGCTGAGCGCGTTCAGAGCGCCATAAGTACAAGTATGAGAATCGGCGCCAATAATGATCTCACCGGGAGCAACAAGACCGCTGTCAGGTAAAAGCGCATGCTCGATACCCATGCGGCCAACTTCAAAATAATTGGTGATTTCATGCTGACGTGCAAAATCGCGCATGCGTTTACACATAGTTGCCGACTTAATATCCTTACACGGAGAAAAATGGTCCGGAACTAACGCGATCTTATCCTTATCAAAAACAGGACGTCCGATTTTTTCAAATTCAGCTATCGCCGGCGGTCCGGTGATGTCGTTAGCTAAAACTAAATCCACCTGAGCAACCAGCAGATCGCCTGCCTGGACCGCATCGCGGCCTGCATGTTGGGCCAGGATTTTTTCCGTCATTGTCATACCCATAACTATAACCCTCCTAAGTTTATACGAAGCAGATCGCGGGGCCTCAGCCCCGCTCTGCCTAAGGTGTGTACTGATTATTTTTTCATCCAGCTCATCATGCCGCGCAGATTTTTGCCGACTTCTTCGATCGGATGCTCGGCGCCTTTGCGGCGCATAGCATTGAACGCCGGACGGTTAGCCTGGTTTTCAAGGATCCAGTTCTTAGCAAATGTACCGTCCTGGATCTCGGCCAGAACCTGTTTCATAGCAGCTTTAGTTTCGTCGGTGATGATACGTTTGCCGGTCACATAGTCGCCGTATTCGGCAGTATCAGAGATGGAGTGGCGCATTTTAGCCATACCGCCTTCATACATCAGGTCAACGATAAGTTTCATTTCATGCATACATTCAAAATATGCGCTTTCAGGTTTATAGCCTGCTTCTACCAGAGTTTCATAGCCTGCAGTGATCAGAGCGGTAACACCGCCGCAAAGCACAGCCTGTTCGCCGAAAAGATCTGTTTCAGTTTCTTCGCGGAAGGTAGTATCGAGCACGCCGGCACGTGTACCGCCAATGCCTTTGGCATAGGCAAGCGCAATGTCGTAAGCTTTGCCGCTGGCATCCTGATGCACAGCTACGAGACAGGGCACGCCTGCGCCTTCAGTAAAGACGCGGCGTACGAGATGACCTGGTCCTTTAGGAGCGACCATGAACACGTCGATGTCAGCAGGAGGTACGATTTGCCCAAAATGGATATTGAAACCATGCGCAAAAGCAAGAGCAGCACCGGCTTTCAGATTAGGCGCGATATCTTTTTTATAAGTGGCAGCCTGTTTTTCGTCAGGAATCAGCATCATGACTACGTCGGCTGCTTTAGCTGCATCAGCCGCAGTCATAACAGTCAGACCTGCCGCTTCTGCCTTGGCCCAGGATTTGGAGCCTTCATAAAGACCTACGATAACTTTAGCGCCGCTTTCTTTTAAGTTAAGGGCATGTGCATGGCCTTGAGAACCATAGCCGATAATGGCAATAGTTTTACCATTAAGCATTTCCCAGTTTGCGTCTTTGTCATAATACATTTTTACCATTGTGTCTACATCTCCTTTTTGTTTACCAGATTTATTTAATTTTGAGAACTGACATATTACTAAATAGCTGAAGGTTTACAACTGCTTTCAGGCCAGGAATAACGCGATTTGCTGACATCCATAGCCGCATCGCCCCGTTCCAGCGCCACAAGGCCGGTCTGTACCATTTCTAGGATACCGTAGGGACGCATCACGTCGACAAAAGCATTCAGCTTATCATCGATGCCTGTAGCCAGAAAGATAAGCGATTCCCCGGTCACATCGACAGCGTGGGCCCTGAAAACATCTGCCAGCCGCAGCAGCTCGAGCCGTTTGTCACCGGCGTGCAACTTGACCATGACCATACTGCGTTTGGCACTTGCCTTAGGCGGCAGGACTTTCACAGCCTCTACCTCGACCAGCTTGGCCAACTGTTTGCAGACCTGCTTGATAGTTGCATCGTCAGCCTGCATGGTAACAGTCATCCGCGAAAATTCAGGATTCTGCGTAATGCCGACTGCCAGACTGTCGATATTAAAGCCGCGCCGCGAGAACATGCCCGCGACCCGCATCAGAACACCGGGCTGGTTACGCACTACGATAGATAGGATCTGCTCCATTTTGCCACCTCCCATGGAAAATTGGTATAAAAAAACGCCCCCACCTGCTTAGCAGATAGGGGCGACTTTCACCGCGGTACCACCCTAATTTGACCTCATTGTCTCAGAGCCTTCGCTCTAAACGCCTAACGCTGCGCCGGCGTCGTTTCCTACTGCTGGTTCAGAAACGCGGCTCCCGGGTGAGTCTTATCGCTGTACCGCTACGGCTTTCACCAACCGCCGTCTCTCTAAAATCGGTAACATCAGCAACTTTGTTCCCATTCAATGCCTTTATTATCAAGTTGTACAAACAAAAGCTAATTTGTTCGTGCTATGTTTTACATTATGCCAGCATTTTCTATGCTTGTCAAGATTTTTTTGTATCATTCTTTTGTGATTTTTCTGAATTTTGTTTTTCTTTTATAAAAACACTGGACTAAATGTCAATAATATCATATTCTATAATATTATAATAAAGTAAAAAGTTCGAGGTGCTTGTCCATGAAACTGCTCAAAGAAAAAATCATGTCCGAAGGCTTGGTCTTAAACGACGCTATTTTAAAAGTCGATTCTTTTTTAAATCACCAGATCGACCCTGAATTGATGATGGAGATCGGCAAAGAATTCCACCGCCGTTTTTCAGGCTGCGGAATTACTAAAATCTTTACGATCGAGTCCTCAGGGATCGCCTGCGCCCTGCCTGCCGGTCTGTGTATGCATGTACCGGTAGTATTCGCACGCAAACAGAAATCGGCGCTTATGAGCAGCGAGGCTTACAGCACCAAAGTATACTCCTTCACCAAAAAAGTCACCAGTGATGTGACCGTTCTCAAAAAATTTTTACCGGCCGGCGAAAAGATCCTCATCATCGATGATTTTCTGGCTAACGGCGAAGCGGCCCTTGGTCTGGCTAACATCGTCCAGCAGGCCGGCAGCGAAGTAGTAGGTATCGGCATAGTTATCGAAAAATCATTCCAGCCGGGGCGTCAGCGCCTTATCGACGCCGGCTTCCGTGTAGAATCACTGGCCCGTGTCCAGGCCTTTAAGGACGGTAAAGTAATTTTTGCCGAATAATTTATCGGATATAGATACTAAAACACCCGTTACTCAATGAGTAACGGGTGTTTTTTTAATCGTTACGACGTTTATATTTGATGAACATATGGCAAACAGCAAGTCCCATCACGATATATGCAAGAAGGTTGATATCCTCGTTCAAGTCCTTAAAAGCGACATAACCCATCAAAACGACGATACCAATTTCTCTGTTGAAGCTCGTAATCACAGTTTTACAAGGTTGACCTGCAGGATACCGTCGAGCCCCTGCAGCAGTTTCAGTGTTTCTTTACCTACTTCGCTGTCCACGGTCATAAACATCATGGCGTTACCGTCTTTAAGATTACGGCTGACCTGCATGGTCGCGATATTGACCTTGCTCGCACCTAAAAGCGTGCCGATCTGCCCAATCATACCGGGTTTATCCTGGTTGCGTGCCACCAGCATGAACGGAGCCGGAGTAAGGTCGAACTGGTAACCGTCGATTTCGATGACGCGGATCTCTTTTTCACCAAAGACAGTACCGGCTACGGTAAAGATATTACCTTTAGAATGGATCTTGACCTCTAAAAGATTATGTTTGCCTGCATGTTTGCTCTCTATAACGTCGACTCCGCGGCTTTCTGCAGTCAGCGCGGCATTGACATAATTAACGCGTTCCTTGAGGATGGGTTCAAAAACGCCTTTTAAAACAGCACGCGTCAGCATACCTGTTTCCATTTCTGCAACCTCGCCGGTATAGATGATCTCTACCTTTTCGACAGCTGCTTTTTCCAGCTGATAATAAAGCTTGCCCAGATATTCGCCCAAGGTCAGGTAGCCCTGCATTTCTTTCAGCTCTGTCGGCTGCAAAGTCGGCAGATTGACTGCATTCGGCACCATTTCTCCATGCAAAGCTGCAATGACCTCTTCTGCAATGGCAATACCCACATTATCCTGCGCTTCTGTTGTATCAGCACCAAGATGAGGCGTTAAGACACATTCCGGCAGATCGATCAGCGGCGAGATCGGTTTCGGTTCGTCTACCAGTACGTCGATACCGGCGCTGGCAACGATGCCTTCCTTGATAGCTGCCGCCAGGTCATTTTCATTGATCAGGCCACCGCGGGCGCAGTTTACTACACGCACGCCACGTTTGCATTTTGCAAATTCTTTGGCTGTGATCATATCAAAAGTTTCTTCCGTTTTAGGCGTATGGATACTGATAAAATCAGCTTGTTCCAGCAATTCATCCAGTGTTTCACATTTTTCGGCGCTGTATTTACGGAAACGTGCATCGGCAATATACGGATCATAAGCTACGATCTTCATCCCGAAAGCCTGAAGTCTGGTAGCCACCAAACCGCCGATACGGCCAAGGCCGATGATGCCCAGAGTTTTACCAAGCAGCTCGCTGCCTTTTAAACCGGTACGGTCCCAGACCCTGGATTCGATCATTTTATGAGCTTTGACGACATTACGGGCAGAACTCAGCAGCAGACCGATAGTATGCTCGGCAGCCGATACGATATTAGATTCCGGGGTATTGACAACGATAATACCGCGTTTAGTCGCCCCTTCCATCTCAATATTATCAACACCGTTGCCGGCGCGGCCAACCACCTTTAAATTAGTGGCGTGCTTATAAAATTCTTCATTGATCTTAGTAACGCTGCGAACTACGATCGCATCATATTCAGGAATGATCTTCAGCAGTTCTTCCCTTTCGATATCAAAACGCACGTCTACATCAAAATCCGGCACTGCCTGCAGCAAAGCCACACCCTTGTCGGAAATTTTTTCAGTTACAATAATTTTCATTGTCCATCGCTCCATTCACCTGAAAAATAATAAACGCCCGCCTTCATCAAGTACACGCAAGGACGAGAGTTCTAATCA
>ENA-UOJN01002752-UOJN01002752.1-human-gut-metagenome-genome-assembly--contig:-C125IIP-NODE-2752-length-10665-cov-15.838643_pt1 | contig 10665 bp, 9 predicted proteins | sample MGYA00242350_ERZ723897 | MGnify/ENA metagenome assembly ERZ723897 | reverse complement strand
TTTTTTCTTTAAAATGTCGAACTATTTCGGCTCGCTGCACGGGGGGCAGCAGCTGCAGCGCGGTCGGCACGCTGCCGACGCCGCCGGGAACGGGCGTGCAGGCGGCGACGGTCCCGGCGGCCTCGGCCGCCACGTCGCCGAGCAGCGTGCCGTCGGGCAGGGCGGTCACGCCCGCATCGAGCACGATCTGTCCCGGATGCACGCACGCAGGCGTGATGAGCCCCGGTGCGCCCGCTGCGGCGAGCAGAATGTCCGCCTCGCGGCAGTGCGCGGCGAGGTCGGGCGTTTTCCGGTGGCAGAGCGTCACGGTCGCGTCCGCGCGCGTGAGCAGCAGCGCCGCCGGTCGTCCGATGACGAGACTGCGTCCGACGACGGTCACGCGCCGGCCCGCAGGGTCGAAGCCGTATGCGCGCAGCAGGTGCAGGCACGCCTCGGCCGTGCAGGGGGCAAAGCCCGCCGCGCCCGTCAGCAGTGCGCCGAGCGATGCGGTCGTCATGCCGTCGACATCCTTGCGGGGATCGAGCGCGTCGAGCAGGTGCTGCGCGCGCAGCGCCTTCGGCAGCGGCCGCAGCAGCAGCACACCGTGCACGGTGTCGTCCGCGCTCAGGGTGCGCAGCGTGCCGGTCAGGGCATCCGCCGTGCAGTCAGCCGGCAGATCGACCGGGCGCACGGTCACACCGCACCCGTCCGCCGAGCGCGCGATGCTGCGCAGATAGGCGCGGTCATCCGGCTGCGCGCCCACGGACACCGCCGCAAGACACGGCTGCGTGCCGAGCGCGGCTGCCTTTTCGCGCACCTGCGCATAGATCTCCTTTGCGACCGGCGCACCGGTCAGACGTTTTGCCATCGTTCAGCCCTCCCCGCGCAGCGCGGCAAACACCGCGTCCGCGGTCTGTGCGCAGCTTTGCACCACGGTCGCGCGCAGATGCTCGGCGCGCGCCTCCGTCGCGGCACGATCGTCCGGCGCGAGCAGACCGGTGTTGACGAACACGTTCATGGCCGCAGCCTCCGCCGCGGCGCGGCACAAAGCGGCAGCGCAGCCGACGTCCGAGCGCAGGAGGGGACTTGCCGTCTCGAGCGCGGCGGTCAGCAGCAGCGCGGTCTGTGCGCAGTGCTCCAGCATCGCCAGCGGCGCGAGACAGGCCGTCTGCGCGGCGGCTGCGAGCTTCGCTGCGCGGTCGGCGTCGGTCCTGGGGATGGCGTAGGCCTTTTGCAGCGGCAAAAAGCCCGCTGCGTCCGCCTCGATGAGCGCGAGCAGCGTCGTGCGCTGCGTCTCACAGGCGTCGATGAGCGAGCGCAGCGCGTCGCTGCGCTCGGCGTAGCGGGGGGTTGCCGCCGTGACGTTTGCGGCCATCGCGGTCAGGCTTGCCGCCAGTGCCCCGGTGAGCGCGGCAGCGCCTCCGCCGCCCGGTGCGGGCTGCGCGGAGGCAAGCTGCGCGGTGAAATCGGAAAGGGTCAGATCCATATCAAAATACCTCCTGATCGGGGTGAAAGATCGCTTTTGCGCCGCTCACAGACCGGCGTCCGCGAGGGGGACGGCGCGCTCCGTCTCACCGACGGGGCGCACGGCGCTGCGGCCGGCTGTCAGGTCGCGCACCTGCGCGGCAAAGGCTTCGCCGGCTTCTTCCGGCAGCAGGGCGCAGAGCGTCACGGCGGCGGCATACTGCGTCTCCTGCACGACGCCGCCGAGCGCGGCAACGGCCGCGCGCACCGGCTCGTAGAGCGCGTAGGGCATGCTGACCTCACACGCGAGCCAGCGGCGCACCACGGAGATCCCGGCGTCTGCGAGCGCATCGGCAGCGGCGGCGGTATATGCCCGCAGCAGACCGCCCGTGCCGAGCAGCACGCCGCCGAAATAGCGTGTGACGATGCATACGACATTCGTCACGCCTGCGCGGCGAAACACCTCCAGCATCGGGATGCCGGCCGTGCCCTGCGGCTCGCCGTCGTCGGAGTAGCGCTCCGTGCCGTCGCGCAGCAGGTAGCACCAGCAGTTGTGCCGCGCGTCGTGGTACTGCTTTTTGCAGGCGGCGATGATCTCGCGCGCCTCGTCCTCGGAGCCGATCGGCTGCACGAGACCGAGAAAGCGCGAGCGCTTTTCCACGTATTCCGACGCGCCGTTGCCTGTTGGGATGCGATAGCTGTCCATGCTCAGCCCTCCTCGTCCGGGATGACGAACGGCTCGAGCCGCGGCCACTGCTCCGGGTGGATGATCACCTCGAGCGCGATGCCATCGTCGCGGTAGTCAGTGCGCAGCACGGCACAGTCGCGGTGCAGCGTCTCAAGCAGCGCGCCCTGCGCATACGGCAGCAGCAGCGTCACGTGGTGGTCGGCGCGTCCGAGGATCGCGCGCACGCGCTCGGTCAGCTCGTTCGTGCCCTCGCCGCTGCGGGCCGAGATGCAGACGATGTTCTCCCCGTGCGGCAGGATGCCGAGATAGGCGTCGCACTTGTTGAACACGCGGATGCACGGCGTGTGCGCCGCGCCGAGCTGGTCGATGAGCCGGTCGACGACGTCGGCCTGCGTCTCCCATTCGGGGTTGGAGAGGTCGATCACGTGCAGGAGCACGTCGGCATACGTCAGCTCCTCGAGCGTGGCCTTGAACGCCTCGACCAGATGCATCGGCAGCTTGCGGATGAAGCCGACCGTGTCCGAGAGCAGCACCTCCTGCGCGGCGTCAACGCGCCAGCGGCGGGTGGTCGTGTCGAGCGTGTCGAACAGGCGGTCATTGGCCGGAATGTCCGACCCCGTCAGGCAATTGAGCAGGGTGGACTTTCCGGCGTTCGTGTAGCCGACCAGCGCGACGACGGGCATGGCGTTTTTCTCGCGGCGGCGGCGCTGGGTGCGGCGCACCTTGCGCACGTCCTCAAGCTCCTGCTGCAGCTTCTGGATCTTGCGGCGGATGTGGCGGCGGTCGGTCTCGAGCTGCGTCTCGCCGGGGCCGCGCGTGCCGATCGGCGATGAGCCGCCGGACGCCGTCTGGCGCACGAGGTGCGTCCACATACCGGTCAGGCGCGGCAGCAGGTACTGGTACTGCGCCAGCTCCACCTGCAGCTGACCTTCGCGCGTCTGGGCGCGCTGGGCAAAGATGTCGAGGATCAGGCCCGAGCGGTCGAGCACGCGCACGCCGAGCTCCTCCTCGAGCACGCGCATCTGTGACGGGGAGAGCTCGTTGTCAAACACTGCAAGGTCGCAGTCGTTGGCGAGGATCAGCTCCCGCAGCTCCGCCACCTTGCCCTCACCGAGGAAGGTGCGCGGGTCGGGTGTGGGCTTGCTTTGCAGCATCGTTGCCACGGGCTGTCCGCCGGCCGTCTCTACGAGCGCGGCAAGCTCGGCAAGAGAGACCTCCGTCGAGCGCTCACGCTCGTCCATGCACGCCGCGGCGAGACCGGCCAGCGCGGCGCGTTCGATTTTCTGTTCGGTAGATTGCATAGGGGTCATCCTTCTGATGTGAAAATATTTGGGTCAGGCTGCGCTCATGACGGGGACAGCGGCTCGCTGCCCGCGGTGGGCGGCGGAGGCGGCGCGGCGAAGCGCTGCACGCCCCAGATGCCGACAAGGATGGCGGCCGAGGCCACGGCGCTGATCCAGCCGAACGGCTCGTGCAAAATGAGCACGCCGGTGAGCACGGACACGACGGTCGAGAGATTGATGAGCACCGCGGTGCGCGCAACGGGCAGCACCTCGAGTGCACGGTTGAGCGCAATGTAGGACAGCACCGAGGCCACCACGCTCAAAAACAGGATGGCCAGCACGAAGGGCGCGTGCGTCATGGGCTGCACAACGGCACGTAGATCGTTCCGGTGCTCGAGCAGGGACAGCACACCGAAGGACACCGTGCCCATCAGGAACGTGACATATGTGCGCTCAAAGGCCGAAAAGCTGTCGGAGCAGGCGCGGCAGGCCACCATGTAGCCCGCACCGGCAAAGACCGTGCCGAGCAGGATGAAAAAGCCGGGCACGCTGCCCGAGCCGATGCCGGAGGCGTAGACAGCCAGCACGATCACGCCCGCGACGGACAGCACCGAAAACAGCACCTGCCGCCGCGTGGCCTTTTCATGCAGAAACAGCGCCCCGTAGATGAGCGAGCACAGCGGGATGAGCGCGATCATGACGCCGGAAAACGACGTGCTCGTGAGCTTGAGACCGTACTGCTCACAGGGGAAGTAGAGCACGGGCTCGAACAGTCCCGCCAGCAGCACCGGCCGGAGATCGCGTCCGTGCAGGTGTACATGAAAGCGCCCCGTCAGACACAGCAGATTCATCAGCGCGAATGCCAGCGCAAAGCGCCAGAACAGCAGCACGAACGGTGAGCCGTAATTCTGCGCGACGCGCGAGGCGAGAAACGTAAAGCCCCAGATGAAGTATGTGAACGCGGCGAGCCAGAACGCGGCCGTCGGCGAGGGGGTGCGGTGCATGGGCGTTATCCTTCTTTCTCGGTGGTAAAGGTGAGGTTCGTGCCGTCGGAGCGGCAGACGACCGTGCCGTTGAGGTCCGTGCGGTAGACGGTCACGTCCGCGTCGCGCAGACGGCTGAGCGTGTCGTCGTGCGGGTGGCCGTATTCGTTCCCCGCGCCGCAGCTGATGACGGCATACTTGGGCTGCGCCTCATACAGCAGACGATAGCCCGTGGAGGTGCGGCTGCCGTGGTGACCGGCCTTGATGACGTCACAGCGGACGTTTTCACCCGCGTCGAGCACATCCGTCTCGCTCTGGTACTCGGCGTCGCCCGTGAAGAGAAAGGCGTTGCTGCCGTAGTCCACGCGCAGAATGAGGCTCTGGTCGTTGACGTCGCTGTAGTGCTTTTGCGGGCCGAGCACGGTCACGGTCGCACCGCCGAGGGCGAAGGTGTCGCCGACGCCCGGCACGGTGATGGTGAGATTCGCCGTCTCCGCCGCGCGCATGACGCGCTGGAACGCGCCGTTGCTGCTCGAGGTGACAGAGCTGTAGAGCGTGTGCACCGGGAAGGCCGCAATGACGGCCTTCATGCCGCCGCAGTGGTCGGCGTGTGCGTGTGTGCACACGAGGTAGTCGATGCTTTTGACGCCCTGCTGCTTGAGGTAGGTCGTGATATGGTTTGCCTGCTCGCCGATGCCGGCGTCGATGAGCATGGTCTGCCCGTCGCACTGCAGCAATGTGCAGTCGCCCTGTCCGACGTCGAGATACGTCACGGTCAGGCCGCTGCCGGGCATGGATGTGGCGGCGGCGTCGGGGTTGTTTCCGCCGTCACGGCCGGCGCCGAACCACATGGAAAGCCCCGCGATGACGAGCGCGAGCAGGATGGTGATCAGATGGTTTTGGGCCTGCGAGCTGCGGCCGCGTTTCGGTTGGGACATGGGATGCATCTCCTGTAAAAAGCGTGCGGGGCGTATTCCCCCACCAGAGCGTGAAAGACGAAAAACGCAAAAAAGTCTGTGTAAGCAATACACAGACATTTTCTCATATCACGGCCAAAAATGCAACCCCGCGGCCGCCCGGATCAGGGGGCGGCCGCGGGGATTTTCAGACCTTTTTTATCCGTTTTTGCGCCAGAGCTCTGCTGCGCGGATGCGCGCCTTTGCGCGTGCGCGTGCGGCCTCAGGCGTGGAGATGTTCATCTCCATGCCGCGCGCCTCGAGATCCGACTCGGCGCGGTGCAGCGCGGCCTCGGCACGGGCAAGGTCGATGTCCGGCGCGCGCTCGGCCGTGCGGGCGAGCACGGTCACGGTCCCGGCGGCGACATTCACCGTGCCGGGGCTCACGGCACAGTAATGCTCCTTGCCGGCGGCCGTGTAGCGTACGACGCCGCACATGAGCGCGCCGAGCAGCGGCGCATGGCCGGGCAGGATGCCGACCTCGCCGTCGGCGAGCGGCAGCGTGATCTGTGCTGCCGGCGTATCCACGACGGCGCCGCCGGCCGTAATGATCTCCAGATGCAGTGTGTCCGTCATGGCGTGCCTCACTTGAGCGCGTCGCGCTTGCGCAGCACGTCGTCGATCGAGCCGCAGAACAAAAACGCCTGCTCGGGAATGTCGTCGCACTCGCCGCCGAGGATGGCCTCAAAGCCGCGGATGGTCTCCGAGAGCGGGACGTACTTTCCGGCCATGCCGGTGAAGTTTTCCGCCACGTGGAACGGCTGCGACAAAAAGCGCTGGATGCGCCGCGCACGGTTGACGGCGGCCTTGTCCTCCACGCTCAGCTCGTCCATGCCGAGCACGGCGATGATGTCCTGCAGATCCTTATACTTTTGCAGCACGCGCTGCACGGCGCGCGCGGTGTCATAGTGGCGGCGGCCGAGGATGTCCGGCTCGAGGATGCGCGACGTAGAGCCGAGCGGGTCGACGGCCGGGTAGATGCCGAGCTCGGAGATGGCGCGGTCGAGCACGGTCGTGGCGTCGAGGTGGGCAAACGTCGTGGCGGGGGCGGGGTCGGTCAGGTCGTCGGCAGGGACATAGATCGCCTGCACGGACGTGACCGAGCCGTTGCGCGTGGATGTGATGCGCTCCTGAAGCTTGCCCATCTCGGTTGCAAGCGTGGGCTGATAGCCGACGGCGGAGGGCATACGTCCGAGCAGCGCCGACACCTCGCTGCCCGCCTGCGTGAAGCGGAAGATGTTGTCGATGAACAGCAGCACGTCCTGTCCGGACTCGTCGCGGAAGTTTTCCGCGATCGTCAGACCCGACAGCGGTACGCGCAGACGCGCTCCGGGCGGCTCGTTCATCTGGCCGAAGACGAGCGCGGTCTTGTTGATGACGCCGGACTCGTTCATTTCGTTCCAGAGGTCGTTGCCCTCACGCGAGCGCTCACCCACGCCGGCAAAGACGGAGTAGCCGCCGTGCTCGTAGGCGATGTTGCGGATGAGCTCCATGATGAGCACGGTCTTGCCCACGCCCGCGCCGCCGAACAGACCGATCTTGCCGCCCTTGGCATAGGGCGCGAGCAGGTCGACGACCTTGATGCCGGTCTCGAGCAGCTCGGTCGCGGGGGCGATGTCCGTGAAGGCCGGAGCCTCGCGGTGGATGGGCAGATATTCCGCGGCGTTGACCGGGCCTTTGCCGTCGATCGGCTCACCGATGACATTGAACATGCGGCCGAGCGTCGCCTCACCGACGGGCATTTTCACGCTCGTGCCGGTGTCGACGGCGCGGCAGCCGCGCTGCAGTCCGTCGGTGGAAAAGAGCGAGATGCAGCGCACTGTGTTGTCGCCGAGCTGCTGCACCGCCTCCATGACGATGCGCCGCTCGCCGGTGTGCACCTCGATGGCGTTGTTGATCTCCGGCAGCTTTCCGGCCGGGAACTGCACGTCCACCACCGGGCCGATGACCCTTTTGACGATACCGTTTTCCATACGTTCTCCCTTCGTGGGACGCGGCGCTGCCGCCGCGGTGTTAGTCAGATCCTTGTGATTGCTTGAGCGCGGCGCTGCCGCCGACGATCTCGGAGATCTCGGTCGTGATGGCGGCCTGACGCGCACGGTTGAAGTCCAGATTCAGCTCCTCGATGAGCTCCGCCGTCGAGTCTGTGGCGGCGGTCATCGCGGTCATGCGCGCGGCGTGCTCGCCCACGCGCGCCTCGAGCATCACGGCGTAGACCGTGTTGTTCAGGTACAGCTCGAGCACGTTGTCGAGCACGGTCTGCGCGTCCGGCACGAACAGATAGTTGTTGTTCGCGGCGGGGGCGTCGGCCTCCGGGACGGCGGGCAGCAGCTGCCGGTGCACCGGGGTCTGGTGCAGCACGGAGTCGAAGCGCTGGTAGACGAGGTGGATCTCGTCCGCCTCACCGGTGCGGTAGAGGTTTTTGAGCGTCTCGGCGATCTCGAGCGCCTCGGCCATGGTGGGCGTGTCGCTCAGCCCGGCGCAGATCTCCCGCACGGGCAGATCCGTTCCGGCGAGGACATCGCGTCCCCAGCGGCCGCACACGATCACGGAGCAGGGGCGCGTCTCGGCGTGCACGAGCTGCTCCAGATGGCGCAGCAGCACCTGATTGTATGCCCCGCACAGGCCGCGGTTGCCCCAGAACACTACGTAGCACACGTGCCCGACGCGGCGCCGGGGCGTGAGATACGGGTGCTCAAAGGTGACGTCATCGGCGAGCAGGGCGTTGAGCACCTCCTGCCCCTTGTCGGCAAACAGGCGCACGCCCGCAAGGCTTGTCTGCGTCTTGCGCAGCTTGGACACGGCGATCATTTTCATCGTGCGGGTGATCTGCTGCGTGCTGTTCACGCTGCGGATGCGCGCGCGGATCTTATGCAGATTTGTCAAGGGGCGTTCCTCCTCTCTGCCGGCGGCGGGGATGGTGCATCATAGATTCTTGAGCGTCTCGTCGGCAAGCGTGCGCAGCCGCTCGAGCGCCTCGGGCGGGAGCTTCTTGCCGCTGTGTACGAGGTCGTGCAGCTCCGGATACGTGCGGTGGATGCGCGCAAGCAGCGCGTCTGCGTAGTGCGGCACGTCCTCGACGGCGATCGAGTCGGTATACCCCTCGCCGGCGGCGAAGAGCACCGCGACCTGATCGGCCGCGTCCATGGGCGCGTACTGCGGCTGCTTCAGGAGCTCGGTCATGCGGCTGCCGCGTGCGAGCGTGTCGCGCGTGGCCTTGTCCAGATCCGAGCCGAACTGCGCAAACGACGCAAGCTCGCGGTACTGTGCCAGGTCCATGCGCAGACGGCCGGCGACCTGCTTCATCGCGCCGAGCTGCGCCGCGCCGCCGACACGCGACACGGACAGGCCCACGTTGATGGCCGGGCGCACACCGGCGTGGAACAGGTCCGTCTCGAGGAAGATCTGCCCGTCGGTGATGGAGATGACGTTCGTCGGGATATAGGCCGAGATGTCGCCCGCCTGCGTCTCGATGATGGGCAGGGCGGTCATGCTGCCGCCGCCGGCGGCCTCACTCAGGCGCGCGGCGCGCTCGAGCAGACGCGAGTGCAGATAAAACACGTCGCCGGGGTAGGCCTCGCGTCCGGGCGGACGCTGCAGCAGCAGGGAGATCTCACGGTAAGCCACGGCCTGCTTCGACAGGTCGTCGTAGACGATGAGCACGTCGCGCCCGCGGTACATGAAGTACTCGCCGATGGCGGCGCCTGCATAGGGCGCGATGTAGAGCATGGGCGCGGTCTCCGACGCGTGCGCACACACGACGGTGGTGTAGGCCATGGCGCCGTGATCGCGCAGCTTCTGTACGACGCCTGCGACGGTCGATTCCTTCTGACCGATGGCGACGTAGATGCACAGCACGCCCGTGTCCTTCTGGTTGAGGATGGCGTCGATGGCGATGGCGGTCTTGCCGGTCTGGCGGTCGCCGATGATGAGCTCACGCTGACCGCGGCCGATCGGCACGAGCGCGTCGATGGCCTTGATGCCGGTCTGCAGCGGGACGCTCACGCCCTTGCGCGCGATGACGCCGGGCGCGGGGCTCTCGATGGCGCGGCGCTCCGTCGTGCGGATCGGGCCGTGACCGTCGATCGGGCGGCCGAGCGCATCGACCACGCGGCCGATCATCTCTTCGCCCACGGGCACGGACATGATCTGCCCCGTGCGGCGCACGCGGTCGCCCTCCTGCAGGTGTCCGTAAGGACCGAGCAGGACGACGCCGATGTCCTCGCGGCCGAGGTCCATGACCATGCCGCGCAGCGTGCCGTCAAAGGCGAGCAGCTCGCCGGCCATGACATCGGCCATGCCGCGCACGCGGCAGATGCCGTCGGACAGGCTCGTGACGATGCCGGTCTGGAACACGTCGATGGCGACGTGCGTGTCCGCGAGCCGGTCGCGGATGCACGCGGCGAGATCGGGGTTTTCATCCGTGGTGTGCAGGGCGCTGTTGGCCGCGTCCTGCTCGAGCAGGTCGAGCGCGTGGCGCAGCGTGCCGTCATAGTGCGCGTCGCCGATGCGCAGACAGATGCCGCCGATCAGCTCCGGGCGCACCGTCGTCATGCACGTGACATGACCGTAGGCGCGCGTGAGCGTGTCCTTGAGCGCGTCGAGCGCGGCGGCGGGCAGCGGCTCGGCCGCCTCAACCTCCACGGTCAGCGTGCCGGTCTCGGCGAGGGTGAGCGCGTCGCTCGGCTGGGTGGTCAGATGTGTACCGATGCCGGCGACAAATTCATCCACGAGCGCGGCACGCGCGGGCGCGAAGGCGTCCTGTGCCAGCACTCCGGCGGTCGCCGCCGTGATGCGGCCGATGGCCGCGTCGCTTACGCGGTCCTCCATGTCGCTGCGCAGCTGCGCCTCGGTCTGTTCCACGCCGCGGCGCACGGCCTCGGCCTCGCGCGCGGTCTCGGCGTCGGCAGCGGCGGTGTTGGCCTCGGCCTGTGCCTTTGCCTCGGCAAGCTGGGCGTGTGCCTCAGCGTCGGCAGCCCGCTTCGCCTCGGCGATGTCCTCGGCGGTGTGGCGTGCCTGATCCTGCGCGTCCGCCGCGCGGCCGAGCGCGTCGGCAATGCGGTCGCGGCGCTCCTGAAAGAGCTTGCGGATCTGCTTGCGCGTGAAGAAAATCAGCGCCAGCGCCAGCAGCAGGAAGTTGAAGACGGGGCCGATAGCTCTCAGAAATTCCACGGTGTCGCCGCCCCCTTTCGATTCATTTCATTCATGGTTCAGCCCTCATGCGTGGGGGCGACCCACTGGCGGATCTGTGCGGCGCTGCGCTCGGCGGTGTCGCTGCCGAGCAGGCCGCCGGTCAGAGCCGTCACGAGCTC
>ENA-UOJN01002751-UOJN01002751.1-human-gut-metagenome-genome-assembly--contig:-C125IIP-NODE-2751-length-10665-cov-36.795005_pt1 | contig 10665 bp, 7 predicted proteins | sample MGYA00242350_ERZ723897 | MGnify/ENA metagenome assembly ERZ723897 | reverse complement strand
CGTAAAATTGGTCTTGTTAAAGATGCTTTATTTTAATTCAACCAACGGGTTAAAACAGTATTCTTCAACAAGTTTCGAAGACTGTTTGGGTTCGTACTCACAATCTCTTTGCTTGGGAACGTATTCGCTGCATCTGCACAGAATGCCCGAATTTCCATTAAGATGGAAAACGTCCCTATTTCGCAGGTTATAAAAGAGATTGAAAATCAAACCCGTTACTTGTTTATCAACAAAGGCGTCGATACCAAAAACAAGGTCAGTATCAACGCTGTCCAAAAAACGATCCAGGATGTGTTGGCACAACTGTTCGCCGGCACGGAAATCGCTTACCGGATCGATGAATCCTACATTATCCTGACCAAAAAGAACGATGCGGGGAATCCGGTTTCCGTGACCGGAAAAATCAGGGATGCAAAAGGTAATCCGATCGTCGGAGCCAGTATCCTTGTTCAAGGAACTACAATAGGCGTCAGCTCCGACGCCGATGGTGCGTTTGCGCTTCAGGTACCCCCCCCCGCAGCAGACAGACAGCTGGAAATCAGTTTTATTGGTTATACTCCTGTGTCTATTGTCGTGGGCAGCCGGACTTCTTTCGAAATCACGCTCGAAGAGGCTGCGTCCGAGATCGAGCAGGTCGTGGTCACTGCTCTTGGTATTAAGCGTTCGGAAAAGGCCGTAGCCTACAATGTTCAGCAGATCAAGGCCGAAGACATCACAACCGTCAAGGATGCCAACTTCATCAACTCGTTGACGGGTAAAGTGGCCGGTGTCACGATCAACGCCTCATCGTCAGGTGTCGGCGGTGCCTCGAAGGTCGTACTGCGCGGCAACAAGTCCATTTCGCAGTCTTCGAACGCCCTTTACATTATCGACGGCATTCCGATGTACAACTTCGGTGGTGGTGGCGGTACGGAGTTCGATTCGCGCGGTGCTACGGAATCCATCGCAGACCTCAACCCCGAGGATATTGAGTCGATGTCGGTGCTGACGGGTGCTGCCGCGGCCGCGCTCTACGGTTCGGAAGCCGCGAACGGCGCTGTGATGATTACGACGAAAAAAGGCCAAGCCGGGACTCTGAAAGCTACGTTTTCGAGTAATATCGAATTTCTCGCACCTTTCATCCAGCCGGAATTTCAGAATCGCTACGGTACGGGTTTGAACGGCCAGCGCAGCGGCTCGAGCATTTACAGTTGGGGCGAGAAATTACGCCCTGAAGCCCGTTACGGTTATACTCCGGACGATTATTTCGAGACGGGACACGTTTATACGAATGCTGTTACGGTTTCTGGCGGTACGGACAAGAACCAGACCTATTTTTCGGCTGCTTCGGTCAATTCGGACGGCATTATCCCCAATAACGAATACGACCGTTACAACTTCACGTTCCGCAATACTTCGTACTTTCTGAAAGACCGGCTCAAGCTCGATGCGAGCGCCAGCTACATCTATCAGAAAGACCAGAACATGACCAATCAGGGAGTCTATTCGAACCCGCTGGTTCCGGCCTACCTGTTCCCGCGGGGTGAGAATTTCGACCTTTACCGTCGCTTCGAGCGTTACTACGAAGGGACGAAACTCATGGAGCAATTCTGGAGTGCGGATATGGAAGGCGGTGATTTGCGCATGCAGAATCCCTACTGGATCAACTACCGCAACCTGCGCAATACGGACAAGAAGCGTTATATGCTGTCGTTCTCGGCCAGCTACGACATTCTTCCGTGGCTTAATGTTGCCGGACGTGTCCGCATTGATAATTCGAATTCGCTCTACACGCAAAAACTCTATGCCTCGTCGAACACCACGATTACGGAAGGCGGCAAAAACGGCCACTATACCGAAGCCCGTGCTTACGACACGCAGACCTACGCCGATCTGATGGTAAACATTAACAAGACTTTCGGCGAGGATTGGTCTCTGAACGCGAATATCGGCGCCTCGATCAACAATATCAAGACCGATGAGTTGTCATACCGTGGGCCGATTCAGGAGAACGGACTTCCCAACATATTCAATGTTTTCGATCTGGATGACACGAAAAAACGTGCCGAAAAGGTCGGCTGGCACGACCAGACGCAGTCGATTTTCGCCTCGGTCGAAGTAGGTTGGAAACAGATGCTTTACCTCACGGTGACGGGGCGTAACGACTGGGCTTCGCAACTGGCCAATTCGCCCGAGTCGTCGTTCTTCTATCCGTCAGTAGGCCTGTCTTGGGTGCCTTCTTCGACATGGGATCTGGGCAAGACGTTCAGCTATCTGAAGATCCGCGGTTCGATCGCCTCGGTAGGTATGCCTTTCCCGCGTCACCTGACGGTTCCGACCTACGAATACGACGCTACGAACAAAGTGTGGAAGGACAAGACGCACTATCCGATCGGCGACCTGAAGCCGGAGCGTACCATTACCTATGAGGTCGGTCTGGATGCCCGTCTGTGGCAGCATATCAACCTTTCGGCTTCGTGGTATCAGGCCGACACGAAAAACCAGACCTTCGACCCGTCACTTCCGCCCTCGTCGTCCTATACGACCATCTACCTGCAAACCGGACACGTTCGCAATACAGGTGTCGAGCTGTCGCTCGGGTATGACAATCAGTGGCGGAATTTCCGCTGGACGACGAACTTCACCTACTCATGGAACAAGAACGAGATCATCGAACTGGCAGCCAATGCCGTGAACCCGGTTACGGGCGAAGCGTTGAATCTTACCAAGTTGGACATCAAGGGGCTGGGTAAGGCGAAGTACATCCTCAAGGAAGGCGGTACGCTGGGCGACCTTTACACGACGTCCAACCTTCGCTTCAACGACAACGGTTATGTCGAGGTGGACAAGAACGGCAACCTGCTGATGACCGACGAAGGCGAGGACATCTATCTCGGATCGGTTTTCCCGAACCACAACCTCGCATGGCGCAATGACTTCAGCTATAAGGGTATTAACCTCGGCGTGCTGTTTACGGCCCGTCTGGGCGGTGTCTGCTATTCGGCGACGCAGGCCAACCTCGACCTGTACGGCGTCTCGGAGGCTTCGGCCGCGGCGCGCGATGCGGGCGGTGTTTTGATCAACGGCCGTGAGATGGTCGATGCCCAGAAATGGTATCAGGCGATCGGCTCGCAGTCGGGTTTGCCGCAGTATTATCTCTATTCGGCGACGAATGTCCGCTTGCAGGAGTTGTCGCTGGGTTACACTTTCCCGCGCAAGTGGTTCCGCAATAAGCTGGGGCTTACCGTGTCGTTCGTAGGGCGCAATCTGTGGATGATTTACTGCAAAGCGCCGTTCGACCCCGAAGCCGTCGCTTCGACGGGGCTGAACTATCAGGGTATCGACTACTTCATGATGCCCTCGATGCGCAACCTCGGTTTCAATGTCCAATTCCAATTCTAAAGCGCAGCAACCATGAAAAAGATGAATAACAGATGGCAGTCGGTGCTGCTTTCACTGGCGCTGTTCGGATTGGCAGCCTGCACCGGCGATTTCGAAGACATCAACCGCAATCCCAATCAGGTTACGGACGACCAGATGGATGCCCTGAATTATAAGACCGGAACGAAGTTCAAAGCTCTTCAAAGTCTTGTGATTCCGGTGCAGGAGCATATGTACCAGTTCAACGAATCGCTTTCGGGCGGGCCGTTCGGCGGTTACATCGGTGCTACGGTCGATACATGGCAGACCAAGTTCGAGACCTATAATCCCTCGGCCGACTGGCGCAAATGGCCTTTCGCCAACGTCATCACCGAGACCTATACCCCCTATAAGGGCATCGTCAACGGCACGGAAGACGAAGTGGCCATCGCTTTCGCCCGCCTGTTGCGAGTGGCCATCATGCACCGTGTGACGGACTCCTACGGTCCGATTCCCTATTCGAAGCTGGAGAGCAACGAGTCGGTCTATGTGGAGTACGATTCGCAGGAGGCGGTCTATACGAAGATGTTCGAGGAGCTGGACGAGGCTATCGAGATACTGGGCCGCAACACGACGCTCCCGGCCGAAGCGTGGAGCCGCTACGACGGCGTCTACTACGGCAATATCGCGCAGTGGCTCAAATATGCCAATTCGCTCAAGTTGCGCATGGCCATGCGTTTGTCGTATGTGAAGTCCGACGTCGCCCGTGCGAAGGCCGCCGAGGCTATTGCCGGGGGTGTTATCGAGGCTAATGCCGACAATGCGGCGATGCACGCCGCGGAGAACCGCACGACGCTCATCTACAACGACTGGGGCGACCACCGTGTCGGAGCCGACATCCTCTGCTACATGAACGGCTACAAAGACCCGCGTATGGAGAAGATGTTCCTTGCGAACGATGTCGGCGACTATGTGGGTATCCGTATCGGCATCGATGTGACGAGCAAGTCGCAGGCCATGTCGAAGTATTCGAATATGATCGTTGCGAGCGATACGCCCTATTTATGGTTCAATGCCGCGGAAGCGACCTTCCTGCATGCAGAGTACGAACTGCGCTGGGGATCGGCCGAGACGGCGAAGACGCTCTATGAGCAGGCTGTCCGACTTTCGTTCGAGGAGCGGGGAGCATCGGGGGCCGACGCCTATTTGGTCGACGCCACGAAGAAGCCTGCACCCTATACCGATCCGCTGGGCAACTACAGCGCATCTGCCCGGAGCGAAATCACCGTTCCGTGGGAAACGGCGACGGACGGCAGCGATACGGAGGCCGTTCAGGAGCGCAACCTCGAACGCATCATCGTGCAGAAATGGATCGCTATCTTCCCGTTGGGAGTCGAAGCATGGTCGGAACACCGCCGTACGGGGTATCCGAAACTGCTGCCTGTACCTACCGACAAATCGGGAGGTTCCGTCAATGTGGAACAGGGCGCACGCCGTCTGCCTTACCCTGTCGAGGAGTACCAGCAGAACAACGCCAACCTTCAGGCGGCCATTCAAACGCTCGGTGCAGAGCAACAGAACGGCGACCGTTCGGGCGACGTCATGGGAACCCGCGTATGGTGGGATTGCAAACCGTATAACAAGTAATCGCTATGAATATGAAACCAAACCGAATGATACGTTTCCTCGCTTTTTGCGCTGCCGTCGCAACGTTTGCGGCCTGCAACGACTGGACGGAGATGGAAACGGTGGACAGCAAGGTGGAAAAGCCCTGGGAGCAGGATCCGGCACTATGGGCCGAATACACCGCGGCGCTGAGGGCCTATAAACAGTCAGAACATTTCATTGTTTATGCCCGTCTGCACAACTCGCCCGAGAAAGCATCGAGTGAGCAGGATTTCATGCGCTGCCTCCCGGATTCGCTGGACATCGTGACGCTGACCAACGCCGATAACTTCTCGAAGTTCGACGCCGAGGATATGGACGTCATGCGCGAGAAGGGGACGAAAGTACTTTATCAGGTCGATTATGCCGCACGCGCGGAAGAGTTCGCCGATATGCAGGCGCTCGATGCCTATCTGGATCAGGTTGTCGCCGCCGTCGCCGCCAACGGCATGGACGGCTACTCGTTTACGACCAACCCGCTGGCGACGGATGCCACAGCCCGCATCGTCGAGAAACTTGCTGCGGCGAAATCCGAGGGCCAGCTCCTCGTCTTCGAGGGCAACCCGCTGTCGCTTGCGGCCGCCGACCGTCCCAAGGTCGATTTTATTGCCCTCGATACGGAGAAACTCGAAAATGTGCAGGAGGTGAAGCTCCAGGTGCTGAATGCCACGGGGTATGCCGGTATCGCGCCGGAGAAGCTGCTGCTGGCGGCCGAGATCAGCGCACCCCTGCTGGATGAGGATCGCACGGAGTTCGCGGCCGTCGATGAGATGTCGCGCCGCGTCATCGAATTCGGCCCGCTGGGCGGTCTGGCAGCTTACAACATTTCCGGAGATTACTATCATGCGGAGATGAACTACCAGACGATCCGTGGGGCGATCCAGACGTTAAATCCCGCTAAATAGTGAACGCCATGAAAAAATACGGAAAATATCTGATTGCAGCCGTCGCGGGGCTCGTGTTTTTCGCGGCCTGCGATAATTATGAGGCCGACGACCACAAGTTCGGAAACGCCGTTTATCTCGACGTCGCGGAAACGAACGAGGTGCAGCTTACAACCTTCGGCAACAATAAACCGACTTACGACTGCGCCTTGCAGGCGGAGCTGACCTATCCTGCGGGACAGGATGTGGCGGTGACGCTCACGGTCGACCCGTCGCTCGTCGGGACGTACAACGCCCGCTACGGTACGGAGTGGACGATGCTCGATGCCAAATACTATGAGTTGTCGGCCGAGAGTGTCACGATCGCCGCGGGAAAAACAACCTCGGATGTCGTGACCCTGCAATTCAAGGAGCTGATGGGCCAAGGCGAGGAACAGACGGGAGCGCTTCCTATCGACGAAACCTATCTCGTTCCCGTGCGCATCGGCCATGCCTCGATGGACGTGCTTCACGGTTCCGACGTCGCCTATTATGTCGTGAAACGATCCTCGGCCATCACCGTCGCAGCGCAGCTCACCGACAACTGGATCGAGTTCCCGACCCTCGACAAGTATTCGGAAAGCAGCAAGGCTTGGAACGGTCTGACGGCCGTGACCTACGAGGCCCTTATCTACCTCGACGATTTTGCGACGAGCAACGCTACGGGCAGCCCCGTCAACATCTCGTCCATCATGGGTGTCGAGCAGTATCTGCTGCTGCGTATCGGCGACACGAATTTCGAGCGTCAGCAGTTGCAGTTCGACGGATCGGGCGCCGGCTCGTCCTTCGGGAAGATTCCCGGACGCGATGCGACGAAGAACCTCGAAAAGGGGCGCTGGTACCATGTCGCCTGCACATATGACCAAGCGGCGCGTACCGCACGCATCTATGTCGATGGCCAGATTCAGAGCGAAGCGACCGATGTCGGCATCTCGGCGCAGAGCAAGAAGAACCAGATCAATCTGGCCATGCGGGCGCTCTACGACCTGTGGAATACGGCTCCCGACAACGAAAAACCGCAGTACGAGACCGACGACACGGGTTACAACAAGCTGGGCGAGGCTTACCAGTTCTTCCTCGGCCGCTCCTACGACGATTACCGTCCTCTGAACGGCAAGATCGCCGAAGCACGTGTCTGGTCGGTGGCCCGTACGCCCGAACAGATCTGGGACAATATGTACGACATTCAAAACCCGCAGGACGATCCGACGCTTCTTGGCTATTGGAAGTGCAACGATGCCTCGGGCAATACGGTCAAGGACTATTCGATGTACCGCAATGACGGCGTAGCCAAGTACGATATTATCTGGCCGCAGGGCATCGAGATTCCGAAACTTAACGAAAACAACGAGTGATTATGAAGACGATTTTTAGTTTGCAAACGGGAATTGCGACGCTTCTCTGTACGGCGGCACTCGCAGGCCTTATGGCCTGCGACGCCGACACCGTAGAGCAGCAGGGCGGGAAACTTCCCGACAAGGAACCGTTGGAGAATATCTATGGAAGGTTGCGTAGCAGCAGTATGTCCGACGACAAGGTTCGTATTCGGATGACGGAAGGATCCGGGTTCGTAACTTCCAACTTCTATTACCAGTTTTCAAAAGCGCCGGCTTCGGAATTATCCCTCGACGCATGGATCGACGGTTCGTTGCTCGATGGGTGGAACGAGGCGAACGACGAGCAGCGAACGTTGCTGCCCGAAGGCAATTATGATTTTCCTGACGGCAAAACGCTTTCGCTCTCGGCAGAAAATCAGCGTTCTGCACTTAAACGCATCCGCTTCATGGCCGAGAATCTGGCTCCGGGCGAATATTATCTGCCGCTGACGGTGGCTGAAGAGGCCGGAACCGAGGAGCATCAGACAATCAATTATCTCATTTCAATTCGCGCACGACAACTCGGGGAGTACAAGCTCAATGCCGACCAGGTATTTGCCGTATTCTATCTCGACACGGAAAAATACCAGCCGTTGTTGGTGGATGAATACCTCATGTCCAAGCTCGATGCCAATACGTGGGAAAATGCGTGGAGCGAGCGGGAAGACGGCTTGCGGACGATCGGTAACATTGTCAATTTGAACAAGGTGGTATTGGATTACGATGCGGAGACGGGACGCGCCCTGTTGAATCTCGGAAACGACATGCGCTATGTCCTCGACCATATCGACAAATATATCAGGCCCTTGCAGGATAAAGGCCGTAAGGTCTGCATTTGTCTGGAAGGTGGCGGAACAGGGCTCGGATTCTGCAATCTGACCGACGCCCAGATTGTCGATTTCGTAGCCCAGGTGAAGACCGTTATCACGGAATACGCACTCGACGGTGTGAATTTCTGGGATCGCAATGCCGCCTACGGCAAGGAGGGAATGCCCGCCATGAACACGACCTCCTATCCGAAACTCATCAAAGCGATGCGGGAAGCGCTCGGCAATGACAAACTGGTGACGCTGACCGATTACGAAGCCCCCACCGAGTATTTCTGGGATACCGGGGCGACCGGAGGCATCGAAGTCGGGCAATACCTCGATTACGCATGGTCTGGGTATCTGGACAATGAGAAAAATGTTCAGATTGTCGATCCCTGGCATCAGGGGCAGCAATATGTCTCGACGGATCATCCCCGCAAGCCTATTGCCGGCCTCGATCCTGCGAAATACGGATGTATCAATATTCCGTGGTATCCGCAGGGCCCGAACACTATAAATGACTATTTCACCGATATTTTCTTCTGGCGTCAGGCAGGAAACAAGCAGAGCAATATTCTGGTTTTTGAAAGTCTGCGGACGCTTCTTCAGGATAATTTCGAAAGCACTTGGGCTAGCAGCATTCAGGTTGGATATACGTATTTTGCCGACGATGGCGCTTGGATGATCGAGGATACACCTTGGGGCCCCTCCATTATGAGCGATAATGAATATTCATTCGATACATCTCTTTTGGGCAAACTCCCGAATGGTGGTACAGGATATAACAAATGGTTAAAAGACTGGTAAACTTACAGGCATGCCTATTTCGGTCTAAACGACATATTCTTTAACCCTTAAAACTCATTGAATGACAGAAAAAACAAAAACCAAAACCCAAAACAAACCGATTAACCAGTTATTGATCCTTTAAAACTAAAAACGACTATGAAACGTTATTTTGAAATTTTTGCAGCCCTTTTCTTGGGTACTACGATGATGTTCTCGTGCCAGCAGGCCGAGGAGCCGACGATGGATCAGGGCACAGTTCCCCAAACCCGTGCTTACGGCGATACGCCCGTGGTGGCCATCTATGTCGAGACCAACGACACCAACCCGCTCAATGCCGGAGATTACATGCTCTCCAACGGCAAACCCTTTGCCGGTATCGTGGAGCTGTTTGCCTCGAACATCCACAAGCGGACGGTGAACGGAGTGGTAGAGCCTACGCTCTTCCTGAATGACAAGATGACCAACCTGCTCGAAAACGGCGGTTATCAGACTTACGTGAAACCGTTGCAGGACAAGGGCATCAAGGTGCTGCTGACCGTGCTGGGCGACTGGCAGGGCATCGGTGTCGCCAACATGAACGATACCCAGACCACACAGTTCGCCAAGATCCTGGCCCATGCTGTGGAAAAATACGGTCTGGACGGAATCGGATTCGATGATGAGTATGCTAATTATTCGTCTACCAATTCTACTTCGTACAGCGAAATCATCACCAAACTCCACGCGCTGATGCCGGCCGACAAACTCATCACCGTTTTCGACTGGGGGTATACCAACACGCTGAACAGCGAGGCTAAAGCCTGCATCGACTATGCGTATCATGGCTATTTCGGTTCGAGCTTCATGACATCCGGTCTGGTGGACAAAACCCGCTGGTCGCCGGTATCGACGAATCTCGGCTCTGCTCCCAACGCAGCGACGCTGAATTCGCTGGCCAAGCGTGCCAAAGCCCAGGGCTACGGCGCATTCATGTTCTTCAACCTGCGTCGCAGCAGCAACGTTAATCCGCTTAACGGATTCAACGCTACGGCAAGCGGGCTTTACGGTCTGACCGTTACCTGTGAGAACGGCGATCGCCCTCAAGACTGGACTTTTGTATCGTCGGGGTATGAGATCAACATGGATGAAGTGGAATAACATGATAGCGATGTGTTTGCATTGACCGATTCGGATTCGTTATATACCCGAAAGTGACCGATTCCAGACCCGCACATCCGCAAACAGGTGTGCGGGTTATTTTAACTGATGAAGGGATATGAAAACGTTCCCCCATCCGAAAGACGAATGGGGAAACAAAAACTACCGCAAATACATTGACCGATTCGAGTCGATATATACCCGTAAGTGACCTTTCAATTTAAAAACTCTCCGTGGCCGGTTTGTGATAGTATTTATTTAATAACGCACGAATTGATGAATTCGTATTCAAATTATATTTAGTTGGTACAATAATAAGTTGAGATAGTATAAAATAAGCACGGACTCAACCTATTGACACCTGAGGAATGCTACAACCCGATGAACAGATAGGAGAGCCCGTGCTGTTTTTGCACGATTCTCCTATCATCCCGTCCATCTTGTCTTGGTAGCATTTTCAGGTGTCGATGACAGGATTCGACAGCTATTCGCTGTTTTGCAAAGATACGAAAAATTATCCAACAGATACTTTGTGAATACGAAAAATACACATGATTCTGCAATACGGAGATCTGTCTTATGAAAACGCTTATTCATACCCGTATATACGCGTTGCTAACTCAAAAT
>ENA-UOJN01002743-UOJN01002743.1-human-gut-metagenome-genome-assembly--contig:-C125IIP-NODE-2743-length-10691-cov-7.788172_pt1 | contig 10691 bp, 10 predicted proteins | sample MGYA00242350_ERZ723897 | MGnify/ENA metagenome assembly ERZ723897 | reverse complement strand
GAAATTTGTGTGTTTCTGATGTGGACAAAAACGTTTTCAGCTGATAGAATGGAAACTGTTCTTTCTCCGCCGTCCGCAACCGGCGGAGTGTTTTATTGGAAGCAGGAGGTTTCTCATGTTAGAAAAGTTCTTTCACCTGAAAGAAAACCACACCGATGTAAAGACCGAGATCATGGCCGGTATCACTACCTTCATGACCATGGCTTACATCCTTGCCGTCAACCCCAACATCCTGTCCGCAGCGGGCATGGATTCCAAGGCTGTGCTGATCGCCACCGCGCTGGCATCCTTCATTGCCACCGCACTGATGGCTGTGCTGGCCAACTACCCCTTTGCACTGGCTCCCGGCATGGGCCTGAACGCCTACTTTGCCTACACGGTCGTGCTGACCATGGGCTACAGCTGGCAGCTGGCGCTGATGGCAGTCTTTGTTGAGGGCGTCATCTTCATCGCACTGTCCCTGACCAATGTACGCGAGGGCATCTTCAACGCCATTCCCATGACCCTGAAGAGCGCCGTCAGCGTGGGTATCGGCCTGTTCGTGGCCTTTGTCGGCCTGCAGAACGCCAAGCTGATCGTCAACAGCGATTCTACGCTGGTCACCTACCAGCACTTCAAGGGCGCAACCTTCCACAGCGTGGGCGTGGGCGCTATTCTGGCTCTGCTGGGCGTGGTCATCACCGCCATCCTGCTGGTCAAAAAGGTCAAGGGCGGCATTCTGTACGGCATCCTGATCACCTGGCTGCTGGGCATCGTGTGTGAGCTGACCGGCATCTACGTCCCCGATGTGGAAGCCGGTATGTACTCCGTCATCCCCACCGCCTTTGTCAGCTTCGACTTTTCCGCATTGGGCGAGACCTTTGGTCAGGTGTTCAAGACCGACTTCTCCGGTGTCGGCCTGCTGAACTTCTTCGCAGTCATGTTCTCCTTCCTGTTCGTGGATCTGTTCGACACGCTGGGTACCCTGATCGGCGTGGCCTCCAAGGCTGATATGCTGGACGAGGACGGCCGTCTGCCCCACATCAAGGGCGCACTGATGGCGGACTCCATCGGCACCTGTGTGGGCGCTGTGCTGGGCACTTCCACCACCACCACCTTCGTGGAAAGCGCCTCCGGCGTTACCGAGGGCGGCCGCACCGGTCTGACCGCTATGACCACCGGTGTGCTGTTCCTGCTGGCTACCATCTTCAGCCCGCTGTTCCTCACCATCCCCAGCTTTGCTACCGCTCCGGCTCTGATCATCGTGGGCTTCTACATGATGGGTTCTGCCATCAAGATCGACTTCAATGATCCCAGCGAGGGCATCCCCGCCTTCCTGACCATTCTGGCAATGCCCACTGCTTACAGCATCTCCGAGGGTATCGCCATCGGCATCATCTCCTGGACCATCATCAACGTGGTCACCGGCAAGGCCAAGGAAAAGAAGATCAGCCCGCTGATGTATGTGCTCACCGTGCTGTTCATCCTCAAGTATGTGTTCCTCTAATTCTTTGAGCATCTAAAAAGCCAAACACCCCCTGCGGTCTGCCCGTACAGACTGCAGGGGGTGTTTTTGTTGGGGAGGAAAAAGCGCAAAAAAGCACAACAGCCTGACCCGCAGGCCCGGCTGTTGTGCGCTCTTGTATCCTTATTTTTTCCGCGAATGAATATGGATCTCCGGGATGGCTACATTGTCGTAATGGATGGGACAGTCTGCCTCCGGGGTACTGTCCGCCGCTTCGTGCCGCACCTTGCCGGTGTGCACCTCCGGCACTGCCACCGTTTCTTCCTGTCCGTTCTTTCTGCTCCGGCTCTTCTGCCGGAACCAGTTTTTCAGCCGCTGATGGATGGCCATAGCCTTTTCTCCTTTCCGGCACGGAGGATTTTCTCCCTCCGTGCGCACACCGGACGTCTCAGATAAAGTTGATAAATACCGTAATGACCAGACTGTTCAGGAAGTCCGCAAACAGGCTGCCCACCAGCGGGATCAGCAGATATGCCTTGACGGAAGGTGCATACCTGTCGCACACAGCCTGCATATTGGCCATGGCATTGGGAGTAGCACCCATGCCGAAGCCGCACAGACCCGAAACGATGACCGCCGCATCGTAGTCCCTTCCCATCACGTTATACGCCACCACAATGACATACACGATCATGAACAGCGTCTGCCCTGCCAGCAGGATGACCAGCGGCAGCGCCAGCTCTGCCAGCTGCCAGATCTTCAGGGTGATCATTGCCATGCCTAAGAACAGCGACAGGCAGATACCGCCGATATCGTTGATCTCGCCCATATATACGGTGTAGCCGCCGCCGTACTCGCCCACGTTGCGGATGATGGCCGCCGCGATCATAGCACCGATATAGATGGGGAAGGTCATCCCGGTCAGGGACAGCAGCTTGGAAAGCACTGTGCCGATGCCCATGGCAAGGATCAGCTGAAAGCTGGCCGCAGGGTACATACTGTGCCGCTCGTGCTTGATCTCCTCCTCCACCAGCAGGCTGTCATCCTCTGTCACCGCAGTGTCCAGCAGATGGTGCCGCTCAATAAGCATTTTGCCGATAGGACCGCCCATCATGCTGCCCGCGATCAGTCCATAGGTGGCGGCGGCGGTGCACAGGGTGGTTGCGCCCCGGATGCCAAAATCCTCCAGCACCGGGCCGAAGGCACCCGCCGTGCCGTGGCCGCCCACCATGGGAATGGAGCCGGTGCACAGCCCCACCAGCGGGTCCACCTGCAGCAGGCTTGCCAGCCCCACTGCAATAAAGTTCTGGCTGACGATCAGCACAATGACCACGCCCAGAAATACGATCATCGCCCTGCCGCCGCTTTTCAGCACCTTCAGGTTTGCCTGAAAGCCTACTGAGGTGAAGAACATCACCATGCAGACCTCCTTGAGGATGTCGTCAAAGGCGAACTCTGCCACGCCGGTAACGTAGCACACACAGGTAAAAATGGCGAACAGCACGCCGCCGATGACCGGAGCCGGGATGCAGAATTTTTCCAGCACCCGCACCCGCTCCCGCAAAAATTTGCCCAGCAGCAGCACCAGCACCGAAAGTGCCAGTGTCTGATACATATCCAGTTCTATCTTCATATCGTCTTTCTTTCCCTCTGTTTCCCGGCAGCATTCAGGATGCCACCGTGATGTCTGCCGTCTTATAGTAGGCGGCAGCTCCCTTGTGGAACGGGATGCCCACGCCCTCGGTCGCTTCGGCTTCGGTATCCAGCCGGATACCCAGCTGCGTGCTCAGGTTTTCGCGCCCGTCGAACAACAGCTTTGTCAGCTGCTCCACCTGCTTTTCCGGCAGCGCCGCGCTGGCCAGCAGCACCGCTTTTACGCCTACCGTCTGCACTTCCTCTTCCTGTCCGGGGTAAGTGCCCGCCGGAATGGTGCACACGCTGTAGCTGCTGCAGCTGTCCTGCAGACGCTTTGCAGCCGCACCGTCCACACACAGCAGCCGGATGCCGCAGTCCTCCGCCAGCGCGGTCACCACCGCACTGGGCGCACCGGCCGTGATGAACATGGCATCGATCCTGCCAGCTTTCAGCTGCGCAGCGGCATCCTCGTAATTCAGGTTGATGGTCTCTACCAGTTTTTCGTTCAGACCGTAGGCAGACAGGATCTGCCATGCGTTCTGCTCTGAACCGGACTCCTCTGCACCGATACTCACCGTTTTACCCTGCAATTCTTCTACGGACTGGATATCAGAATCTGCCCGCACGATCACCTGACAGGCCTCGGTATACAGTGCAGCGACCGCGCAGAATTTGTTTTCCATCTCTTCATCCTGAAAAATGCCGCTCTGCTCGTAGGCATCCTGCACAAGGTCTGCCTGTGCCACCGCCAGCTGCAGGTAATCCCCCATCAGCAGACGCAGGTTTGCCGCAGACCCGGCGGTATTCTTCAGTTCCACAGCGCCATTCCCGCTGTCATTTTCCAGCGCCGCAAAGCCCTCGCCAAAGGCGTGGTATACGCCGCCCTCTCCGGCTACGCCCATGCGCATCCGCCGGGCAGTGTCGGCAGACGTGCAGCCCGCCAGCAGCAGCGCCGCCAGCATAATTCCCGCCAGCAGCACCGCAATTCCTTTGTGTTTCAATGTTTGCACCCCGCATTCTCTCTGCCGCCGCAGTGCAGCAGATGATTTTTCTTCAATTATAAGCAAGTCAAAGGTGAAAATCAATCACCTGTTTTTATTTTTTCCGAAAAAGCTTCTGTTTTGTGCCGCCTGCAGCAAAAAAAGACCGCTGCACCAGATGCCGTGCAGCAGTCCTTTGTACCGTTATAAAGAGCGTTTCACCGCGAAGGCTCAGACCCGCTTTGTCTCTTCCGTCCGGGTAGAAATACCGAACAGCACAAAGCCGATGACAAACAGGATGGCAATGGAGCCAACGCCCACATTGGCGCTGCCGGTCAGCTGGCTGCCCACGCTGACGATCATAGTGCCAAGGAAGGAAGCGCCCTTGCCGCAGATATCAAACAGGCCAAAGTATTCGCCGGATTTTTCCTGCGGGATGATCTTGGCAAAGTGGCTGCGGCTCAGCGCCTGCACACCGCCCTGGAACATCCCCACCACAACAGCCAGCACCCAGAACTGCCACTGGCTCTTCAGGAAGAAGGCAAAGACGGCAATGCCGGTATAGGCCGCGATGCACACCGGGATCAGGATCTTGGATTCATATTTCTGGCTCAGGCGGCCGAAGATCAGCGCCGAGGGGAAAGCCACGATCTGAGTAACCAGCAGCGCCAGCAGCAGTCCGGTGGTGTCCAGACCCAATGCCGTGCCGTAGGCGGTGGCCATGTCAATGATGGTATACACACCGTCGATATAGCAGAAGAAAGCCAGCAGGAACCAGAATACCTGCTTGTCCTGCGGCAGGTGCTTCAAAGTCTGCCCAATGCGCACAAAGCTCTGGCGGATGGCGTGCTGTTCCACCTCCACATAGTTGATCTGACGGTACTTTTTCAGCAGCGGCAGGGTGACCACCAGCCACCACACGGCGGTAATGACCAGCGCGATGGACAGCGCAGTCATCTGGCTGAGCCCCACTGCGCTGCTGCCCAGCACCAGCGCCAGACAGACCACAAAGGGCACGCAGCTGCCGATATAGCCCCACGCGTACCCGCGGGAGGACACCATGTCCATCCGCTCCGGGGTGGTCACATCGCCCAGCATGGAGTCGTAGAACACCAGACTGCCGGAGTAGCCGATCTTGGCAATGATAAAAATGACCAGAAAGGCCAGCCATGTGCCCGCCAGACCCATGGCACAGCAGCCGATGACGCCCACAAAAAGGCAGAGCATGAAGATGGGCTTTTTAAAGCCCTTGGTGTCCGCCAGCGTGCCCAGAATGGGGCCCAGAATGGCGGTGACCACCGTGACGATGGAACTTGCGTAGCCCCAGTAGGCCAGATAGTCCACCTTGCTCACCCCACCGGCCTCGGCCAGCGCATTGAAGAAGATGGGCACCAGCGTGGCGATCATCAGCACAAAGGCCGAGTTGCCTACATCGTATAAGATCCATGCCCGCTCCAGCGGTGTCACCTTGAATTTTTCAGTTTTCATCGTATTTCCCTTGTCCCCTTTGCACCGCCGGGCGGCGCGTTTTTTAAAATTCCCCAAAAGTGTGGTCGTAGGCGGCATCCAGCGGCTCGTCCGTATCCAGCTTTGCCACATACTCTAAGATCAGCCGCTCTGCCAGCGGCAAAGCCTTGGCGTACAGCGCGTCCAGCTTGCGGTTGCTCTCGGTGCACTGCGGGTTCGGCTGCGGGTTTGCCACAAGGCCGTGCATCCCATCGTACTTGCCCAGCACCTTCATGCCGGTCAGCACCACCCAGCGCTTGACCGGGTTCGAAGCCTGCAGCACCTTATGCACCATGATCATCCCCTTCATGGCTTCCAGCGCGGTCTGCTCCGAGATATCCTTGTAGAACGGCGCAATGACCCGGGCGTTTTCCGCGCTGGGGTGGATATGGCTGGCGGTAAAGAAGGTCAGCGGGTCATAGCCATCCCGGCGCAGCAGCATATTGTCGAACTCGGTCTCGATCTCGCAGTGGGTCACACCGCTCTCCCGGGTGAACTGCTCCACAAAGGGGTGGCAGGTGCTGTCCAGTGCAAAATGGCACACAAAGCCCAGCGCGTAGGCCAGCGCAGCCTCGCGGTCGGCTTCCTCGTGCACCACCCGGCGTGCACGGTCAAAGAACGTTCTGCCAGGCTCGTCGTGCATGGCGTTGCCCAGTGCGGCGACCGGGGTAGACTTTTCTGCATGGTAATAGAACAACAGATCCGGCCCGTGCAGACCGATATCGTACAGCTCCCGGTGCGTCTCCAGCTTTTCCCGCAGCGGCGCGGGCAGGTGATCCAGCACATTTGCGCCAAAGCGGCGGTGTGCGTAGGTAGAGGGCATCTCTCATTCCTCCTTCTTGCAGTGCCAGCGCCCGCCGCCCTGTTCCGGCTGCACTGGCCAATAATCCTATCGTTTTCAGTATAGCAGAAAGTTTCCCGACCTTCTACCCTTTTGTGTCTGTTTTCTGTAAAAAGTTTTAATAATTTTGCTGCACAGTGGCAACCATCCCATCCATCTGTAAAAAGGCAAAATCATGCAAAACAAAAAAGCATCCGCAACATTCGCTTCTGAATTTTCAGAAAATCAGCGAACTTTTTTGCAGATGCTTTTGTTTTCAGATGGCTCGCCCTCTCAGTCAATGCCTATCGGCCTTGACAGCTCTCCCAAAGGGAGAGCCCTTGGCAAAAAGATAAACTTCGCGTGGACTGCCAAAGGCTCCCACTTTGGGGGAGCTGGCATCGCGCAGCGATGACTGAGAGGGCGAGGACGCTGACCTTGTGCAACAAAACCCTTCAGGTTCACACACTCTCATAGCCCTGCGGCATCTCGCTCTTGCGGTCGCGGGACATCAGGTTGCGCAGCGCGTCGCTGGCGCTCATGCCCTCCTTGACGATGGCGTTCACCGTCTGGGCGATGGGCATTTCCACATGGTACTTCTCCGCCAGTTCCATGGCGGCGGGCAGGGCGTTGATGCCCTCCACCACCATGCCTACCTCCTTCACGGCCTGCTCCGGGCTTTCGCCCTTGCCGATCAGGATACCGGCGCGGTTGTTGCGGCTGTGCATACTGGTGGCGGTAACGATCAGATCGCCGATGCCGGCCAGACCCGCAAAAGTCTGGACATTGCAGCCCATGGCCACGCCCAGCCGAGCGATCTCGGCAATGCCGCGGGTGATCAGGGCGGCGCGGGCGTTATCGCCGTAGCCAAGGCCGGTGGAGATGCCAACGCCCAGCGCGATAACGTTCTTCATGGCACCGCTCAGCTCCACGCCCTTGATATCAGAGTTGGTGTACACGCGCATACAGGTGTTGCTGAACACCTCCTGCACCACCTCGGCAGCTTCCATATCCGGGCTGGCGGAAACGATGGTGGTGGGCAGATCCAGCGCCACCTCCTCGGCGTGGGTGGGGCCGCTGAGCGCCACCAGACGCACCGCACGGGGGCCGTTCTCGTGGCTCAACTCGTCGGCAAGGATCTCGGTCATGGTATATAAGGTATCAGGCTCAATGCCCTTTGCCACGTCCACAATGATCTGGCCGGAGCGGATATAAGGCCGCGCCTTGGCTGCCGTGGAGCGCACGAACACCGACGGCACTGCAAACAGCAGCACGTCCTTGCCGGTGCACACTTCCTCTATGCTTTTGGTAAAACGCAGTTCCTGCGGGATGACCATCCCCGGCAGATTGGGGTGTACCCGGGTGGCGGAAAGGTTGTCCACCTCGGCTTCAATAGCCGACCACACCTGCACATCGTTGCCGCTGACGGTCAGCATCCGTGCCAGAGCCATGCCCCAGGTACCTGCACCCAGAACACCAATACTAAACTTTTTCACGTTCGTATCCTCCGTGTCTGCACCGGGCAGGAGCTCCTGCCGGTGGATTTGCGCCGCGCCGGGCCGTTGCCCCGCAGCTGCGCACTGTTATGTTCATTGTACACGAAAGCACCCACAGCGTCAAGCATCTGCCGCATTGCACAAATATTTAACAAGTTTATGCAATTTTTCGGTCACATCACACGTTTTGTGCAAACCGTTTGCGCTGCGGGGCATTTCATGCTATTATAGTATTCTGGTAGGTTTTGTAGGGATTGGTGATTCAGTCTCTTGACTTTGACCCTACTTTAAGGTATATACTGCTTTAGTCGGCAAAAGCTTTGCCGGTCTGCGTATTTTTATTTTGAGGAAAAACCGATGTTTGAAGCACTTTTATCCAACCGCACGGTCAGCGTGCTGGTGGAGGCGCTGCCCCGCATCCTGACGGCAGGCCTGACCATGACCATTCCGCTGACCCTTCTCTCCTTCTTTTTTGCCATGATCATCGCGGTGGCGGTGGCGCTGGTGCAGTACGCCAATGTACCGGTGCTGCGGCAGATCGCCCGGTTCTATATCTGGGTCATCCGGGGCACCCCGCTGCTGGTGCAGCTGTTCATCATCTTTTACGGCCTGCCCAGCCTGGGCATCATGCTGGACGCCTTTCCGGCGGCGATCATCGCCTTTGCCTTCAACGAGGGTGCCTACTGCGCCGAGACCATGCGCGGTGCGCTGGAAAGCGTACCGCAGGGGCAGCTGGAGGCCGGGTACTGTGTGGGCATGAGCTGGTGGCAGATCATGCGCCGCATCGTGCTGCCGCAGGCACTGCGCACCGCCGTGCCTGCGCTGTCCAACTCCCTCATCGGTATGATCAAGGACACCTCGCTGGCGTCCAATATCACGGTGGCAGAGCTGTTCATGGCGGGGCAGCGGGTAGCCGCCCGCACCTACATCTTCCTGCCCATCTACTGTGAGGTGGCCGTGGTGTATCTGCTGTTCTGTACCGTCATCACCAAGCTGCAGGCGCTGCTGGAACGTCAGCTCAACGCCCGCGGCTTCCAGTAAAAGGGAGGTGCACACCTATGGCTATGTTAGAGATCCGCAATGTGCAAAAAACCTTCCGCACCTACGCAAAGTCCGGCCTTTTTCACCGCCCCGGTGCACGGAAGGTCATCAGTGAGCTGCCCGTGCTGCGCGGGGTGGACCTGACCGTGGAAAAGGGCGACGTGATGGCCATTCTTGGGCCGTCCGGCTCCGGCAAGACCACCCTGCTGCGCTGCCTGAACTTTCTGGAGACTGCCGATGCCGGGCAGCTGGTATTTGACGGCGAAAGCTTCGACCTTGCCCATGCCAGCCGCGCCGACATTGCCCGGCTGCGCAAAAAGACGGCCTTTGTGTTCCAGAACTACAACCTGTTCCGCAACAAAACCGCCCTGCAAAATGTGACCGAAGGGCTGATTGTGGCGCGTAAGCTGTCCAAGGAGCAGGCAGATGCTATCGGCATGAAGATGCTTGCCAAGGTAGGGCTTGCAGACCGCGCCGACTACTACCCCCGCCAGCTTTCCGGCGGGCAGCAGCAGCGGGTGGCGATTGCCCGCGCCCTTGCCGCCGACCCGGAAATTATTTACTTTGACGAGCCCACCAGCGCCCTTGACCCGGAGCTGACCGGCGAGGTGCTCTCGGTCATGCGGAAGCTGGCCGAAGAGGGCATGACCATGCTGGTGGTCACCCACGAGATGGGCTTTGCCCGCAACGTTTCCTCCAAGACCGTGTTTATGGAAAACGGCGTGGTGGTGGAGCAGGCACCCTCTCAGCAGTTCTTTGCATCCCCCAAGGAGGAGCGCACCCGGGCTTTCCTGCGCAGGATCGCCCATACGGAATAAAACCACTTCTCTTTTTGCATTTTTTACGACAGAAAGGAATTTTTACTTATGAAACGCAGAACCTTTATTTCCCTGATGGGCGTGATGGCCGCAGCCGGGGTGCTGTCCATGACCGGCTGCTCCTCCAAGGACACCGCCGCCAGCACTGCCAGTTCCGCAACGCTGAATAAGCTGGACAGCATCCAGAAGAGCGGCAAGCTGGTGGTGGCGCTGGAGGGCGCATGGCAGCCGTGGAGCTACCACGATTCCTCCGACACGCTGGTGGGCTACGACGTGGAGGTATCCCGCGCCATTGCCGAAAAGCTGGGCGTGGAGCCGGAGTATGTGGAGAGCGACTGGGACAGCCTGTTTGCCGGTCTGGACGCAGGCCGCTACGACATGGTGTGCAACGGCGTGGAGGTAACCGAGGAGCGTGCTAAGACCTACGCTTTCACCACCCCCTACGGCTACATCCACACTGCGCTGGCTGTACGCAAGGACAATACCGACATTACCAGCTTTGAGGACCTGAAGGGCAAGACCACCGCCAACAGTCTGGCTTCCACCTACATGGAACTGGCCGAAAGCTACGGCGCTACCGTGCAGGGCATCGACACGCTGGAAGAAACCATCCAGCTGCTGACCGCAGGCCGCATTGATGCCACCCTGAACGCGGACGTTTCCTTCTACGACTACCTGAATGTCCACCCGGACGCAGACTTCAAGCTGGTGGCACAGACCGCCGAGGCCTCTCATGTGGCCATCCCGGTGCTCAAGAGCGAGGACACCGCCTATCTGGACGCGCTGAACACCGCTATTGAAGCTCTGCGCGCCGACGGCACCTTAAAGACCCTGAGCGAGAAGTATTTCGGACAGGATATTTCCTCTGAAAACTAATTTTATATGTAACCTTGCACCGCTGTGGAAAACCCGCAGCGGTGTTTTTTATGTCTTTCTATTGACTTGCACAAT
>ENA-UOJN01002740-UOJN01002740.1-human-gut-metagenome-genome-assembly--contig:-C125IIP-NODE-2740-length-10714-cov-7.565719_pt1 | contig 10714 bp, 10 predicted proteins | sample MGYA00242350_ERZ723897 | MGnify/ENA metagenome assembly ERZ723897 | reverse complement strand
GGGAAAGTGCTTTTGTCTTGCTCACTAGGGGGGGACTATAGCAACCGCTGCGATTCCAAAATCGATAGGGTAAAAGCCCTCCATACACAACTTCGCTAAATCAAAGTTTAGCGAAGGATAGGAGGCTTCAGGCGATAGCGGTGGTATTCCATACTTTTCCGTTGTCGCTTGCATTTTTTTCCGCAATTTTGCGAGTTTGTATTATACCTCTTTCGGCTAAATCTTTTTACACCTTCAGCATCCTGTATCCAATGCCGATATGCGTCTGGATATACTGCGGCGAATCCGGCTCGGATTCCAGCTTTTTGCGCAGCGTAGCCATAAAAACACGCAGCGAGGCCACGTCATTGTCCCAGGAACTGCCCCAGACTTCGTGGGTGATATAAGTATGGGTCAACACTTTGCCGCAATTCTTGGCCATGACGCAGAGCAGCCTGTACTCGATGGGCGTCAGGTGCAGTTCCTGCCCTTTCAAGGTGGCACAGCCAGCCGCAAAATCAATTTGCAGATCACCGTTGGTAAAAACCGAACAACCGGCGGCGTTTTGCAGCATCGAGATGCGGCGGAACGTTACCCGCAGCCGCGCCAGCAGCTCCTCTACCGAGAACGGTTTCGTCAGGTAGTCGTCGGCGCCGCTGTCCAAGGCTTCGATTTTATCGCTGTCTTCGCTGCGGGCACTGATAACGATGATGGGCATCGCAGACCAACTGCGAATACGGCGAATCACCTCGATACCGTCCAGATCAGGCAGACCAAGATCCAACAGCATCACATCCGGTGCATGGATCGTTGCCTGTTGGAGTGCTTCGGACGCAGTAGCCGCCGCAATGTACTTGTAATCCTGCGTTTTCAGTGTTGTGGTAATCAGGTTGCGGATAGGCGCATCGTCCTCCACAACCAGAATCAAGGGTTTATTCATGCAAAGAAACCTCCCCAAGGGGCAGTGTAAAAGTAAAGATGCAGCCGTGCGGCGTATTGTCGGACAGTGTAATGGTGCCGCCGTGGGCTGCGATGATCGTGCGGCATAAGGCCAGTCCCAGCCCAAGGCTGCGGCGGCTGTCCGAAATGCGTTTTTCCCCGGTGGAGAACATTTCAAAGACCTTTTCCTTTGCTTCGTCGGGAATACCGGGGCCGTCATCGCTTACCCGAATTACGGCGCTTTCCCCCTGCGCCGCAGCGGAAAGGACAATGTGCGACCCGGCAGGCGTGTATTTGATGGCATTATCCACCAGATTGATCAGGACCTGCACAACCAGCTTGGCATCCATGTGCGCCAGCAGCAGATCATCGTCCATCTGTACAGTGATCGTGTGCTGCCCGCTGTGCCGGTTGGTATGGCGCAGGGCTTCTTCAAACACTTCACTTACTAACTCCGTAGAGATGGACAGATTCATCCGCCCATCCTCAATGCGGGAGATGGAAAGAATGTTCTCCACCAGATTGATGAGCCACATAGAGTCGTCGTAGATGTCCAGAAATGTTTGCTTGCGGGTGGGGTCGTCCATCTTCTCATAGTTGCTGATGAGGTTGGAGGCATTGCCGGAAATGGATGTCAGCGGGGTACGCAGGTCGTGGGAAATCGTGCGCAGCAAATCGGCGCGCAGCTGTTCATTCTTGGCGCGGACGGCAGCGCGCTCTTTCTCCTCGGCATTGCGGATATTCTGAATCGCCAATGTGACCGTAATGATGGAAACGATCAGCATAATGGCAAAGGTGACAGGGTAGCCGCGCTCGTATGCGTGCAGCGTCAGGCGGGGCTCTGTAAAGCAAAAATTGAAAAGAAGCACGCTGGAAAACGAGCTTAAAAAGCCGTAGAAATAGCTTTTGGTAAAAAGCGAGGTCAGCAATGTCCCCAGAATATACACCGATATGATATTTTTGGTAAAAGAGAAATACCAGAAAATATTGCCGATGCCGGTTGCAGCGGTCAGAATCAGCACCGTGATCAAAAGATCCTTTGCCTGTCGGACGGCCTGCTCTTTCATTGTATCGGGAGATGGCTTTTTAATATTCACAGCAAATCCTCCCTTCTGAAGGGTATCATACCATATTTCGGGCGGCATTACCAGCGCCGGAAGCCTTCACGCCGCTCAAATTGTGCGCGGCGAACGCTGCGCCAGAACGCATCACATTGGACACCGATAAAAACAAGAAAAAGTCCTGCGGCCAGAAACAGCAAAATCAGCAGTGCCGTTCTCAAATGAACCACTTCCCTTGCAAACGATCAGATATGAAAGCACCGGCTCAGGGCCTTGCCCTCGCCCAGCACCAGCAATGTGCCGTCACCGGGCAGAACCGTGTCCGAGTCAATGTTGACGTCGGCAATCCCGTTGCGCTTGATGCCCAGAATGTTGATGCTGTATTTCTTGCGGATATTGATGTCGCCAACGGTCTTTCCGATCCACGCGGACGGCACAGATACTTCCAGAATGGCGTGGTCTTGGTCCAGCTCGATATAATCCAGCACATGGTCGGACCCGTAGCGGATGGCCGCCCACTTGGCCAGCTGCTTTTCCGGGTAAAGCACCTCATCCGCACCGTTGCGCAGCAGAAATTTAGCCTGCACATCCCGTTCCGCACGGGAGACGACCATTTTTGCGCCCAGCTCCTTCAGCAGGGACGTGGTTTCGAGCGAGCTCTGAAAATTTCCGCTGATCGCCACAATACAGACATCAAAATTGCGGACGCCCAACGCCTCCAAGAATTCCGCGTTGGTGCTGTCGCCGATTTGGGCGTTGGTCACAATGCTCAGAACGGCGTTGACGCGGTCCTCGTTTTCGTCCACCGCCATGACCTCATGGCCGAGCTTGTTCAGCTCCTCTGCGATGTGGCGGCCAAATCGACCCAACCCGATCAGTAAAATAGATTTCATGGTATGTACCTTTCTTTATCCTACGGTGATGCGTTCCTGCGGAAGCCGTGCCGCGCTGCTTTTGCTGCCGGAGAGCGCTGCATAAATCATAGTCAGTCCGCCGACGCGCCCAATGAACATCAAGAAAATTAAAATCCCCTGTGAGACGATTCCAAGATGCGGTGTCAACCCCAGAGACAGCCCTACGGTAGCGATGGCCGAGGTCGTTTCAAACAGACATTCGGACAGCGGCAGCGTCTCCACCGTGCTGATGACAAACGCTCCCGTCAGCGAAAGGACGAGATACAGTGTAAAAATAGCTGCGGCATCATGGACCGCTTTTTCTTCCATCCGCCGCCCGAACATTTCGGGGCTTTTCTGCCTGTGGAATACAGCAAACGCATTGGCGACAAGCACTGCCGCCGTTGTTGTCTTGATGCCGCCCGCCGTAGAACCCGGTGAACCGCCGATGAACATCAGCAGAATGGTAAGGCCGCGCCCGCCGCTGGACAGTGACGTATAGTCTGCCGTATTGAATCCCGCTGTTCGGGGCGTTACGGACTGGAACAGCGAGAGCAGCAGCCGCTCCCGCAGTGTACTGCCTTTGAATTCAAAGCAGAAAAAGTATAGCGTTGGCAGCAAAATTAAGAGCGCTGTTGCCGCCAGAATAACTTTGCTCTGCAGCCGATAGCGATGAAAGCAAAGCCGATTGGTCCGCACATCATCCCATGTCAGAAAGCCGATGCCGCCCACAACGATCAGGGCGGAAATCGTCAGGTTGATAACCGGGTCTGCGCGATATGCGGTCAGCGAGACAAAAGGCATGTCGGGGGTACCCATTAAATCAAAGCCCGCATTGCAGAAAGCGGAGACGGAATGAAAAACGGCTTTCCATATCCCGGAAACGCCGAAATCCCGGCAGAAAACCGGGAGCATACAAAGCGCGCCGATTCCTTCTATCATCAAAGAGGTACGGATCACAAAGCCTGTCAGCCGCACAATGCCGCCGACTTTTGGAGCAGACATGGCCTCCTGCATCCGCCCACGCTGGGACAGGGAAATGCGCCGACCTGATAAAAGCGAGAAAGACGCGCCGACTGTGATCACACCCAAGCCGCCGATTTGGATCAGCACCATCAACACGGCCTGACCGAACGCTGACCAGTGAGAAGCCGTATCCCGCACAACCAGCCCTGTGACACAGACGGCGGAGGTTGCTGTGAATAATGCCTCATGGAAAGGGGTGACGGTGCGCTCCTGCGCAGAAATCGGCAGCATCAGAAGTGCCGCCCCGATAAGGATAACCGCTGCAAACATCAGAATTATGGACTGAAAGTAATTGAGCTTACAGGCTAAACGCCGATGAAATGGCAAGAGAAATCACACTCCAGCAGAATTTTCGTACAATACAGTATAGCGCCGCCCGTTTAAAGATGGTGTTAAGCTTTTCTGCCGGAATATTAAGATTGCGTTAAGATTGCATTGCACCCGATGCTTCGGAGAGGATCGTGCATTGGCTGTTTCGTCTTTGCACGAAAAATTCGCCGTTTCCTTGTGGAAACGGCGAACGATAAACGAATACTGTTTTTCTGTCTGCTTGACGGTGTGAACCTCCAAGCATTTTATGCCTTTACTTCGGTCTTTTTGGGAGGAATGTGCAGCAGCCTCTCAAAACCCACTTATTTTCCAAGCACAACGGACAGCTTGATTTCCTTTTCCGTCTCGCTCAGGTCGAAATCGCCGCCGTCGGCGACGGTCACGCGCAGCTCATAGAGCACGCCGTCCGCCAGCTCCGTCACAGCCGCGCCGGTCTCGTCGGTGATCGACCACAGCTCGGGGGCAACCTTTGCCAGCTTGCCGTCTGCACCATAGGCGTAGAGCGTCAAATCGGAGGCGCTGCCGGACAGGTTGTTCATGCGGAAGGCCACCGTGGTATTGGGGTGCACATTGCGGATGGTTGCGGTGTTGCGCCAGCTTGCAACCGTACCTTCGCCGCCGTCCTGTGCAAACTGATCCTGTGTAAGCACATTTCTTGCCGCCTGATCGAGATCGACCTCGCGGTACGGAAGCTCGGGCAGGTAGACAAAGCGGTCCTGCAGGCGGAGCAGCTCCAGATAGCCGGTCGGGCAGTAGAGTGCATTTCCGCTGTTGCCGGTGTACATGCCGATGGCCATATTATTGTAGCCGTACTTGTTGGAAACATCCATCGTAAAGACAGTCTCGCCGGTTTCAAAGTCGAGAATGATGTACTGCCACATACCCGTGGTCAGATCCTGCACATAGCCGTAAATATAGCCCGTTGCGGTGGAGAGCTTCATGATCGCGGTGTCGCTCAGATCGTTTCGGGTCCAGATGCTCTTCATCTCGTAGCCGCTGTCGGTTTTCACGGTGTCCACGCGCTCGACGCCGGGGGCGATCATGGCATTGCCCTTCATCAGCCAGTTCTGGTCATAAATGTTGGCGTAGCTCTGGATCGAAGAATCGTTGTTGGGGTCGGCAAGGCCTGCGTTGCCCGCGCCGAACCAGTTGCAGACAATCGTGCTGACTGTGCCCGCGCCGTCATCGTAGACGATTGCAGAGTTCTCGATTGCCACCTGATAGCCATCGGGCAGATCATCGAGCACCGGCGTTTTTGCCACGACCTCACCGGTTTTCATGTCGAGCGCAAGAAGATTCACGGGGTCTGCATTGTCGGTGAACATCACAAGGTTCGGTGTCAGCGTCGGCGAGCAGCCGCCGCCCCACGCAAGACCGCCGCCGGTGGTCTTGTCGCCTTCACCGCTGACCTTCGCGCCGACGCTCTCATACGGCGTACACCAGACAGCCTCGACACCGTTGTTGGCGCGCAGCAGATAGCAATTCTTATTGGTCAGAATGACCGCGCCGTCCTTGGAGGCGGCAATGCCGTTCTCCGCGCCCTCGCCGGGCGTCAGCTCGTAGACGAAAACCGCCTTCGACAGGTCGGTCTGCTCACCGTTGAGGATCGCTTCGATTGCCGAGTGGGCGATATAGCCGAGAACGCCCTGCTGCTGGCGCTCGGGATAGATGCGGAAGCCGCCGGTGGCGAACCAGAGGTTCCCGTCGTAGTCAAATACCACGGAAAGAAGATTCTGCGTCAGCTCCTTGCCGAGCGCGGCCTCTGCCGCCGCCTTGATGTCGATGTCAAGCACCTTTTCAAACTCGGGAAGGACATTGCCCTCCTCGTCCGTTGCGCGGAGCATCAGTACATGGTTGTTGCTCGTCGGTCAGACGATGCGGTTTTCAGCGTCCAGGAAGGTGTAGGAGCTTTGGATCAGGTAGCTGCCGCCGTCATGCTGCTTCGGGGAAAAATAACCGAGCGTCTTTGTCTCCTCCGCATTCAGATCGCGGATGGCGATGCCGCCGAGCAGCGGAACGACTGCATGGCCGTAGCTGTCAAAGTAAATGGCGGGAGACGCATTCGCGTTTGTCGTCTCATAGGAGACATGGATCTCCGGATAGATGCCGAGCGGCAGGATCTCGTCGGTTGAATCGGTGTTATAGCCGTCGTGATGGATGTTCGCATCACTCTTTGCCATGTAGGGGTTTTCCTCGACCTGCTTGGGCTGCAAGGCCTTCACGGGGAGTGTGCCGGATACCGGCGCGGAAGGGGCCGTTTCCTCGGCAGGTGCGGCTGTGGCAGCCGGTGTTGCAGTGGCGGAAGGCGTCTGCGTGGCCTCCGCCGGTGCCTGTGCTCCGCTGCAGGCTGCCATCGACAGGGTCAAAGCTCCTGCCAGCAGGAAACTGCCTGCAGTATAAATCGGGTTTCTCTTTTTCATCGGTGATCCTCCTTGCTGTGTTGGTTGTGATCCGCTCGGGGCGAAGCAGACGGTTGTTTTTCCTCTACCCATGCATAAAGCCCATGCCGGAATGCTTCTTCCGTTATCGGCTCCAGCAGAAAGTAGTCTACGCGCAGCCGGAACGCATGCAGGGAAAAATCCAGCTCGCTGCACCAGATGATGCGCGTTTCCGGGAAAAGCGCCCGCAGGTGCTCCACTGCATTCAGCCCATCCACGCCCGGAAGGGAAATTACAGCGTTGGTCGGCGCATTTTTGCGCGCGACCTCAAAGAATACCTCCTGCCCGCGGTAGCAGTCCACCCTGGGAAACAGACCGCGCTCTGCGCAGAACCGTGAAAGCTGTTCTCTGTAAAAGGTCTCCTGCGTTTCGCTCTTTGTCAGCACGGCAATGTGGTACATTGCGCTCCGCCTCCTTTCTGCCGTCGTTGACTGTTTCTGCTTTCAGTATACGGAACGGTGCAGGCTTTTCAAGCCTTTTGGCACGAAAGCCCCAATTCCGGCACGAAATCGGGGTTTTCCGCCGTGCCGGAGTCGGAAAGTTGTGCTATAATCTAAATAGAAACTTTCCGGAAGGAGCCAGTCCGGCATGAGAATAGCAATTGTGGATGATCTTGAGACCGAGCGCGCGCAGCTGAAAACGCGCCTTGCGCGGCAGCTGCGCCTGTGCGGCGCCGAGGCGGAGCTATTGGAATTTGAAAGCGGCGAGAGCTTTCTCGCCGCAGAAAAAGAGCAGCGCTTTACCGCCGCGTTTCTGGATATTTACATGCACGGGATGAGCGGCATGGACGCTGCAAAGGAGCTGCGCAAAACGGACGCAGACTGCCTTCTGGTTTTTACCACGACCTCAACCGACCACGCGCTGGAGGGCTTTCAAGTCCGTGCGCTCCACTATCTCGTGAAGCCCTTTTCCGAGGAGGAGCTTTCCGCCCTGCTTGCCGAGATGCTTGCAAGACTCCCCCGCCCCGAGCCGGTCCTGACGGTGAAGGTCAGCGGCAGCGATGTCCGTCTTTGCTACCGGGACATTATCTCGGCAGAGCATTTTGCACATCTGATCAACATCCGCACGACTGCCCTGAAAACGCTGGTCACCCGCCAGAGCTTTAAGGTGTTCACCGAGCCTCTGAAAAAAGATCCCCGCTTTTTCGTCTGCGGCAGAGGCATGATCGTCAATTTAGAGCACGCCGCGGATTTTCGGGACGGTGCCTTCTGCATGACAGACGGCAGCAGCGTCTATGTCAGTCAGGAGCTTTTGAAGCCTGCCCGGCAGGCGTTTATGGAATTTCTGCTGCAAAGGGAGCGTATGAAATGAAGGATATTCTGCGTCCGATTTTGGAACTTCTCGTCGTTCTCCCCGGCCTTTTGCTTGGATATTTCCCTGTAAAAACCTATCTGAAGCAGTCCCCCGGAAGGCTGGCCGCCTGGCTTTTTCCCTTGATGGCGTGCCTGTGCATCGGCAGCGGGCTTGCCTGCTATCTGCTTCATGCTTCCACGGTCTTTGCCCTTGCGGGGGTCGCGCTGGCTGCGATCTGCCTGTATACCAGAACGCTTACCATCTCCCTCTGGAAATCCGGCACGATTGCGCTGTCCGTCTGCGCGGTGTTCGCGTGCGTGAACAGCCTGTCCCGTGCCGTCAGCGCCGCGATCATCCGGAATCTGCAGCTGCCGCCGGACGGACCGTGGCTCTGCCTGGGCGCCTGCGTGTTCTATAACGCCGTTTGCTGGGTCATCGTGCTGGCCGCGTATTATCCTGCGACACATACGGTGCGTGCGATGGTCGAGGACGACAATTTTGCGCAGACCTGGTATGTGTTCTGGGTCCTGCCGCTGGCGTTCATCCTTTTGAACCTTTTCATGATCCCGCGCTATCAGTCAACGCTCCAGACCGGCCGCGTACTGCAGGGCTATATTGTGCTGAGCAGTGCGCTTCTGGTCTTTATGTTCTGCTTCAATGCGGTTTTCCTGCTGATGGCAACCAGTCTCAACCGCAATGCGAAGCTGCAGCAGGAAAACCAGTTTCTTTCCATGCAGCAGCAGCGCTATGAAAACCTCAGGACCGCCATCGAGGAAGCGCGGCAGGCACGGCACGATATGCGCCACCAATTAAATCAAATTTCTGCGCTGGCCGAGGCAGGTGACCTGGAGAACCTGAAAAGCTACCTTGCAAAGACCGTCTCCCGCATCCCGAATCTTGATATGTGCTTCTGTGAAAACCGTGCGGCTGACAGTGTTGTCGGCTATTACTGCGCCATGGCAAAGCGCGATGAGATCCCCTTCCGCGCCAAGCTCGATTTGCCGGAAACACTGCCGGTTGACGAGATCGATATGTGTCTGGTGCTTTCCAACCTGCTGGAAAATGCGCTGGAGGCAAGCCTTCGCACCGCACCGGGCAGGCGGCAGATCGAAATAACCGCTTGTGTTCACGCCGACCGGATTCTGCTGATCGAGGTTGAAAATGCGTTTGACGGCGAGGTCAACGAAAAGAACGGCGTTTTCCGCTCCTCCAAGCGGCGGGAAAACGGCATCGGTATCCAGTCCGTCACCCGTATTGCGGAGAAAACCGGCGGCACCAGTACCTTTACCCATCAGAACGGCACCTTCACCGCCAAAGTCATGCTCTGCGGGTAAGAGAATATGCAGAGCATATCCTGACAGCGCCCGGCGCGACAAACCGCAGTGGGCCGGGCGGCTGTCCCCTGCTTTTACGAAACGAAAGGAGCAACACAATGGAGCAGCTCTTGCGCCAACGCGCAGAATCGATTTGGACAGCGGCCATCCGGTCCGTTTTGCCGGATGAGGCGGTGCGCCGCGCTTTGGAGCATTTTCACCCGCAGGGGCGTGTATTTCTCGTGGCGGCGGGCAAGGCCGCGTGGCAGATGGCCCACGCGGCGCTGGCCGTGCTGGGCCGTGTGGACGGCGGGATCGTCATCACAAAATACGGCCATGTCAGGGGGCCGCTGCCCGGCGTGACCTGCTGCGAGGCAGGGCATCCGGTGCCGGACGACAACAGCTTTGCGGCCACCCAGCGGGCGCTGGCGCTTGTCAGCGGTCTGCGGGCGGACGACACCGTGCTGTTTCTGCTCTCCGGCGGCGGCAGCGCGCTGTTTGAAAAACCGCTGCTGCCCGCTGAGGAGCTGCAGGCCATCACACAGGCGCTTTTGGCCTGCGGTGCCGATATTGTTGAGATCAACACGATCCGCAAGCGGCTGTCTGCCGTCAAGGGCGGGCGGTTCGCGCTGGCCTGTGCGCCAGCCGCGGTGTACAGCGTGGTGCTCAGCGACATTCTCGGCGACCCGCTCGATATGATCGCCAGCGGCCCGGCCTGTCCGGACAGCTCGACCTGCGCACAGGCTGCTGCCATTGCGGAAAAATATCGGCTGGCGCTCTCCCCTGTTGCTGCGGCACTGCTGCGGCAGGAAACGCCCAAAACGCTGCCCAACGTGACCACAAAAATCACCGGCAGTGTGCGGGAGCTGTGCCGCGCCGCTGCGGACGCCTGCCGCGCCGAAGGGTACGAGCCGGTTTTGCTGACGGACTGCCTTTGCTGTGAGGCCCGGGAGGCCGGCAGCCTTCTGGGAAGCATTGCCCGCACCCACGCAGGGCAGGGCCGCAGGCGGGCCTTTATCGCGGGCGGCGAGACCGTTGTGCATCTGACCGGCCATGGGCTGGGCGGGCGCAATCAGGAGCTTGCCTTAGCCGCAGCCCCGGCGCTGGCCGGGCTGCGCGGGTGCTGTGTTTTCTCGGTGGGCAGCGACGGCACCGACGGTCCCACCGATGCCGCGGGCGGCTACACGGACGGCGAAGCCTTAGCCGCCCTCACTGCGGCGGGCCTGGACGTGCCCCGTGTGCTGGCCGACAACGACGCCTACCATGCCTTACAGGCCGTTGGCGGTCTGATCATGACCGGCCCCACCGGCACAAACGTCAACGACGTGGCAGTTGTGCTGGCGGAATGACAAAAAGCAGACCGCTTAAAAACGCCATCCTCTGTTTGCTTCTATAATTTTCTTTTGGACGGGAAAGCCCCGCCGCTCTCATGGCGAGGGAGC
>ENA-UOJN01002733-UOJN01002733.1-human-gut-metagenome-genome-assembly--contig:-C125IIP-NODE-2733-length-10738-cov-15.326406_pt1 | contig 10738 bp, 5 predicted proteins | sample MGYA00242350_ERZ723897 | MGnify/ENA metagenome assembly ERZ723897 | reverse complement strand
GGAGTTAATATATTTAAACCTGATAAGCAAATAAACGCAAAAGCCAAAGCCGTTAATTACCGAGGTTTTTTTATTTTCTGTATTAAATGACGCATATAATCTATTTCGTTTTAGTCTGTTTTTCAGCAAAATAAATATTGCGGCAAACATAGCTAACAGTGCTATAACCAAAAGCACATATATTATTATATTTATAAAATCACTGTTGCGTTGTAACAGGCTGTCGTCGTCCGGCTCTTGCTCATAGCCCTCTGTAGGGTGATTCTGCTTAGAGCTGTCGTTATTGCTTACGTTGCTATCATTACTGCTGCTTGGCAAAATATCCTCTGCACTTTCCATTACATCAATATACGGCGGTGTAGCTTCAAAGGGCAGCCAGCCTACACCGTCTAAATAATACTCTGCCCATGCGTGAGAATGTGCGTCGTCAATTACAATTTCCGAATTTGACAAGGTGTCCTTAACATCGTCGGGTGTAATTAAATAGCCCTCAACATATCGTGCCGGTATGCCGTAATATCTTAACATAAGTGCGGCCGCAGTCGCAAAATGAACGCTGTAGCCTTGGTGGGTTTCCTGTAAAAATGCAGTGGCAAAGTCGTCCGAGCTGCCATTGTCCGGCTCGGTGCTATACTCCATACTTGACGAAAGCACATTAAGTATGCTTTGCTTTGCCGTGCTGTACTGCAAATGCTTTTCACTGCTCTTATAGCCGCCTAACATTCCCTCAAGGGTTGTTTTGGTTTTTTGGGGAATATACAAATAATTTTCATAAACATAGTCGCTGTAATGCGATTCAATATTCATATAGCCGTCAACTGCGGCTTTGTCGTCAATATCGTTATTATACAGTCCTGCCAACAGGTTTGTATATTGCTTAACCTGATTATCAACCGCTGCGTAGGTATAACTGCGTTGTCCCAAAAAGCCCGAAATTACAGGAGCTGTATCTGTTATTTTATTTTTATTTACAGTGTCGTAACTACAGCTGTCAAGCTCGTACGGGGTATACATATACTGTGTTGACGCACCTACATTGTTTATTATAATCCGGTTTTCACTGCCGTCTTTATTTAACTGCTTTGAAAGAACCGAAAGCTGATTATAACCGTAAAAATTGTTCCTATGCAGCCAGTAAAACAAATCAGCACTTTTATAAAGCTGTTTATTTTCCGGCTGTCGCCAGCTGCTGCCGTTATATGTACCGCCTACAAAGCCTCTTAAATAATACGACTGCGGACTGCTCATTACCACCTTTAGCATTGGTTTGTTGGTAGGCTTGTAGCTTTGTGCGTTATTAAGCCTGCCCTGAGGCATTGAGGCAGTGCTTCCGTAGAGAACATCATTAGCACTGCTTTGTATACCGTTTTTTAAGTCTTTGGCAGATGTATTTGAAAAGCCAACACACCCCACAACAATTACGGCGGCTGTAAAAAATACCATAGGTGCAAATGCTGCGGCTTTATTCCACACTGAATTACTCCTGCCAACAGCTGCTGCATTACAAAGCCTGCCCTTGTACAATATTAAAACCATTGCTGAAAAAACAAGCACAGTCGAAGCAGCATTTACCCCTTGTACAAAGGCAGAAAGCAATACTGTCACAACAGCCAAAGCAGCAGGCAAAACAGCAATGCTCCTGTTGAAGCACATTGCATTTAATAAAACCACAACCGAAGAAACAGCTGTAAAAAACAATGTCGATTCCACTGCCGATGCTTCACCGCACTGCAGCTGCGGCATAATAACGCCAAAGCACTCCCCTACAGTATTAAGCAGCCCGTTTACAGTGTTGCTAAACACATTTACTATATTTACATTTACTGTCAACAGCATAGCACCGGCTACAGCAACGGGAAGTAAATAAAATGTAGTTTTAAGCTTAGAATATTTCCCTGCAATAAACATTGCAAAGGATACTGCAGCTGTAGCTAAAGCTAAAATAGCCTGACTACAGTCAGCCTTTGTCACAGTAACCAGCTGTTGCAGAACGCCGAATGAAATAAGGAATGTAACAACAGCATTTAATATTGTACACTCGGCTGTGCTATTATATTCACTTTTAAATACAGCCGATTTTATATAGCTATTGTTCTCAGTCATTATTTCACCTCTTTATATTTCAATACAGCCTAAGCTGTCAATAATATCCTTGTTAATTACAACACTGCTTTCATTTTCGGAGCTATCAGTTGTAATAAATTTAATGCCGGTCTGCTCTGCTGTGCAAAGCTTTTCGGTAAAGCACAGAACAGATTTATATTCATTTGTAATATTATCTAAACAGTTAAAAATATCTTCTTCTGTTCTTTCACATCTTAACAGCTTAGGCAGAATTGCCGACAGGTCAAGATCATTTTCTATACAGTTAAATACAGGCTGACTGTTTTCTAAATAAGCTACAGTATGAACAACACCGTTTTCAATAAGCACCTGGCTAAGTGACACCATTACCTCTGCAAGCAATGAGATATTATCGGGATTTTCAGGAACTGTATTATTAAATATGATAAGAGTACAGTTTTCTGTGGGCATACTGCCCTCTTTTACAATCAAGTTATTATACTTACTGCTTAATTTCCAATGAATATTTCTTGGGCTGTCTCCCTTTTCATATTCTCGCAGGTTGTAAATTTCACTAATATCATAGCCCGGCATATTTTCGGCATACTTTGAACCGTTAATGTCATAACTGTTGGTCAGAAAGCCGTCTAACGAAACATCATAAAGCTGTGGCAACACGGTTACAGCCGAGCTTTCAAGCGGAACATACACGGTTTTACAGGTAAGGCAAAGTATATCGTACAGCTGTATCATTTCTATATTTATTTTAACAGCACCGCACAGTCTGCTATTAAATTTTATAGGTACCTCTGCCTCGCTTTTAACCCCCATAAAAGCTGTAGCAACAAGCGGCGAGCTTGTATTTGTCAGTAAATTGGTACACCGTGCAATTATTTTAACACAGCCGCAGTAAACTTTGCTGTTATTGGTTAGTATAATTTTTCCCTCAACCGTTTTCGATTTGCTGCAGGCATCAGGTAAAACCGCCTTTGCTTCAAGCCTTGCCGGCAACAATCTGCATACAATAAGCTGTATAACAGCAAATACAACATAAAACAGTGCTGCGGCAATAAGTGCCCCGTTTTCTGCATAAACTCCTGTTACAGTCAGCAGTAAAACTGCCGCAAGTGAAAATATCCACATTTTAGGCATAATGCTATACTCCCTGTACAGACACAGACGGTTTGTCTGTATTTTCTAAAATTTCGTTAATTACATCCTCAGCCGATACATTGGAAATTTTAGCTTTTCTGCTTAGAACAAGTCTGTGTGCTGTTGTACTGCAAAATACCTTGTCAACATCCTGGGGTATTACATAGTCACGGTCACTTAAAAACGCCGCCGCTTTTGCTATATTACACACAGCCAAGGCTCCTCTTGGGCTTACGCCAAGCTCTACAGACAAGTTGTTTCGTGTCTGTTCGGTAAGCGTAGTTACATATTCATAAATAGAGTCGTCAATATATACATTGTCAACCTGCTTTTGCAGCTGAAGCACCTTTGGGGTATTTAAAACTGTTTCCACCTTGTTTAGAGGATTTTCTGTGTGTCGCTGCTTTAAAATACTAACCTGTTCTTTAAAATCAGGATAGCCCATTTTCAGTCTTAACATAAATCTGTCAAGCTGAGAGGTGGGCAAAAGCTGTGTACCTGCCGAGCCTACAGGGTTTTGCGTTGCCAACACAAAAAACGGCTGTGGCAATGTATGTGTTGCTCCGTCAACAGTTACCTGCTTTTCCTCCATAGCTTCAAGTAATGCACCTTGAGTTTTGCTTGAGGTTCTGTTAATTTCATCTGCAAGCAAAATATTTGTCATAATCGGGCCTTGCTGATATTCAAAAACTCCCTTTGCCTTGTTAAAAATTGAAAAGCCTGTTACATCAGACGGCATTGTGTCTGATGTAAACTGTATTCTCTTATATTCAAGCCCTAACGCCTTGCCAAAAGCTAAGGCAAGGGTGGTTTTGCCCACTCCGGGTACATCCTCAAGCAAAATATGGCCCTTAGCAAGTATAGCCATAAGCACTTTTTCTATAATTAAATCCTTACCTATAATTACCTTTTTCACCTGTTGTAATACAGGCTGTACGCTGTTTTGCATATTATATCACCATTACCATTCATCGTTTTCCGGCTGTTGCTGTTTGTTTGCCTTTCTTTTTCTTACAATACCTATAAGCAGTACAACTACTAACAGCACAACCAATGCCGTTACTGCAGCAGTCACAGCTGTTGTGCTTTGCCGAGTGTTAAGCTCCACCTGTGCCTGCCTTAGGCTATCTATACCTAAAATTTGCTTTTGGTCATATTCACTAAGCTTATCTGCCCTGCTGCACAGGCTGTCAATAAGCTCCTTGTCCTCCTGCGAAATATTATCAAAGGGATACAATTTATTGGCTATAATGCTGTTAATATCCTCAATTTCAGTTCTTACCGAGGTTAAATAATCCAGCTTTTCTTTTAAATCTTTTTCTTCGCTCTTGTAGCTGTCTGCATTATCAGCAGCTAAAAGCTTTTTATACAGAATAAGCACTTTACTGTAGTATTCGGTAGTTAGATTTTCGGGTAAGCTTTTGTATTGCTGAACATCATAATCGTTAAATTCCACCTTAGAGCTTACCTTTTTGTCGGTGAAAATATTTGTAATTTCACCTGAATTATTTTCATCTGTAATGTCATACAGGGTATTATAACCGCCCCACATTCTGTACAGAGCACACAGTGAATACAAAACCTGCTGTTCTGCAATGACATTTGCACCCTTCCCCATTGTATGAGAAAAGCCGCCGTTTTCTGTTTTGAAAAGCATAATTCCGTCTAAAGCATTATTTCCGTTTTTAATAAATCTGCTGTCATTTACAGCGTCAATTTTACTGCAGCACAGTGCCGTAAGCACCTGAGCCGTGCTTTCGGCACAGGCCTCACCGTCCTGCTTAAAGCTGCCGTCTGTCTGCTGTTGTCTTGAAAGCCAGCTTAAAGCCTTATCCACAGCCTTATCTGCATTATGCTTTTTATATTTTTCATATTTATCGGAGCTTTTATCGGCATACGGTGCAAGTGCCTGAACTGCCATTGCCGTAATATCTACACTGCCTTCACCGTTATTTGCCGAAAAACCTCCATCGTCTGCTTGATAGGAAACAATTTTGTCGATTATGCTCTCTCTTGTGCTTAAAGCACCGTCGGGTACTGCATAATTGCCTGAATCAAGCGTAATTAACGCCCATATGCAGCTGTTTATTCCTTGCTGTGACAAATTTGCCCTATTATATGTTCCGTCACTGATAAGGTTGATACTGTTGCCCTTTGTATCCTTTCCAAAGGCAGTAGGGTCGCCGCCTAATGACAGCACCGTAAGTGCAATTCTGTGCCATTCGGTAGACTTCGTTTTGTCAAGCTTATCAGCGGTTTTATATTTACTTTCAACATAGTCCTGTAATGCCGTTAAATACGAGAAATAATCATCATCTATTCCCAAACGCCCTACAGAAAAAGCATACCAGTCGCCTGCTGTTGTACCTGCGGATACAGCAAGTGCCGACAGTAAATTTGAGGCCTTGTCAACACCTAGCTGCTGTTTTTTATGATTAATTATATTTTCTATTACAGACTGAATATCCTTTTCGTTATAATCCTTATGAGCCGCAAATGCTTCTGCAGCAGACGCACATATAACGCTTACGCATATAATTACGGCTAATACTTTTTTGACAGCATTACCATATTTTAGGATAATTATCTTCCTCGCCCCCTCTTGACACATAGCCGCCTATGTCCTTGCCATAGGCCAAAGTATAACGCAGGCACAGAGTGTCGCCGTCCTTTATCGGTACATCTGACAAGCCTCCGCCTTGGAAGGAGCCGTTTATAGTGTACATCCAGCCTGAGCCTTGCGTATAGTCATTTTCGCCGATGCTGTTGTTGTCCCTTGCACCTGTCCATGTTAAGCCGTCAGAGTTTATATAATCAACAAGCTCCTCGGGTATAGCAACATTCTCGCCGATGCCCTGCTTTTCGATGCGGCTTAGGTAAAAGCCCTGCTCTGCTGTACCCGTATAATGACAAACAAAGCCGGCCGACTCAAGTGCCCTAAGTACAGCCTTTGCCGTTGTTTCACCCTGATATATATCTACCTTCTGCGGCGAAAGCAGATAGTTAAGCCCCAAAACATTAGCGTCAACGCTGATTGTAATTATGCCTATTTTTTCGCCGTCAGCTGCCTTAATACAATTTATATTAAAGCTATAATCTGCATACCTGCCCTCTTTATCGGTAAGCCTTATATCAAGTGTGTTGCTGCCATTAGATAAATACAGCAAATAGCTTACATATTCTGATGTCCATTTATAATTATACTCTACACCATTTAGGCTTACTGAAATGCCGTCATAGTAAATTGCATTGCCCTTATAATCCTCGGCCTTTACATCCAGTGTAAGCTGATTTCCTTTAACATTCATACCGTTGCTGACATTTGTGTATGTAAGCTTTGGAGCCGTTTGTGGCGTAGCCTGCGGAACATACCTTACCGCAAAGCTTTTTTCCACTGTAAATTCATTGCCGTTTACATTGTCTACAGCCCTTAGGCGAATGGTATTGCTGCCTGTTTTTAGCTCTGCTGTATAGCTGTTGTTATTACCGGCAAGCACCCTGCCGTTTAGCTTTACGCTTAGTCTTTCATTGCCGCTTCCGTTTTTACAGCGGGCGGTAAAGCTGTAGCTGCTGTTGTGTACCGTAGTATTCTCAACGGTTGTATAAATATCGAACTCTTTTGTGGCAGTAGATATAACTGTAAAGCTTAGCTCTTTTTTATGACTGCCATACTGTGCAGACAGTCTGATGATATTTTCACCCTGCTTTAAATCGGCGGTATATTCGCCGCCGCTATTTTGCAAGGCAGTGCCGTTGCATTGAACATTCAGCGATATTTCTTCGCCGCCCAAAGCAGCATCGGCACTAAAGCTTATATCTTCACTGTCTACAGTACAGTCAGACAGATTTGTATTTATAACAATATCTCCCAAGTCAACATTAACAGTGTAATCTTTAAACACTGTAATTGCTTTGCCGTCAGTGTCGGTGTATGTTACCTGTACACGAATACTGTTTCTGCCCTCATTTAAAAGCACCTTGCCGCTAAACTGCGAAACCGTGCTGTCGTTTACAAAAACAGTAAGCTCCTTAACATTCAGCTTTTTATTTTTGTGTGTGATTTCAAAGCTGTAATTTCTGTTTTTAACTGTTTCACCGTCTTTAATTGTTGTTGTAAAATATTCAACATCAACCGTATTATCGGACGGGGAATGCTCTTTATTTGACCTTTTGTTTGTTGCTTTTTCCGTTGGCACTGTTGCAAGTACCGACCCGCTGTTGTCGGTATGATTTTCTTCTTTAGCGGCTGCGTTATTGCCTACAGATGAAATGTTGCCGCCTTGACCCTCACCGTTTACATTTTCAAAATAATTAACTGCGTTAGGTATTATATAAGCTTCGCCATTACTTGAATTGCCGCCCTGTGAAATATCTGTTGTTTTCTCCGTAACAGCAGTAGGCTGCTGTGATGTATTCTCTGTTACATCTTCAGCAGCCTTTGACGCTTCTGTTGCATTGGCAGCGTTTTCAGCCCCGTTAATTGCACTGCCGGCATATTTTAACGCAGCCTCATTAACTGATAAATCCCCGACATCGGACGGCGGAAAAAGCTTAGAGGCCTTTATATTATTTAATGGATTTTCCGGCTCGGCAGTATTTTGAAAAAGGGCAAAAAGCACCGACCCTGCCACACATAAAGCAAGAATTACCGATGCAGCTATATATACCGGCAGCTTTTTCCGTCTGTTCATTTTTGCCCCTCCTCCATTATAAATTTTACCTATTTAACGGTTTTGCCCTTCTTAGCACAAAGGCTGTTGCCAAAGCTGTAGCCATTACGGCAAGCAATACGGCTGTTGGTGCAGCTGCACCTGTAGCAACCTTTCCTGTTTGATTTGTATCGTTTGCCTGTGTACTGCTTGCAGCGGCATTATTGCTCGTTGCATTTTGCGTAGTATCCTGTACAGCTGTTGCAGGACTGGCAGGTGCATTTGTTGGTGCTGTCGGCACTGTCGGCTCGCTCGGTGCTGTTGGGGTTGTCGGCACTGTCGGCTCGCTTGGTGCTGTTGGGGTTGTCGGCACTACAGTAGGCTCACTTGGCTCTGTAGGGTCTGTTGGCACTGTTGGCTCGCTTGGAACTGTTGGTTCACTTGGTTCGCTCGATTCTGTAGGAGTAGTTGGTGTTAGCTTTTTAAACTCTTCCTCTGCACTAAGCAAGGCTTCATAGTTACTTACATACTGCTTTAAACTATCGTCTAGGCTGTTGTAGCTGTTGCGTGCAGTGTCTATTAAAGTCTTACTTTCAAGTGTAACGGTACCTATGTTATCAATGGCAGATACAACGCTTTCTACGGCGTCATAGTCAGTCTTTGACAATACCGTAACATCTACATTCACTTCCACAGGCTCGGCCACTATGCCAATTTCATTACCATTATTTTTGTCAAGCTTATCACCGTACCTCTGTATGTCATATGTCAGAGTAACATCTAAATAGTCCTCTGTAAGCTGATAGTCAGGGTAGGTAATGTATTTTGTAACATCACGCTGTGTACCGTTTTTGAACTTGGCAATTACTGTAATCCCCTTAGGAGCAAAATTGTCACCTGTACAGTACAAAGCCTTTTCAGGCTGTGCTGTAACCTCTAGGCTATCAATTTTACTGCCTATGGACATCATATAGGCAGAATCGTTTTTCATATACAATGTACCGTCTGTGTCTGCCACAGGGGTTGCCAATGCATAGTTTGCCTGTGCCTCTACAGGCGTAAACAAAACCTGTGCACAGTTTTCAACCTTTGTTATTTTACCGCCGTTGTTGCAGCTTTCGGTTACACCGTCTACAACCGAGGTAACTCCTTTTTTATCCTTTATAAATCTTACCTTGCCCGGCGTGTAGTTATCAACAAAATACACATATGAATATCCGTCTTTATCCTCATATGCCGTTGTAAGAAGGCCTGTAGCCTGTGGGTAGCCCTTGGTAGGCACTCTGTAAGCAATCTTGAATGAATCAAGGTCTATTACCGTTATGTTATGTCCGCTGTATTCAGTAAACTGTGACGAACCCGAAACTCCTATATATGCTCTGCCGTTATGTACTACAGGTGCAGCTGTACTCATTGCGGTTGAGTCTGTACCGTTTTCAAGCTTAATTTCTTTTATGTCATAGCTATCGGCATTCTTTTTAAATGTGCCGTTACTGTTTACAGCCGCACTGTAAAAGCTGCCTCCCTTACTTGTAAAATAATATCGGTCAGTTTGATTATCGTAAGAAACAGACGAGCGTATGTCACCGTTTAGTCCTTCTATTTTGTCAATAACCTTACCGTTAGTTGGGTTAAGTGAAAGTAAGCAAGAGGTTTTAGAGCTGCTTCCGTTTTGTCCGTCGTCCGTTCCTACAAGCAAATAGTCACTGCAAGCATATGCACCTGCCCAATAAAAACCGCCCTTATGGGTATATTGCCAAATGCTCTGCTTTTCCTCCAAGTCATTTTCAGCGTCTTCATCTTTGGCAGAAATACAAACATAGTTAGCCTCTGCATCTTCATTATTCCAAAAGCCTGTATACACACAACCGTTGCTATACACAATAGGACTGTTTGGCTGACCGGAAAGTTGGTCTTTATATATCCACAGTGACTTAAGGGTTTGTGCGTCAAATGCCTGTACCGCACCGTTTGCCAAGCCCACAAAAATCTTATTATCGGCATAGGTTGGCGGTACAATATTATAGCTTGATCTGCCTGCCATTTCGCTGTATGCCTGTACAGTACCGTTGTATTTATCCATTTTATACAGCCTTGTACCGGAACAGAAAATCAAGCTGTCACCTACAATTATAGGTGTACCTATTGCATTGCTGTCATAACCCTCGCCCACCTTTGTTGCCCAGTTTAAAACAGCGTCGTCTGCCAATGTAGGAATTTTACTGTTCACTACATTATTGTTTGTATTACTTACAACATCGGTGTTTTCTGCCACAGCCTGAAAAAGTGAAAAGGGCAGCATAGATGCAACTAAAGCACCTGACATTAGCACCGAGGTTGTTTTTGAAAAACTTCTAATCATAAAATATCTCCTCTAAAAATAAAAAGCCTCTCCATATGGTATGAAGGGGCAGAATACTACTATGCTTGGGCAGCACAGGCACAGTGCGGCAAAGCACACAGCCGTAGCCAACATTAAAATAATAGGGCCGCATCTTCATCGCCAAAGAATATATTACCTATGAAAATACGGCAGGTCTCCTGACTTATGATGTAGTGATACTCACACAAACAGCACCTTCTCTGCAAGGGCAAATGGTACACGCTGTTTCATCGTCAAATACAGTAATGGCGGTTGCTTCGGATTCTCACCGAATTCCCTATTAATCTACCAAGCACAAGGCTTTTCGAACCGTATTTTTAATATTAAAAGTGCCTATTATAAAAAACCGGCACTTATTCGCCCTTATTATACCCTTAATACAGCATATAGTCAAGAAAGCAGTAATTATATAAACTAATATAGAAAATTATTTTATTATAAGTTTTTTGGGGAATTTATGGTTGTCCATCTAGCCACGGTCTTGGTATGT
>ENA-UOJN01002732-UOJN01002732.1-human-gut-metagenome-genome-assembly--contig:-C125IIP-NODE-2732-length-10741-cov-32.184260_pt1 | contig 10741 bp, 8 predicted proteins | sample MGYA00242350_ERZ723897 | MGnify/ENA metagenome assembly ERZ723897 | reverse complement strand
CCCTTTTAAGGGTGGTTGCAGTCTTTTTTTATTGCGCGTTTTTTTACAGCGCCTGATTTTTTTAGCTATTTACTGTTTCCATGATAGCGTCGATTATTTCAGGGAAATACCAGCCACCCTCGGATCTGTTGAGAAGTCCGAAGTTCTCACCGTTTCCTATTCTTGTGCCGTTATCCCACCAACAGCATGGTACGCCGTACTGCTTTGCGGTGCTGAGATAATCCTTTACACACTGAACTCTCGCTTCTGTATTAACCTTATTTACAGAGCCGAACTCACCGATTATTACAGGTATTCCCTTGCTGAGGAACACTTCATTGATATCGGTAAAGAGTGTTGTGATAGAAGAGTCGATACTTGTATACTGATCTGTGCCTGCGGTATCAAGTGCAAATGAATATGGCAGATAAGCGTGGATAGAAACTATTATCTTATCGTCGCCCTGCGGAACTTCCAAAGCTTCCATGTTCTGCTTTGTTGATGATGCGGCATATGGTGTCACCATTATACATCTGTTAGGATTGTTTCCGCCAGAAGCACGGACAGTTTCAACAAACGCCTTTGCGTACTGATTTACAACCTCTCTTGACTCAGCGTCGCCTATCCACTCGTTGCCCTCGCCTCTAAGTCTAGGCTCGTTCACGCCCTCGAAAATGAGGTGTTCGTCATAGCCCTGGAATCTGTCGCATATCTGCTTCCAGAGGGCTTTGAGCTGCTCTATATCCTTATCGGCACGGTCTTTCTTAGGCATATACCACTCCTCGTGGTGGGTGTTGAGGATAACGAACATTCCGTTGTCGATACCGTAATCGACAATTTCCTGAACTCTGTTCATCCATGCCTCGTCAACTGTATAGTTCTCGTCCATGTGAGTACCCCATGAAACAGGAAGTCTGAACACGTTGAAGCCTGCGTCCTTGACCTGGTCTATCATCAATTTTGTGGTTTCCACATTTCCCCATGAGGTTTCAGCGTCAAGACCTGAGCCTGTGGCGTCCATGGTATTGCCAAGATTCCAGCCCACTTTCATCTGAGCCACAAGGTCTTTTGCAGTGGTCACTGTCATAGGGTCATTGGTATGCTTCTGAGTATTTTCTGTAGCTGAAGAATCATTTTCAGCCTTTGAGGAGCTGTCCGAACTGCCACAGGCTGTCATCATTGATACGCCCATTGCAAGGGAAAGCACTGCCGCAAGTAGTCTTTTGATTTTCATATTTTGGTTTTCCTTTCTCACCATATAAAATAATAACATTTATATTTTAGCTCATTAATGTGGATTTGTCAATAGGAATAATAAAATTAGATAAACGCACAAAGTTCTGTTGAAATGTGACTATATATACAAAATTTGTTTTTTGTTATTTATTTTGCCCATTGACAATTATAATCATAAACTGTATAATTTAAACATAGGATATTTAATTTGAAAATTATATGGGGGTACAACTATGAAAGCTAAACACGTTGGTATAATAATATGGGTAATTGTTGCCGTTGCATTTATATTTTGTTTTTGGTATTTTGGCATAAAGAACATAGTTTCTTCTGATGAACCTGAAGATGATGAAAGCGGAATAAATACCTTTAACTACAGCTGTCCCCATGACGATACCTATCAGGAACCAACGCTGAATATGGGAAAATATTATCCAAACGGAGATACAAGCAAAGATTATTTTATAATAGGAGAAAACAACACTCTGAAATACAGCGGAAATTCGGAATATCTTTGCAATAAGCTGTTTACGTTTTATGACGAGACCGCAAAGCAGGATACGATAAAAATGTGGTCTGAAACCAGAACATATACTATTAAAACCTATCACGAAGCAAGAGATCAGATACTAATTGAATTTGACTATGGAAAACATGAAAATGCTTTCGCTTTAGCATTTAATTATGTTGATGAAAACACATTCGTCGCCGTAGATACTTACATTCGTGTTCCCGACGATTCTGCCGCTGAATCGGAATCTTATTCCGACGATGTTTCGGTAAATGAAAGCAAAATTTCATAGTAAAAAAAACTTCAATGGCAAAAAATGTCATTGAAGTTTTTATTTATGTTTTATGTTTCAGCCGGCTTTTCCGGAATTATCGGGGTAAGCTTTCCGTCACGGAGAAATTCTATGTAATCTTCTATGGAATTGATCGGCTCGTCAGTTGCAACGCCGCTGATACGGCTGTCCTCCACCCACAGGTGGTGATTGTCCGTACCGCCTGTTTGCTTAAAGCCGAACTGCTCGGCATACCATTTTGCACGCTGATTATAGACCTCTTTGCCGTTTCCGCTGTTATAGACCTCAACGCCGTCTATCCATTTCGGCAGAAGCTTTATTTCATGGATATACCAATCCGCCTCACGAAAAGGGTGGGCATGGACTAACACGCCACCTGCTTTATGCACTCTGTCGGCAAACTGATAAAAGCTTATATCACTGATGTTATCATTGGCAAGAAGAAAGTCCTTGTCGATACCATAGGTCAAAAGGTCTGCACCGAAGTAGGAATACTCCAGACCGAAAAAAACTTTCAGACCTATCTTGTCACCCTCTTCTTTGGCATTCTCATAACCCTTGCAGAACTTGTTCACTCTGTCCTCCCAACTGTCAAAGTTGGTGACAGCACAGTTGCCGTTGAAAAAGTGGTCGGTGACGATGATCCCGTCATAGCCTAGGGCTTTATAACGCCTTGCCTGCTCTGCTCCGCTTGCAGAGGCACAGGCGCTTCCCTCGGCGGTATGCAGGTGTGTTTCATACCTGAACATCAGAAGTCCACGCCTCTGTTGATGACCTCCATGCACATTCTGCCGTTATGATAAGGGCATTTCCATGGGCCGACTATCTCTTTCCAGTCATGCGGCTTATGGTCATAGGAAACCTCGGCATACCATTCTGAGCCTTCTCTCTTGTCGATTATCTCAGCCTTGATATACTCCCAAACGCTTCTTGCACTTTCAAGGAACTTCTTTTCTCCGCTGTGCTGATAAGCGTTGATGAAGCCAACAACAGACTCGGCTTCTACCCACCATACACGCTTCTTGTCTATCTTATCGTTCTCACGCTCGTTGTTCAGTGCGCCGTTATCCAGAGCGATGTTCTGGATATTATGAGAGATTTTAAGATCCATTTCAGCAAACTGCTTTTTAAGCTCCTCGTCGCCCAAAGTATCGCAGGCAAGATCCATAAGCCATGTTGCTTCGATATCGTGACCAAATGAATGGATATCTCCCACAAGGTCGAACTTTGTGTCAAAGAAAACTTTCAGAGCGTTTGTTTCAGGAGTATAAACAATATCTCTCATCTGACCAAGCTGGAATTTAAGCCTTTTAGCAACTTCCTCGTTGTGGTCTGCCTTATAAAGCTCGGTATAAGCTTCGATAAGGTGGAGGATAGCATTCATGGTCTTGTCAGCATGCAAGCCATTCTCAGAAAGAGCGTCATTTGATACCAAGTTCCACTGTCTGTCAAAAGCTTCTCTGTAGCCGTACTCGTCGAGAGTGTTGTTCTCGATGTCGTGGAAAAGCTTATAGGCAAGCTCCAGAGCTTCCTTATCTCCGCTTGCGTTATAGTAACATGACAGTGCATAGATAGCAAATGCGATGTTGTATGTATGCTTCATAGTGTCGGCAGGCTCGCCCTTATAGTTCATCATCCAATAAACTCCGCCGTACTCATAGTCGATACAGTGGTTTTTGATAAACTCGTAAGCGTGGCGTGCGTTGTCAAGAAGTGTCTTATCGCCCAGAGTGATATACGCTTTTGAATAGAACCAAAGTATTCTTGCGTGGAGGATAACGCCCTTATCAGCCTGCTTATCCAGCTTGAGGTCATAGCTCATAAAGCCGTAAAATCCACCGTTCTCATCATCTCTCAGCTTGTTCCAGAAGGGAATGATATGTCCTGTAAGTTCCTTTTTGACTTCTTCAATTATCATCGTAAAAACTCCTTTTAAAATATATTGTCTACGATTTTTCTATTTCAACATTTCTTTAATTTTTCTATTTCAATATTTTCCTTGCCTCAACATAAAATCTCTTATCCTCGGCATGACCCATGGAGAACGTTTTTCTTGGCAGTGCGCCGTCAACTATAACTGTAGGGAAAAGCTCTTCCTTGCCCATATCAGGGAGCATAAAGCCTATGGAATTTTCCTTTGCGGAAAGCTCTCTTATTACCTCTGCACCGTGGATATAGTCCACCTTGCCGCCCTTTTCCTTGATATAGCTGTCAAGGAAATTCTGCAATGAGCCGACAGTGAGCTTTGAAGTTGGCTTATGTATATAGAGAGTCTTTTCCTCGCCATTGTCGCAGACAACTATTGCCTGCTCCGACTTTTCCTCAGAAAGCTCAAGAGCCGCTGTCATTTCGCTCATAAGAGCCTTTGTATCAACGTCTGTAACTATCCTATGGATAGCTTCAAATTCAAGTGCAGGCGAATGGAGATTCACTATCTCCACAAGGGCATATCTGCAAAGTGCATTGCTCATGTCCTTATCAGGGTTCTCTCTCTTCTGCTCCTCGTAAAATTCCTTTGCAGTAGCAAGAGAATGGTTGCCGTCACCCATAGCGTAAACGAGCGGTGAAGTTTCCTTAAGACCATACTTTGTATTGAAAGCGTCGATATCACCAAGCTTTTCAAGTGCGGCTATTATCTTTTCCTGCATAGGCTTTTCAATAAGATAGCCTGCGATATGACCACCCTTTTTCATAAGGTCAAAGTCATAGAGCTTTTTCATTTCTCCCTTGTGGACTTCAAGCGGCTCAACAACGCTTTTTTCTGTATCGTCAACGAGTATCATGATATGCGGAAGCTCAACAGGTGCGCCACGTCTTACCTTTATTCTAGGCGGTATTCTCTCCACAACTGTGGCTTCTGTTGCTCTTACGGCAGACTTCGAGCCTTTGCGGTAGTCATACTCTTCAAGGTCGATAGCGCCAACAATGCCCGCTCTGACCTTTCCATCAGACTGTGTTCTTTCAACGTATATCATAGCGTCCTTATACTCTTCAAAAACGCCCTCGCTGATATAGCTGTCCATATTCTTATGTATGTCGGCTATTCTTTCATCAACGTTATCGTCCTCCAGATAGACCTCAGGCAGGATAAGGTTAAGTGCGCTTTTTGCACCCTCTGTTATCTTTTCCACGTCAGCCCAATACTCAGGCTCAGAGGTATACTGGTCGCAGGCAACTACTGCCCATTTTGACATATCGGCGTTCTTAGGCAGAAGTATATCTGCGCTTTTAAATGCTGTTGACATTTCACTACACTCCTATTATTCTTATATCCAAAACAGGACGGCTGTTTTCACCGTCCTGCATATTGTTTTTATTTCTCAGAGCTGTCAGAGCTATTCTCTGCCTGCTCGGCTTCGTCAGCCTGTACACCGTTTCCAGCACCACAGCAGTTCTTATACTTCTTGCCGCTTCCGCATGGGCAAAGATCGTTCCTGCCCGGCTTCTTAGCCTTTCTTACGGTCATGTTATGATGCTCGCCCGGCTTGAGAACGTCCTCTCTCTTTGGAGCGGCGCTGTTCTTCCTTACCTGAATGGTGAACAACATTCTTACAGTGTCCTCACGGATAGAAGCTACCATATCGTCGAACATATCCATACCTTCCATACGATACTCGACTACTGGGTTCTTCTGACCGTATGAACGCAGACCGATACCCTTTTTCAGCTCGTCCATATCGTCGATATGTGCCATCCACTTTGTATCGACAACTTTAAGCAAAACGACTCTCTCTATCTCATGAAGAAGCTCCTGACCAAGGTCTTCCTCACGCTTTGCGTATATCTTCAAAGCTCTGTCTTCAAGGAGGTCAACGATATCCTTCTTTGTTATCTCGTCAAGCTCCTGTGGGGTATAGTTGAAGTCGTCCTCAACTGTGATTATGCCCATAAGTCTGTCCTTAAGACCCTGCAGGTTCCAGTTATCCTGAACGTCCTCGTCAGTGATATACATATTTACAGAATCCTCAACGAACTCCTTTATCATGCCGAGGATATTTTCATGGAGATCCTCTCCGTCAAGCACCTGCTGTCTTTGCTTATAGATTATCTCACGCTGTGTGTTCATAACGTCGTCGTAGTTAAGGACGTTCTTTCTGATGTTGAAGTTTCTGCCCTCAATCTTCTTCTGTGAGGACTCGATAACACCTGTGAGCATTTTTGACTGTATTGGAGTATTCTCGTCAACTTTGAGAGTGTCCATCATGGCTGTTATTCTCTCGCCGCCGAAAATTCTCATAAGGTCGTCTTCAAGTGAGAGGAAGAATGTGCTTTCGCCCGGGTCGCCCTGACGGCCTGAACGTCCTCTGAGCTGATTGTCGATACGTCTTGACTCGTGTCTTTCTGTACCGATGATATAAAGTCCGCCTGCTTCTCTAACCTTTTCTGCAAGCTCCTTTACCTCTTCTGAATACTTTGCATAGAGCTTCTTATACTCTGCTCTTGCAGCCAGAACTTCCTCGTCCTGAGTATTTGAGAAGCCTGCTGCCTCGACAGCCACTTCTTCAGAATAGCCCATTTTCTGGAGGTCTGCAAGGGACTTATACTCAGCATTACCGCCAAGCATGATATCAGTACCACGTCCTGCCATGTTGGTAGCGATAGTAACAGCACCGTATTTACCTGCCTGTGCAACTATCATAGCCTCACGGTCATGGTGCTTGGCGTTAAGCACTTCATGCTTGATGCCCTTATTTTTCAGCAGTCTTGAAAGATACTCTGACTTCTCAACGGAAACAGTACCAACGAGTACCGGCTGTCCCTTTTTATGGCACTCTATCACCTGCTCGATAACAGCATTGAACTTGCCCTTTTCTGTTTTGAAAACAACGTCTGGGTGGTCAATTCTGATAACAGGTTTATTTGTCGGTATCTCGATAACGTCGAGCTTATAGATCTCTCTGAACTCGTCCTCCTCAGTAAGTGCAGTACCTGTCATACCTGACAGCTTGCCATAAAGACGGAAGTAGTTCTGATATGTGATAGTAGCGATAGTCTTTGACTCTCTTGCTATCTCAACGCCCTCTTTTGCCTCGATAGCCTGATGCAGACCGTCATTGAAACGTCTGCCCTGCATGATACGGCCTGTGAACTCGTCTACGATAAGAACTTCTCCGTCCTTAACAACGTAGTCGATATCCTTTTTCATAACGCCGTTTGCCTTGATAGCCTGATTGATGTGGTGGGCAAGGGTCATATTGTCAGCGTCCATAAGGTTTATAACGTTGAACGCCTTTTCTGCTTTCTTAACACCGCTCTTTGTAAGAGTTGCGGTCTTAGCCTTTTCGTCGATGATATAGTCGCCGTCCAGAAGGTCGTTATCTGCCTTATCGTCCATTTCAACAACTGTAACAGGCTTCAGGGTCTTTGCAAATCTGTCGGCAAGTGAATAAAGCTTTGTTGACTTGTCGCCCTGACCTGAAATGATAAGCGGAGTTCTTGCTTCGTCTATGAGGATAGAGTCCACCTCGTCCACGATAGCGAAAGCGTGCTCTCTCTGAACCTTATCTTTCTTATAGATAACCATGTTGTCACGGAGATAATCAAATCCGAACTCGTTGTTTGTACCATATGTAATATCAGCGTTATAAGCTTCCCTCTTCTGCTCCTTGTTCATGCCCGTAAGCACAACGCCGATAGAAGTGTTCAGGAAGTGGAACACCTTGCCCATTTCCTCAGACTGGAACTTAGCAAGATAGTCGTTTACTGTTACAACGTGAACGCCCTTTCCTGTAAGGGAGTTAGCATAAGCCGCCAGACAGGCAACGAGAGTTTTACCTTCGCCTGTTTTCATTTCGGCGATACGTCCCTGATGAAGAACGATAGCACCGATTATCTGAACAGGGTAAGGCTTTTTGCCAAGCACTCTGAACGCAGCTTCACGGCAAACCGCAAGAGCGTCAGGAAGAACGTCATCAAGAGTTGAAAGCTCGTCCAGCTTGCCCCTCAGAATGGCAGTCTGTCCGCCCAGATCCTCGTCAGACATATCGGCATACTTACTTTCAAGCTCGAGTACCTTATTCTTTATAGGCTCGATCTTGGCAAGCTCTTTTTTAGAATAGTTGCCGAATATTTTATCAAATAATCCCATGTTTCAATCCACCTTTATTTATTCTCCTGCCAGAATTTATGACAGGAAAAAGTTAAAAAATATACTATGCTATAAATACACTATTATATTATACAATATCCCCTTTTAAAAGTCAAGCAATTTATGTGACGTTTTACAAACAAAAAACGACGGACAGTGTTTTCTCACTGCCGCCGCACCAATGGACTATTTCTGCATTAGCCTGTATTCGCTGATACCTGTCAGCACTGTAAATGCCACCTGACGCTGATAGTCCTCATTCTCCAATTTCTGAGCCTCCTCAGGGTTTGAAAGAAAACCGCACTCTATCATCACCGCAGGGTTTTTGGTATTATTAAGCAGATAAAGCTCGTCGCCTACCGGCTTAGTTTCTCTGGTATTGTCAGGCTGTAAAAGGGAAACGAACTGCTTTTGCATCACTCCCGCAAGCTTTTCACCCTCGGCATTGTCTTTAGAATAGAACATCTGCGCACCGCTGTAGCGGCTGTCGGTAAACTGATTTTGGTGTATGGAAACTGATATGCCCTCGGAATATTTCGAGAATATGGCAAGGCGGTTTTTCATATCGGACTTTTTCTGCTCCCCAAGCCCCTCTGTGCCTTTGTCATAGATAGAGATATCGCTTTCACGGGTGCAAACGACATCATAGCCAAGAAGCTTCAGACCGTCACGGAGGCTTTCCGCCACCGCAAGGTTTATCCCCTTTTCAGGCGTGCCGTCAACGGATACACAGCCTCCGTCCATACCACCGTGACCTGGGTCGATGACCACCACAGGCTTATCCATGGTCGTTTTCACCGTCCCACCTGTCATGACGGCTTCGCCGTTGTTTTTGCCATACCAGCACACTGCCGCAAAGCCTGCTATCACCACACAGCACAAAATATTCTGCAATCTTCTGAACATATATCCGCCCTCCTAGTTTTTGTCCTTTGTACAAGTTATGCGGACAAAGGACGGCTTATGCAAAAAAAATCACCGCACCACGAAAACGGGTACTCGTAAAGAAGTTTTTATGATTTGAAGATGAGGTTGCGTAACCATGGCGGTTACGCAACCTTTCTCTTTTTGTCGTACTTCATACTGTCAGCGACCGCAGTTGATACTGCGACATCGAAGCGATAATAAATGTCGATCTGCTGTGTGCGGTGACCGCTGCTCTTATCGGGAGCATGAACAACGATCTTCTCAATAAGTTCATGCATGATCTCAGGAGTAAGCTCCGTGATACGCTCATACTTCTGCACCACGCTGATGAATGCGGTCACATCGGCTGACTTCTGCTCTGCCGTTTCGATGAAGTCAGTAAGCTCTGCTACGGTTGCTCTCAGTTTCTTCTGCTCGTCCTCATATCCTGCCGACATTATGGAAAATCGCTCATCGGAAATCTTGCCCGATACGTTATCCTCATAAAGCCTTGTGAACAGTCTGTCCAGTTCTGCGATGCGCTTCTCCGATTCTTTCAGCTTCTTCCTGGACTTGGAAAGCTCCGAGGACTGCTTCTGAACGGAATTATCCATAGCCATCTGCACCTGTTCACCGTTTTCATCGGTTTCGTTGCCGACTGCTTCTGAACGGAATTATCCATAGCCATCTGCACAAACTCGTCCTCGTTATCCTTGACAAAGGCAACCATCTTATTTAGTTCACCGAGTATGATCTCTTTCAGCACTATTGTCCTGACGAAGTGAATTGTACAGCCGTTCTTGTCTTTTGCATAGGTGCCACATTTCAGATGCTCTTGGTCGGCAGTCATGGTTGTCGCTCGGCACAGATACAACTTCTTTCCACAGTCGGCACAGTAACAGATGCCTGAAAACGGATTGACTTCTTCGTGCTTTGTCGGACGGCGTTTGTTCTTGCGAAGCTCTTGCACCAAGTCAAACTCTTGCTGAGTGATAATGGCTTCATGGGTATTCTCAAAGATTAGCCAATCCTCTTTCGGGTTATCCACACGTTTCTTGTTTTTGTAGGACTTCACATGAGTGCGGAAATTGACTGTGTGTCCGCAGTATTCAGCCTTTTCGAGAATATGGGCAATTGTCTCATTGCCCCAACGGTGCAGCTTGGCATTCTTATGACCATTATCCCTGCCCTGCGACAATGCGTAGGCAGTTGGCGTGGGGATGCCTTGTTCCGTTAATATGCGAGCAATCTGCGTCGGACCATAGCCGTCAATGCAAAGATGAAAAATCTTGCGAACGACCTCTGCGGCTTCATCGTCGATCACCCATAAGTTCTTATCCGTTTCCGAGTGCTTGTAGCCGTAGATTGGATTGGAAAGATGTTTACCCGACTGCCCCTTTGCCTTGAAAACAGCCCTGATCTTCTTGCTCGTATCACGGGCGTACCAGTCATTAAAAATGTTCTTGAAAGCCATCAGCTCATTTTCAGACTTTAAGGTATCCACGCCGTCATTGATAGCGATATAACGAACATCATGATCCGGAAAGATTATCTCGATGTACTCGCCTGTTTTGAGATAATCACGTCCAAGTCTTGAAAGGTCTTTAGTAATGACCGTACCGACTTTGCCCTCCTCAATGTCAGCCAGCATCGCTTTGAAGCCCTCACGCTCCCACGTCGTTCCCGAAACTCCGTCATCAACATAAAACACGGGATTGCTGAAACCATT
>ENA-UOJN01002722-UOJN01002722.1-human-gut-metagenome-genome-assembly--contig:-C125IIP-NODE-2722-length-10761-cov-26.074444_pt1 | contig 10761 bp, 7 predicted proteins | sample MGYA00242350_ERZ723897 | MGnify/ENA metagenome assembly ERZ723897 | reverse complement strand
TGCTATAGTAACTTATAGCATATGAGTTTCACAGGTTGTAAATGATATTTATAATAATTTTTATAGTGATATTAATATGGATATTTTTTCATTATCTCCTATATACACAGTTCCTGAAACCAATATAATTAAGTATGAAATTGATTATAGAAAGATGGGAACAGAGGCGGCTTCTTATTTAATTAATCGTAATTGGAATGGGAATAATGAAATGCTGATACAGTCAAAAGGCTTCTCTGATTGGTCAAGGATAAAAGCTAAAAGTAAGGATAAAGTATTAAATATTCTCTCTATAGGGAGTCCAACAACAAGTGCACTTAAGACAGTGGTTAATCTTTATGAATATAATTTTGGTATAAAAATACGAATTACAGAATTGCACTCAGAAGGTATGTATGAATTAATTAAGAATTGGAGTCCTGAATTATCCTATGATGTGATACGTATGGATAGAGATTGGTTTTCATCTTTTGCTAAACAGGTATTTGAGCCACTCACTAATGTAGACAATCGAATTACCCATGATTTGATTGGATATCTGCCTAATGTAGTTAAAAATTATTCATATTTGAATGATGTGATTTATGCATTACCTGGTACACCAAGTATTCAATTATTGTTTTATAGAAAAGATCTATTTGAAAATTCAAGAGTAAAAAGAATGTATTATGAGATGTATAAGCAGGCTTTAGAGGTACCTAAAACTTTTGATGAATATAATAGAATAGCATATTTTTTTACAAAAGAGTTTAATAAAGAATCTCCAGTAGAATATGGTTGCACCTTCACTTCTGGTGAATCTAGTTTGGTTGGTGTTGAGTATCTGACACGATATTTCAGCCATTCTAAGGAGCTGTTTGATGATCAAGGTAACATTTTATTTGACATAGAAACTGCTGAAAAAGCACTTAAAGAGACAGAAGAAGCTTGGAATTGCTCTTCGAAGGCAAAGCATATGTGGTGGACAGATACAGCACAAGAATTTATGAAAGGAAATGCTGCAATGTGCATACATATGATAAACCATATTAGTGAATTCGTTAGTTCTGATTCTAACATACGAGGTAAGATAGGCTGGTCTGCGATACCTGGAAATAATCCTATGTTGGGTGGAAGTGTGCTTGGTATTTCTAAATACTCGAACAATAAAGAAGAGGCGTTAAGATTTTTAAAGTGGATTAATAGTGATGATATAAGCATAGCAATAACTTTATTAGGCGGTATGTCTGCAAAGAATGCAGCCTATGACGATAGTGAGGTGAATGATTCTTACCCATGGCTTGATTATGCAAAGAAATGTTTTGAGAAGTCACAAGCTAATTATTATCATATAGTAGATGAAAAGATTATAGAGCTAAAAGAGTTGCAAAATTTGTTGGGAGTTGCAGTAAGAGAAGGTATTATGGGTAATCTGGATATGGATAATGTAATAAAATTTGCAAAATCTTCTTATGAAAGAATAAAAAAAGAAAAAAGTAGTATACTTGTTACAGACTGTAGACAAAGAGCTCCGGATAATCAAAGTTGTTGAGGGCTTGCCAAATTTGTTGAGGGTCTTTCGTGAGGGTTTGGCATAAAAAATAGCATAGTTGTTGAGGGTTCTTCGTGAGGGGCCGAGAAGAGGGGCTTTCATGAGGGGCTAACTTGAGAGTATGAGATAGGGTCTGGTATAACACCATCAAACATGGTTTCGAAGACTGCATCAAAAATTGCCTGTTCTCTGGAATCATCGCCGTCACCGTCATCAATAATGCAGTACACAGGAGATTCTCTGTTCAGGTAGCCATCCATTTCAGCGAGGGGAGCCAGTCTTGCCAGACCGGAATCTACACCGTTTTTGTCCATGTTGTTGATCAGATTATCGTTCCAGTAACCGGACCAGTAAGTGAAAGCGCCGAAGGAACCGGACTGGTCGGAAGACCACCATTTTTCACGAACATCCTTGGTACCCATGGTCAGGGACTCGGGATCGATAACGCCGTCAGCGTAAGCCTGCTGTAAGCGAAGCAGAGCATCCTTGGTCTCCTGAGTGTTGAAACCGTCATACCATACACCATTCTCATCATAAGTGAAGTTGGGGTATGCATTCTGCCAGAACTGAGGCAGGTAGTTGGTATAAGGGGCTTCGGAACCAATAAAACCTGCTGCTGCAACACCATAAGTGTCATTCTTGCCGTTGCCGTCAGGATCCTGCTCAGTGAATGCCTTTAACATTGCATAGTAGGAATCCCAGTCGGTAACATCTTCAGCCTTCATGCCAACAGCATCCAGCCATGCCTGTTTTACATAAGTGATACAACCGCCGCCAAGACTGGTGGACAGACCATACTGTCTGCCGTCGATACGAACGCTCTGGTTCACTGCGGGAAGTACCATATGGCTCTGGAACTTTGCATTATCATAGGCATCTGTCATATCCCACAGAAGACCGGTTTTTGCATATTCGGCATACTGGCTTGCATTCAGCAGAATTACGTCAGGGTAGTCACCGCTGGCAAACAGACGACCAACACCGTCTACATAACTGGAATGGTCTAACTGCTGGATATTCAGGCTGATGGGATGACCAAGTGCTTCGCTGACAGCAACGTCCCACTGTTCGATGAACTTGTCCTGATAAGCATCTACGGATGCATTAAAGGTACCGTCTACGACGAGGGTAACCTTGTCCAGCACATAGCCGTTATCGGAAGAAGTAGCGCTTTCGGTAGCCGCTGCAGTGCTTCCGGCATCGGTGGATGCAGCGGGAGCATCGGAACCCTGGCTTCCGCAGGCGGTGAGTGCGGTCAGCATGGAAACTGACAGCAGTAAGCTTAAGATCTTGTTTCTTTTCATTGTAATCCTCCTTGTTTTCCGAAGGAAAATCCGAGCCTCTATGGCGAGGAGAGGATTTATCCTCCTTGTTTTCCGAAGGAAAATCCAGACCTCTATGTCGAGGAGAGGATTTATCCTTCTTGTTTTAAAAATACATCTCTCTATAGCAAATGGCTTACCACCATAGTGCTCAGTGTAATGGGATCTCGAGGATCTGTCCTCTGCCGTATTCATAGGTCTTCTGACCTTCTTCGCTCAGATCCGGCTGGGCAAATCCTACATATAATGTAACGGATGTACCATCGCAGTTACGATTACCGGAATCATCTACTGTAGTAAATGCCACGGCGGGAACTTCAATCCGCAATTCCTTGTCTGCTCCGGCTTCCAGGCGGATCCGTTCAAAGGCTGCCAGCTTGTGATTCGGCACTTCATTGGCGGAGCCATTCACATGGACATAGACCTGTATGACATCACTTAAGTCACGATCCGTGGGGTTCTGACAGTACAGAGTGATCTGTGCGGAGGGAATCTCCCTCGTGTATTCTACCTCTGACACTTTCGCTTCTGTAATCTGTAATTCTCCGTATGTCAGTCCGAAGCCGAAAGGCTTCCAGGGTCTGCCTTCCAAATAGCGGTAGGTACGTCCGGTCATATGATAGTCGGTAATGTCCGGAAGAGGACTGTTATTATAATAGAAGGTAAGTGGCAGCTTACCGCCGGGAGATATTCTGCCGAACAGAATATCTGCAATGGCACGTCCGCCTTCGCCACCGGGATACCAGGCATGCAGGATCGCAGACACCTGATCCTCATAAGCGGATAGATCTATGGGGCTTCCGGCGAGATCGACCAGGATCACCGGAGTGCCGGTAGCAAGTACCTGCTCCACTAGGTCTCTCTGAATCTTGGGAAGCAATAGATCCGGTTTGTCACCGCTGGCAAACGCATTGCCGACATCTCCCTGTTCTCCCTCTAACGTAGCATCGAGACCGACGCAAAGTATTGCGAGGTCACAGGACTCGGCTAATGCCACAGCCTCCGGAATGCGGTAATTCTGGAATACCTTTCGTACCGCAGGATCATCATAGAGCAGACAACCTTCCGCATAATTCACATCCCAGTCGGTATCTTCACAGATCCTTATGATGCCTTCCAACACAGTGATGGAGCGGGGTGGGGTACCGTTGTAATTGCCGACTAATGCGGCATGACTGTCGGCGTTGGGACCGATGACTGCCACACGTTTTTTATCCTTCAGGGAAAGGGGCAGTGTGCCGTTATTTTTTAACAGTACACAGCTCTCCACAGCAGCCTGATAAGCCAGTTCTCTGTGCTTCTTGCAGCCCACTACATTGTATGGAATTTCGTCTAATATACTGTGGTCAAAGAGTCCCAACAGATATCTGGTGGTGAAGAGGCGCACGGCACTGCGGCGGATCTCTTCTTCGCTCACTTTTCCCTGCTTATATGCCTGTAAGATATATTCATAGGTACAGCCGCAGTTTAAGTCACAGCCCTTCTCCAGGGCGAGAGCAGCAGAATCCTCAGGAAAAGCAGTCACATGGTGTCCTTCGTGGAAATCCCGGATTGCCCAGCAATCGGAGACGAAATGTCCTTCAAAATGCCATTTGCCGCGAAGCACTTCTTCCATAAGATAGGAGTGTGCACAACAGGGTTCCTCGTTGGTGCGATTGTAGGCACCCATGACAGCTTCCACATTTGCCTGCTTTACCAGGGCTTCAAAAGCGGGAAGATATGTTTCCCACAGATCTTTTTTCGTAGCCTTGGCGTCAAAACTGTGACGCAGGGCTTCCGGACCGGAGTGTACCGCAAAATGTTTGGCACAGGCGGCGGTAGTTAAGTACCCGTCCCGTTTCGTTTGTAATCCTTCTACAAAGGCACAGCCAAGGGTAGCAGTAAGCATGGGGTCTTCTCCGTAGGTCTCCTGACCTCTTCCCCAGCGGGGATCGCGGAAGATATTGATATTGGGAGACCACATGGTCACACCCTTATAGCGCGTACGATCCTCCAGACGGGAATATGCGTTATATTTTGCTCTGGCTTCCAGTGCGATGGAACCGGCAATTTTTTGCAGAAGATCACGGTCAAAAGTTGCGCCCAGACCGATCGCCTGTGGATAGCAGGTGGCAGTGCCGGCTCTGGCGACTCCATGGAGTGCTTCGCTCCACCAGTCATAGGCGGGAACGCCCAGACGGGGAATCGCGGGAGAGGAGTGCAGCAGCTGCGATGCAGCTTCTTCGATTGTCATTTTTGCTACCAGCGTGGTAGCTTTTTCTCTGGCTTCTGTACGATTCATAAAGCACCTCTTCTTTATATTGTTCATAGCTTGGTACTGCTTTCATTTGAGATTATTGTACGTGAAAAATGCTTAAACTGCACGACAAAAAGAAAATACTTATAGGACAAAAATTGCTATTTTAGGGAAAATAGTGGAAATCTGGAATGGAATATGGTATGTAGAATACAGACGGTACAAAATTTGATTCGTGATTTCTTCGATGAAAGGAATCATCTGCGGAATGGAGATTAGTATGAATACAGTAAAACCGTTTTATGAGAGCAGAAAAAAGGTCTATGATTGTCATGTCTGGTGGCATCCGAACTTCCCATTTCATCTGCATAAGCATATGGAATTCGTCCATTTGACGGAAGGAGAGATGGATGCTACGGTAGCGGGGGTAAAATATCATCTGACTACCGGAGATTGTCTGATGATCTACCCGAATCAGATCCATTCTTACAGCTCCGTGGGAGAGGTGGGGATGCTTCTGATCATTGCGGATATGGATTTCATTGGGGAATTTCAGGAAGAACTTACCTATTATGATATGAAGTCTCCCTATTTTCAGAAAGGGATGCTCAGCCGGTACGGACAGATGGTGTTAGACATCCTGGCGGACATCGGGTTACATAAGGAACTGCGACCGTTCAGGCAGGATAAAGGGCTGTTAATGGCACTGCTTGCGGACATGTATGAAAATATTCCGGTGATAAAAAAGGACAAGCCATCTGACCTGAATATTACGCAGAGGCTGTTACAATATATCAACGACAATATTACCGCGGAACTGACAGCACAGAAGGTGGCAAAAGAGCTGGGGATCAGCCCGTATTATCTGTCTCACATTTTTTCTTCTCAGTTGAATATTTCATTTCCATCTTATGTAGCTCAGCAGCGGATGATTATGGCATGCAATCTGCTGAAGGACAGTAAGAAAACGGTGACCGAGATAAGTTACGAATGTGGATTCCCTAATATGCGGACTTTCCATCGCAGTTTCCAGAAACGGTATGAATGCACCCCTACCCAGTGGCGGGAGAGAAGTCATCGGGGAACCGATGAAAAAATACGACATCAGCTCTGGAATCAGGAAAAGGTGGAGGCAGAAAACTCTCTGCAGTAAAATATTTCCTTTTCTCCGCTTTGGAAGTGTAGTATACTGTCTGTGGACAAACGTGTGACAAGGATAACGAAAGGCGGTAAATATATGACAGCGGAGATCATCTGTGTAGGCACCGAAATATTACTTGGGAACATTGTGAATACCAATGCGGCATATCTTGCGGAAAAGCTGGCAGGAGCCGGACTGGACTGCTACTACCAGACGGTGGTGGGAGATAATGCGGAGAGACTGGCGGGAGTACTGAAATGTGCCATGGAACGCTCGGATGTGATTCTGTTATCCGGCGGACTGGGTCCCACGGAGGATGATCTGACCAAGGAGACCGTGGCAAAGGTCTGCGGGAAAAATTTATCTGTGGATGATCACAGCATGGAACGGATCGCAGAATTTTTTGCTGTAAGAGACATACAGCCTACGGATAATAACTGGAAACAGGCCATGGTACCCGAAGGAGCGAAGGTTCTGGATAATGACAACGGAACCGCTCCGGGCATTATTCTGGAGACAGACAGGAACCGTATTGTATTATTGCCGGGGCCTCCTGCGGAGCTGATCCCGATGTTCGAGCAGCAGGTATTCCCGTATCTGGAGGGCCTGACTCCCGGAATTATCTGCTCCCAGACTGTGAAGATCTGCGGTGTGCCGGAGAGCCAGGTGGAGGATACCCTGAAGGATCTGATCGCCGAACAGACAAATCCGACCATAGCCACCTATGCCAAGACCGGCGAGGTACATATCCGGGTGACGGCTTCCGGGGAGAATGCCAAGGCAGCCGGAAAAGCCATCAAACCTGTGGTGAAGGAATTAAAATCCCGTTTCGGAGCGGATATTTACAGCACAAAAGGGGAGACGACGCTGGAAACGGCAGTGGCGGATCTACTGCTTGCCAACGATCTGACAGTGACCACCGCAGAGTCCTGCACCGGCGGTATGATCGCGGCAAGGATCATCAACGTGCCCGGGGTATCGGAATGCTATAAGGCGGGACTGGTAACTTATTCGAACAAAGCCAAGAGAAAATTTTTGGGTGTACGCAAGAGCACACTGGATAAATACGGTGCTGTCAGCAGCAAAACCGCCGGTGAAATGGCAAAGGGAGCGGCAATGCTGATGAAGTCGGATGTGGCAGTGGCAGTGACCGGCATTGCGGGTCCGGACGGTGGAACCGAGGAGAAGCCGGTAGGGCTGGTATACATCGCATGCAGCGTAAAGGGTGAACTTACGGTGAAGGAATATCATTTCTCCGGAACCCGCAGCCAGATCAGAGAGGCAACCACCTGTGCAGCGCTGATCCTGATGCGCAGCTGTATACTGAAATACTTCAGCAAGGTTACTTTTGGTAAAAAGTAACAAAAAAATAATTTGTGAGATACCCTCAAAACGTAGGGGGTAAAAATTGTAGATAGTGCCGAAAAAAAAGAAATGTATCATGCATCCTTGCAGGGAGCGGGGATGTGTGGTACATTCTTTTTGTATCTTGTTGCGGAGTAATTCGCTGACATGTCTTTCTATCTCTGATTATCGGCAATTCAGGCATTCGCCAAAATTTCAGACGATTATCGGGACAAAATTAGCAAATTGGGGGGATGCTCTTAAAGGGAGTTTTATTGGTCATAAATATAGATATAATCAAAATAGACATTGACAAATACGAACAAATGTTTTATCCTAAACAAAAGAAGAACATTTGTTCCTTGAAAGAAAAGGAGATTAACATGGAAAAAGACGATAAGCTTAAAGCATTGGACGCGGCACTGAGCCAGATCGAGAAGCAATATGGAAAAGGTGCGGTAATGAAGCTGGGAGATCCCACAGCGCAGATGAATGTGGAGACCATTCCCACCGGTTCTTTAAGTTTGGATATAGCATTGGGACTGGGTGGTATTCCCAAAGGAAGGATCATCGAGATCTACGGACCGGAATCCAGTGGTAAGACCACCGTTACCTTACATATGATCGCAGAGGTACAGAAGAGAGGGGGTATTGCCGGATTCATCGATGCGGAGCATGCCTTAGATCCCGTCTATGCGAAGAATATCGGCGTAGACATTGATAATCTGTACATTTCTCAGCCGGATAACGGTGAGCAGGCACTGGAGATTACTGAGACCATGGTACGTTCCGGCGCCATCGATATTATTGTAGTGGACTCTGTTGCCGCACTGGTACCGAAGGCGGAGATCGACGGTGACATGGGAGACAGCCATGTGGGCTTACAGGCACGATTGATGTCCCAGGCATTGCGTAAGCTGACCGCTGTCATCAGCAAGTCCAACTGTACCGTAATCTTCATCAACCAGCTGCGTGAGAAGGTGGGTGTAATGTTCGGTAATCCCGAGACTACCACCGGTGGTCGTGCATTGAAGTTCTACTCCTCCGTACGACTGGACGTCAGAAGAATCGAAGCGCTGAAGCAGGGCGGTGAAGTCATCGGTAACCGTACCCGTGTCAAAGTCGTTAAGAATAAGATCGCGCCTCCTTTCAAGGAAGCAGAGTTTGATATCATGTTCGGTGAAGGTATTTCCATGGTAGGAGATATTCTGGATCTGGCAGCCAGCTGTGATGTCGTAGCCAAGTCCGGTGCCTGGTATGCCTATGAAGGGAACAAGATCGGACAGGGACGTGAGAATGCCAAGCAGTATCTGAAGGACAATCCTGCCGTCTGTGATGAGATCGCCGAGAAGGTCAGAGAGCATTACGGACTGAAGGCAGACGTTGCTGCCGCAGCCGAGAAAGAAGAGTAGATACATGCTGGTAACACAGGTTACGGAACTTTCCAAATCGAGAAGTAAGGTATATATTGACCAGGAATTCGCCTTTGTATTATACAAAGGCGAATTGCGTCTCTACCATATAAAAGAGGGCGAGCCGTTAAAGGAAGAGGACTACCGGACCATCATGGGGGAAGTACTTCCCAAACGGGCGAAGCTTCGTGCCATGAATCTGTTACAGGGACGAGAATATACCACATCGCAGCTTCGGACGAAACTTCAGCAGGGCTTTTATCCGCCCAAGATCATAGAGCAGGCAATTGACTATGTGGCAGGCTTTCACTATATTGATGACCTGCGGTATGCGGTGGACTATATTACCTATCATGAGGACAGCCGTAGCAGACGCCGGATCGAACAGGATCTGCAGGGCAAGGGAATCTTAGCGGCGACCATAGAAGAGGCATGGCAGGTATGGCGGGAGAACGGTGGTAAGCAGGATGAGCAGGCGATGATCCGGGAACTCCTTCATAAGAAGCACTACGATACAGAAGGCGAGACGGACTGGAAGGAACGGCAGAAGATATACGCCTTCCTGGCAAGGAAGGGGTTTTCCGCGGAAGTAATTCGTAAGGCAATCGGCGGCATGCATGGCGATGATTTTTAAGAATGTCGGATTGTGTGGTATTTACAAGAAATAATGCACAAAGAATATTTTAATATGGGAACTATTTTTGGAGTAATTGCGACTTGTACTTGACAGAGGTACAATTTCAGTTTACACTAATACTGTTGTGAATTGCTTGTTAGAATGTACATAAATTGCATTCTATTATGAACGATAATTTGTATTGTCGGAGCAAAATGTACAATGAAAATTTCATAAGGAGGTGCTCCTGTAGTGGACACTAATATTGTAATAGTATTAGTGGCTTCTGCAATCATTCTTGTCGTAGCCGTTATCGCAGCCGTGCTGATCACATCCAAAGTTACTACTTCCCGCCTGAAGAACAATGCGGAGAGTACGATCGGTAATGCGGAGGAGAAGGCAAGAGAGATTATTGATGAAGCTCTGAGAACTGCGGAGAACAAAAAGCGTGAATCACTCCTGGAAGTCAAGGAAGAGTCCATTCGTACCAAGAATGAACTGGACAAAGAGATCAAGGAACGCAGAGCGGAAGCTCAGCGGTATGAGCGCAGAGTTCAGCAGAAGGAAGAGAACATCGACAAGAAAGCAGATGCCATCGAGAAGCGCGAAGCAAGTTTAGCATCCAGAGAAGAAACCCTCAATCGTATGAAGGATGAAGTCTCCAAGCTGAATGAGCAGCGTGTGCAGGAACTGGAACGAATTTCCGGATTAACCTCTGAACAAGCAAAAGATTACTTATTGAAAATTGTTGAAGATGAAGTGAAGCATGAATCGGCCGTGATGATCAAGGAAATGGAGAGTCGGGCCAAAGAAGAAGCAGACAAAAAGGCAAAGGAATATGTGGTTAACGCCATACAGAGATGTGCAGCAGATCATGTCTCTGAGACTACAATTTCCGTTGTACAGTTACCTAATGACGAGATGAAAGGACGTATCATTGGACGTGAGGGACGTAATATCCGTACCCTTGAGACCATGACAGGTGTAGACCTGATCATTGATGATACACCGGAGGCAGTTATTTTGTCCGGATTTGATCCGATCCGACGTGAGGTAGCGAGAATTGCGCTGGAGAAGCTGATCGTGGATGGGCGTATTCATCCCGCCAGAATCGAAGAGATGGTAGAGAAGGCGCAGAAGGAAGTCGAAGTAATGATCA
>ENA-UOJN01002721-UOJN01002721.1-human-gut-metagenome-genome-assembly--contig:-C125IIP-NODE-2721-length-10763-cov-7.844602_pt1 | contig 10763 bp, 10 predicted proteins | sample MGYA00242350_ERZ723897 | MGnify/ENA metagenome assembly ERZ723897 | reverse complement strand
ATCGTCCCTTTTTGTGTCTCCTGCGGATACAGTTCATAATACAGACCGCCCGTCTTAGCTGTTTTTCTCTGAGCCACGCCGTCTTCTGGTGCGTTCTCAGACTTTTGCGATGTGCTGTCTGCCGATGCCACATCACGCTCCTGCGATTCACCGCCTTCGGGCGCGACCTCCATCCACCCGCAAATCTGAACCTGTTTCAGAAACGGCTCTACCTGGCTGTCCATTTCCTGTTCCAGATTTTCTTCTGCGATACACTGCATTCTGCAGGAATTATTTTCCTTTAAAACCGTTTTTTTCATTCGTATTCTCCATATAAATTCTCCATATAAAATATAAAAAGAATGTGCCTTAGTATATTTTTGCGCCGAGGCGCGGTTGCTTCGGCAACCATCTACCCTTGCGTCGAGTGTGCATCCTCGCGGAGCGTTTTTTATTGTATAACATTGTATAGAAACGAACTTTCTTATGCAACAATAGAATGCACGCTCTGCGAGCATTCTATTGTCATGAACAAATAAAAAACCTGCTGACACGAAATCAGCAGGTATCGAATCTTTGTGGGGGGATGGCAGGACATCCTCCTTGCGGAAAACATCCTGCCTGATTTTGTGGGTTGATAACTTCTCAACTTAATCATATTGTATCGCACCACTGTATCTTTTGTCAACTACTTTTTCAAAATGTTGCAGTTCACACGCGCCATTCGTACCTTTTTGTAAGCAGATTTTCATGCGAGCATGAAATCTGCCCCCAAACGGTACGGGTGAACTGTAACAATAGAATAGTAACAATAGAATATTTTCCCCAAAAAAGATACATACTGATCCCAAAAGCTTTCCTATCGCTTTTTGAATCCAACAATGAAAAGGAGGTTTTTGTCATGTATCCTGTAATTCCAGAATCAGACCGTCCTTCTGACCTTGCGGATGACTGCATCCTCTCTCCCGACGGCGTCAATCCGGTTTCCAAAAATGACGAAGTGCCGTCTGAAAAAAATCTGTTCGACGACAAGATCGCAGTATATCCTGTTCCGGGTGCGACCCTTCCGTTTTATTTTCCGGGTTATCCCAACCAGCCGCTGTAGGGCGTTCTTACAGCTCCCGCGCGGCATCGGCAACACTGCGGACACCGACTAATCGGATGCCGGAAATTTTCGGCATTTTTTCGAGACAGACCTGGGGGAGGATACAGGTTGTGAAACCGAGCTTCTGCGCCTCCCTCACTCTCTGCTCCGCCATCGAAACGGCGCGTACTTCCCCGCTCAGGCCCACTTCCCCGAAGGCGACAACGCCCTCCGGGACGGGGCTGTTTTTGAAGCTCGACATAATTGCCATCACGATTCCAAGATCGATGGCAGGCTCTGTAATCCGAATGCCGCCTGCCAGATTGACGTAAGCATCACACCCCCCGATCTGCATGCCAAGCCGTTTTTCCAATACCGCCATCAGCAAATTGACGCGGTTAAAATCCGTTCCGGTCGTCTGACGGCGTGGAATGCCAAAATTGCTGTGGCAGACGAGCGCCTGAATCTCCGTGAGCATCGGACGAGTCCCCTCCATTGAGCAGGAGACGACCGAGCCGCTCGCGCCGACAGGTCTGCCATTTAACATGAATTCCGACGGGTTTAACACCTCTGTCAGCCCCTCTTGGCGCATCTCAAACACACCGATCTCATCGGTTGAGCCAAAACGATTCTTGACGCCCCGGAGGATTCGATAAGATGCATGTCGGTCGCCCTCAAAATACAACACCGTATCCACCATATGCTCGAGCACTCTGGGACCTGCAACCGTTCCCTCTTTGGTCACATGGCCGACGATAAAAATCGAAATACCGAGCCCTTTTGCCAGCCGCAGCAAAACACCAGTCGATTCGCGCACCTGCGACACGCTGCCGGGCGCCGCGCTGACCGCTTCATTGTACATCGTCTGGATGGAGTCAATGATGACGATCTGAGGCTTTTTCTGCTGGATTACCTCCTCAATCCGATTCAGGTTCGTCTCACAGAACAGCTCCAGCGTGTCCGAAAAATCGCCGATCCGCATCGCACGCATTTTGATCTGGCGTAAGGATTCCTCGCCTGATACATACAAAATGTGCTGCTTTTTTAACGAAAGGTTCCTGCACATCTGCAAAAGAAGCGTCGATTTGCCGATACCCGGGTCGCCGCCGACCAGCGTCAGCGAGCCGGTAACGATTCCGCCGCCCAGTACCCGGTCGAGCTCTCCCATCCCGGTTTCCGTGCGTCTTTCCTCTTCCATCGAAATTTCATTCAGCACCGCCGGAGCGCTCTGCACTCCGGACAGCACCTGCTTTTTCTCTTTTCCGCCTGCGGTCACAGAAACCGGTTCCTCTACGAGGGAGTTCCACGCCTTACAGCCCGGACACTGCCCCAGCCATTTTGCCGTTTCATAGCCGCATTCCTGACAGAAAAATCTGGTTTTTATTTTGGTTGCCATTTATTTTGAAATTTCTACCTTTACTTCTCCGATTCCAGCAAGCTCCACGCTCACATTCAGCTTTCCGCCAAGGTTCGTGCGCATTCTGCCCGCATCCTCACCGTTGATTTTCACATCATATTCCGTATCTTCCTCCAGACCGAGTGTGATCTGCGCGTCCTCTGTGCCCTCTACCGTGAAGCTGACGCCATTTTCGCTCTCCGCAAAATGCTCTACGCTCGTGCCGGGCACAGATTCATAGACAAACATGCCGTTTCTTTCCAGCTTGGTAATCTCTTTAAAAGTCTTTACCTTGTACTCATCGCCGCCAGCCTCAAAGCCCTCCTTCTTGCTCTTTTCCTGCAGAAGATGATTGCCGAAGCTGATCTTTCCGTCTGCTTCTGTTCTGATGAGTTCTGCTACTGCTGCCATTCTTTTGTCCTCCTGTCCGCCTTTGCGGCGGTTTGCTGTTTATTTGTTTTTGACGCTGAAAACAACTTTATTCTCGCGGAAGCCTGCACTCACATGATCGCCGGATTTTACCCGTCCCGACAGAATTTCTTCCGCAAGTGCGTCCTCGATCAGCGTCTGAATTGCTCTCTTTAACGGTCTTGCACCCATTTTCAGGTTGCTGTATTTTTCTACGATATGCTCTTTCAGAGATGGTGTCAGTGTCAGGCTGATATCCAGCTGCGTCCGGCAGCGCGTAATCAGGCTCTGCGCCAGCAGATTGATAATTCGCTTCATATCGTCTTTTGTCAGCTGATGGAATACGATCGTTTCATCAATCCGGTTTAAAAATTCCGGTTTGAACAGGCGTTTTACCTCTTCCATCACGCCGGCTTTCATCTTTTCGTAAGTCTTTTGCGCATCTTCTTTTGCCGCAAAACCGAGATTTTTTGGCTCCACAATCCGCTGTGCACCGGCGTTGGACGTCATGATGATGACGGTATTTTTGAAGCTGACCTTCCTGCCTCTGGAATCCGTGATATGCCCATCGTCCAGCACCTGTAGCAAAATATTGAAAACATCCGGGTGCGCTTTTTCGATTTCGTCAAATAAAACCACCGAATACGGATTTCTGCGAACCTTTTCAGAAAGCTGTCCGCCCTCGTCAAAGCCGACATAGCCCGGAGGCGAGCCGATCATTTTCGAAACAGAGTGCCCTTCCATATATTCCGACATGTCCACGCGGATCAGCGCGTTTTCCGAACCAAACATCGCTTCTGCCAGCGCCTTGGAAAGCTCCGTCTTTCCGACACCTGTGGGGCCGAGGAACAAAAACGAACCGATCGGTCGTCTCGGATCCTGCAGTCCGACTCTGCCGCGGCGCATCGCCCGCGCAACGCTCGATACGGCTTCTTCCTGTCCGATCACGCGCTTGTGCAGAATAGATTCCAGCTTTAACAGCCGTTCGCTCTCTTTTTCGGTCAGGCGGCTCACCGGAACCTTTGTCCAAGTGGAAATGACCTTTGCGATATCCTCTGCTGTCACCTCTGGCTGCCCCTTTTTGCGGCTCTTTTCCTGTCGTTTCTGGTGCTTTTCGTAACGGGTGAGCGCCTCCTTTAGCTTTTGCTTTAGTCTTGAGGCCTCCTCCAAATCCTGATCGCGGATCGCCTGCTCCAGCTTTTCATCCAGCGTTTTGATTTCCTTTGCCTGGTCTGTTGCCTCGTCAGTCGTCTGCATCCGCTGCAGGCGCACCGCAGCAGCCGCCTCGTCCATCACGTCGATCGCCTTGTCCGGGAGCTTCCGGTCGTTGATATAGCGATTGGAAAGATGTACTGCGGCCTCGAGGGCTTCCGGCAGAATCTTTACTTTATGATGCTCTTCATATCTGGAAACGATTCCCTGTAAAATGCCGATCGCCTCTTTTTCCGTTGGCTCTTCGACCGTAACCGGCTGAAAACGGCGTTCCAGGGCAGCATCTTTTTCGATATATTTGCGGTATTCTTCCAGCGTTGTCGCGCCGATCAGCTGAATCTCGCCGCGCGCAAGGGACGGCTTTAAAATGTTGGAAGCGTCAATCGCCCCCTCTGCGCCGCCTGCACCGATCAGTGTATGCAGCTCATCCAAAAACAGTAAAATATTTCCGTCGTCTGTCACCTCACGGATGACCTTACGAATTCGCTCTTCAAATTCGCCGCGGTATTTGCTTCCCGCGATCATCCCGGACAGATCCAGCATCAGAACCCGTTTATCCTTTACCGTATCCGGCACGCTGCCCTCCGTAATCCGAAGCGCAAGTCCCTCGACGATCGCCGTTTTGCCGACGCCGGGTTCTCCTACCAGACACGGATTATTCTTCGTCCTGCGGCTTAAAATCTGAATCACGCGTCCAATCTCCTGATCGCGTCCGACAACCGGATCGAGCTTTCCCTGTGCAGCCAGCTTCGTCAGATCCCGGCTGTAAAGCTCCAGCGTCCCGGTCTGGCTCTTTTTTTGCCTGCGCCCCAGCTCTTCGCGGTACGCCGTAGGGTCCAGTCCTGCTGCCAGGAGCGTATCCCGCATGATTTTCTGCAGCGGCAGCGACAGCGTCTGCAGCACCCGCACTGCAACATTATCCCCATCTCCTAAAAGTGCTAACAAAATGTGTTCCGTTCCGGTCAGCACGCTGCCTGCCTTTTCCGCCTGTCTGTGGCTTTCCTCCAGAACTTCCTCTGCCCGGGGGGAATAACCGTCCCGCTCTATGACCGGATTGGGCGTCTCCGGAGCCAGCAGATCCTGAATCATTTCCCGGATCGCCTCTTCTTTTGCCCCGTTTTCCGTCAGAACCCTTGATGCCACACCGGTTCCTTCTTTGATCAGGCCCAGCAGGATATGCTCTGTTCCAACATAATTCTGATGCAGGCTTTTTGCCGCCCGCCCTGCCAAAAGCAGGGCAGTTTTTGCCTTATCCGTAAACTGTGACTGCATCTGTTATAGTCCTCCATACTCTTCATAAATCTCATCTATCAAAGCATGTACTTCCTCGCGGGAAATATTCCGACAACTTGCCCGTGCCAGAATGACCCGCAGCGACTCCCGCATCTGCTCCAGATCACTGATTCGATCCGCATCAATCGCAATCACTGCGCCGCGGCGCCTGTCCACCTTGACGAAGCCCTCTTGCTTGAGCACGGTATATGCCTTATTCACTGTATGCATGTTAATCCCAATGGATTCTGCAAGCTGCCGCACGCTCGGGAGGGACTCTCCCTCCGTGCGCCTGTTTGTCGCAATCCCGACAATGATCTGATTGCGCAGCTGTATATATAACGCTGCTTCGCTGTTAAAATCGACTTCCAGAATCATGCTGATCTCCCATCCATTTTCTCTTTAAAGTGTTCTAGAAACACTATAACAAGAATCCTGAAAATAGTCAACAATAGCATGCACGCGCTGCGAGCATGCTATTGTCATGAATAAAACAAAACACCCGGCACTGCTGTTTCCTGTGCTCCCGCCAGACAGCGGGCAGTTTGCAGCAAAAGCCGGATGTTTTTTATGGATTCACGGCAATAGAATGTTCGCAGAACGTGCTTCTATTGTTTTCTGAATGCTTGTTTTTTGGAAGATTTATTTCAGGTCAAGGAATTCAAATTCAAGATCGTCATCATCCAGGAAATTCCTGGACTGCCAATCTTTGGATTTGCCCTTTTTGCGGCGCGGACGTTCTTCTTCCTCTTCCTCGTCCTCATCCTCGTCATCCTCGTCTTCATATTCGTCGACTCTGGAGCGACGGACAGGCTTCTTTACCGGAGCCTTCTTTGCCGGACGGCGGCGCGGACGCTCTTCTTCCTCTTCCTCGTCCTCATCCTCGTCTTCGTCCTCGTCGTCATCGTCATCCTCTTCTACATAACGGGCAGGCTTTTTGCGGCCGAAGCGGCGCGGACGTTCTTCTTCCTCGTCCTCATCCTCATCGTCGTCTTCGTCATCTTCGTCATCTTCGTCGTCATCATCATAATCGTCATAGTCTTCATACGTGCTTCTGACTTTGATGATCAGGATTGTTACAACGATAATCAGAACTACGATTACAAACGCCATCAGAATAACGACAAAGCGCATGCTCTTTGCGGTCTGGTCGATGGTCGCCTGGTTGTTCTTGTTGGTCTCCTCTGCATTCAGCAGGTCACTGACCTGATATCTGGTTCCCATAGTATTATCATGCAGATACCATGCACTGCTGCCGCTTCCGTCATCCTCAAAGGCGACGGAATAATCTGCGGAGTTGTCTACGATCGGCTCCTCCTCCGGTTCCTCCGTCTCCTGAGTTTCGTCAACAGCCGGCTCTGCTGTCGCCTCCGACACATGTGCCTCTACCAGATCGGAACGGATATATCCGCTTACATTATCAAATGTTACTGCATACCAGGTCTTGCCGTCGCTGCCCTGTGTCTCGCCGGTAACGGTCAGCTCCTGTCCGCTGGTTGCCTTACCTGCAACGCTTGCGCTGGTGGAAGCTTCGCTTCTGATATTAACGCTGGAAGAGGTTACGGTTGCGCTGGTAACGGTTCCTGCAGCAGCTGTCCCTGCTGCGTTATCCTCTGCTGCGTTATCCTCTGCGGCGTTATCCTCTGCGGCTGCATCAGCATTTCCGTCCTCTGCAGCATTGGTGTCGGTTGTTGTGGTCGTTGTCGTTCCGCTCGGGGAAGAGGTCAGCGGCACAGCGCCGACTTCCATTGTGGATGTAAATAAAAATACCGCAGCAAGTGCACATCCCAGCACAGTGCTGAACTTGGTCGTCCATTTCATCATTCTAGTTTACGTACCTTTCTGATTCCGATCCGCAAAGGTCTCTGCGAACCTTTTCTCTTTTCCAAACTCCTCAGCCAGGCTTCCGATTTCGCCTGTCTCCAGTGCTCTATCGGTATATTATGCTTCGTCGATCGCTTTACCGATATCGTGTCTCATATATTTGTTGGCAAAATTGACCCATTCGGTCGCTGCATACGCTTTTGCGCGCGCTTCCTTTAAGGTAGGCGCTTTCGCCGTGATACCCAGCACACGTCCACCGTTGGTCAGGATCGTCTTTCCGTCTTCTGCAAACCTGGTTCCTGCATGGAAACAGAACACATCGTCTTTTCCGTCAAAGGCTTCCAGGCCGGAAATCGGGAGTCCCTTGTCGTATTTTAACGGATAACCGTCCGATGCCAGCACAACACAAACTGTCGCATTGTCTTCAAACTCCAACTTGAGCTGATCGAGCGTACCGTCGATACATGCCTCGCAAACGTCCAGAATGTCGTTTTTCATACGCGGCAGCACAACCTGCGCTTCCGGATCACCGAAGCGGACATTATATTCCAGCACTTTCGGGCCGTCAGGTGTCAGCATCAGACCGAAGAAAATTACACCCTGAAAGGTGCGTCCTTCCGCAGACATTGCATCGACGGTAGCCTGATAGATATATTTTTTACAGAACGCATCAACCTCTTTTGTATAGAACGGAGACGGAGAAAAATTGCCCATGCCGCCAGTGTTCAAGCCCTGATCGCCGTCCTTTGCGCGCTTGTGATCCTGGGCGGAGGACATGATCTGGATGGTCTTGCCATCTGTAAAGGACAGCACGGAAACCTCGCGTCCGGTCATGAACTCTTCGATGACCATCTTGTTGCCGGCTGTGCCGAATTTCTTATCTGTCATAATCGTGCATACGCCGTCTTCCGCTTCTTCCAACGTGCTGCAGATTAAAACGCCTTTTCCAAGTGCAAGGCCATCCGCCTTTAAAACGATCGGGAATTTCGCTTTGGTATGCAGATATTCCAGCGCATCCTCTGCCTTGTCGAACACTTCATAGGCAGCCGTCGGAATATTGTATTTTTTCATCAGTTCCTTGGAAAATGCCTTGCTGCCTTCCAGAATCGCCGCATTTTTGCGAGGACCGAATGCACGGATCCCGGCTGCCTCCAGCTGGTCTACCAGGCCCCCGACAAGCGGATCATCCATGCCGACGATAACGAGGTCGATCTCTTTTTCCTTTGCGAACTCGGTCAGACGGTCAAATTCCATCGCGCCGATCGGAACGCACTCTGCCAGCTGCGCAATTCCGGCGTTGCCGGGCGCACAGTAAATCTTCTCTGCTTTCGGGCTCTTTGCCACACTTGCAGCGATCGCATGCTCTCTGCCGCCGCTTCCCACAATCAGAATTTTCATATGAACCTCCATATTTTCAGGCGTTTTCGCTGTTATGCGATGCAATTTTGCATCACGATGCGATAATCGTCTTTCCATCCACAACGGTTACTCTGCCCTGCGCAATCAGATCGATGGCCTGGGGTAAAATTTTCCATTCCGCTTCCTCCATGACCCGCTGCTGCAGACTCTTGGGTGTATCGCCCTGCTGCACTTCAACCGCCTTCTGTAAGATAATCGGACCGGTATCCATTCCGCTGTCCACAAAATGCACCGTCGCGCCGGTCACTTTTGCACCGCGCGCAAGCACACCCTCATGGACATGCAGACCGTAAAAGCCAACGCCGCAAAACGCAGGGATCAGCGACGGATGGATATTGATAATCTGATTTGGGAACGCTTCGATCATCTCTGCCGGAACAGCGACTAAAAATCCTGCCAGCACGATCAGATCCGGCGCGATTTCCTTTACCTTTTCGGTCAGGGCATGATTGAATGTCTCTCTGCTCTCGAAAGATTTCGGAGAAAGACAGATTGCTTCCACATTATGCTGCCGCGCACGTTCCAGCGCATATGCGCCCGGGTTGTTGCTGATCACCGCTGCGATTTCGGCATTGCGGATTTTTCCCGCGTCAATCGCATCGAAAATCGCCTGCAGGTTCGTACCTCCGCCGGAGACACAGACCAGAAGCCTTAACATAAGGTCACTCCCTTTTCGCCTGCTTCGATGGTGCCTACCACATAAGGGGTATCGCCTGCAGATTTCATTGCTTCCATGGTCTTATCCACATCGGCGGGATCTACTGCGACGATCATACCCAGGCCCATGTTATAGGTGTTATACATCATATGCTCTTCGATATTGCCCTTTTTCGCCATCAGGGTAAAGATCGGAGGAACGGGATAGCTGTTTTTGTTGATCACCGCATGGGTACCCTCTTTTAACATACGGGGCACGTTTTCATAAAAGCCGCCGCCGGTGATATGGCTGCATGCCTTTACGGTTACGCCGGCTTCTTTGACTGCCTTTAACGCCTTAACATAGATGCGTGTCGGAGCCAGCAGGGTCTCGCCCAGGGTTGCGCCCAGCTCATCATAATAGGTATTTAAGCTTTCAACGGTCATGTCGAATACCTTACGAACCAGAGAGAAGCCGTTGGAATGCACGCCGGAGCTTGCCATGCCGATCAGCACGTCACCGGGCTTTAAGTTTTCACCGGTAATCAGGTCTTTTTCATCCACTACGCCGACTGCAAAACCAGCCAGATCGTACTCATCCTCCGGCATCAGTCCGGGATGTTCTGCTGTCTCGCCGCCGATCAGGGCAGCTTCCGACTGTACACAGCCTGCGGATACGCCTTTTACGATCTCTGCGATCTTCTCGGGAATATTTTTGCCGCATGCGATATAGTCCAGGAAAAACAGCGGTTCGCCGCCTGCGCACGCGATATCGTTTACGCACATGGCAACGCAGTCGATACCGATGGTATCATGCTTGTCCATAAGAAAGGCGAGCTTGATCTTGGTTCCGACACCATCTGTACCGGATACCAGGGTAGGCTTTTCCATATCCTTGATCTTTTCCAGGGAAAATGCACCGGAAAAACCACCCAGTCCGCCAAGCACTTCCGGACGCATTGTCGTCTTTACATACTGTTTCATCAGTTCCACCGATTTGTATCCGGCTTCAATATCCACTCCAGAACTCTTGTAATCCATCTGATCCTCCATATCGTGCCTGTGCACCTGTTTATTTTGTGTAGTTGTGATAGCCGCATTCCTGCAGCTTTGCATCCTTTTTCAGTACGCCGTCTTTCATCTCTGCGCTGTAAGCCTTGAGCTTTGCAAGAAGCTCCGGATCGGAAATCGCTAAAATCTTCGCCGCCAGAATACCTGCGTTTGCACCGCCGTTGATCGCAACGGTCGCCACCGGGATACCGGAGGGCATCTGAACGATGGAATACAGGGAATCCCTGCCTCCCAGAGACGTCGTGTGCATCGGGATACCGATCACCGGCATCGGAAACAATGCAGCGCACATACCCGGCAGATGAGCTGCCATACCGGCGCCGGCGATAATCACCTTTACGCCCCGCTCCTCCGCGGTCTGTGCATATTCAAAAAAAGTATCGGGCATCCGATGTGCAGAAATAATCGGCATTGCTTAGGAATAACGCATTTTGGCAAAATAGAAGGAGGGTTTGCCCTTTA
>ENA-UOJN01002694-UOJN01002694.1-human-gut-metagenome-genome-assembly--contig:-C125IIP-NODE-2694-length-10837-cov-9.339455_pt1 | contig 10837 bp, 4 predicted proteins | sample MGYA00242350_ERZ723897 | MGnify/ENA metagenome assembly ERZ723897 | reverse complement strand
CAGCCATTTGACCGGCCCCATCCCCCGCTGGGATGAAGCAATTCCACTGGGGAACGGCATACTCGGTTCTCTTTTTTGGGGGCCGATGGAGCACCTGCGCATTTCCGTGGACATTGCCGGACTGTGGCTGCGCCGCCGCCCGGAGGAAAAACTCGATAAAGAATTTACTTATGCAAAACTGGTAGAGCTTGCACGGAAAGGCGATGTGGCAGAAACACGCCGTATCTTTGATACGCCCTATGCCCGCCCGACACCTACAAAAATCCCCGCGGGACACTTGTTCTTGGATGGACTGCCGCAGGGCAGCTATCAGGCAAGCCTTGATTTGGGTACAGCGGTGGCATCCTTTTCGCAAAAGGGTACAACCATTCTGCGTGCTTTCCTCTGTATGGGGCGGCCTGTTGGGGTACTGATGCTGCCGGAGGCGTACCGGGATGCAGAGCTCACGGTGGAGCGCCCCTCTTTCGGGAATGGCACGCAGGCAGCCGAAGCGGGCAACAGCGTGTCTCCCGGCAGCTTGCAGCAGCTCGCCCTGCCGGATGCTATCCCCGAAACAGAGGATGGCATGATTGGCTTTTCCCAAAAGGTCGATGATCGGACTGCCTATACGCTGCTCTGCAAAAAATTCGGCACAACGCTGTATTATACCGCCGTGCAGGCAGAAAACGTAGAAAAAGCAAGCCGACTGGCGAAGCTGGAACTATGTGCAGCAGAAGATATGGGCGCCGAGAAGTTGCTGCAACAGCATAAACGCTGGTGGCAGCAATACTGGAGCAAAAGCAGTTTGCAGCTGTCGGATGAAACACTCGAACAGCTTTGGTACCGCGCCAATTACTTTTTGGCAGCTGGTTCCGAGCCGGGCAATGCCCCGATGCCGCTGCAAGGGGTATGGTGCGCGGATGACAATCAGCTCCCACCGTGGAAAGGGGATTACCACAACGACCTCAACACCCAATTCACCTACTGTCACTATCTGACTGCCAACCACCCGGAGCAGGGAAAGGTTTTTCTCGACTATCTCTGGTCGCTGCGCCCGCAGGCGGCAAAGTTTTCCCGTGCATTTTACGGCACAGCAGGGGAGTGCCTGCCCAGTGTCATGGACATTGACGGCGGAGCGCTCGGCGGCTGGCCGATGTATTCCCTGTCACCGACCAATCAAATCTGGCTCTGCCAGATGTTTTATGAATACTACCGCCTGACGGGGGATAAAGAGTTTCTGCGTACCCGCGTGGAGCCTTACTTTACCGCCACGGCAGCCTGCCTGGAAGAACTCCTCCAAGAAGGCCCGGACGGAAAGCTGGTTTTACCGGTCTCGTCCTCACCGGAAATTCACGATGATGAGGCAGCCTCATGGCTGACTCCTAACAGCAACTATGATCTAGCGCTGCTGCACTATCTGTTCCACACTCTGGTACAGATCGAGTACCAGCTTGGCAACCCCCGCGGCTATTGGCATGCAATGGAGGCCAAACTTGCTCCGTTGAGCGTAGATACAGAAACCGGGCTGATGCTTTCACCTGATGAAACCTTGCAGGAAACGCACCGCCATTTTTCTCACGCTATGGCAATCGAACCGCTGTGTATGCTGAGCTATGAAAACCCGCAGGATCGAAGCGTAATAGATGCAACGGTAGACCATCTTGTACATCTCGGCAGCGGGCAGTGGGTAGGATTCTCCTTCGGCTGGATGGCACTTTTGCAAATCGCCCGCAGCGATGGAAATGGTGCTTTGTATGAACTGCACCGCTTCGCAGAGCATTTCCTGAGCCCGAACGGATTCCATTTGAACGGCGACTACAAAAACAGCGGCGTTTGTGATTTCCACTATCGCCCCTTTACGCTGGAAGCGGATTTTCTGGCGGCACACGCCGTACAGAAAATGCTGTTGCGTTCCGAAAAGAATCATATCGAGGTTTTACCGGCCTGCCCGCAGGGCTGGAAAAATGAACCTGTTGCATTTCAGAATTTGCGGGCAGAAAATGGTCTGCTGATTTCTTATCAGCGGACAGCAGACGGCAAGCACAGCCTTACCGTAAAAGCAACACAGGACGGAAGCTGGTATCTTTGCAACACGCATTGCTGGGTCACCTTGCAGGCCGGACAAGCTCAATCTTACCAATGGACGGAGGAAAATAAGAAATGAATACCAAAGGTCGTGTAACGATTCCCACCGATATGGACGCAGTACCCGAAACCCTTGACCTGCTCAAGCGCTGGGGCGCGGATGCCATCCGCGACTGCGACGGCACCGAATTCCCGCAGGAGCTGAAGGACACCGGAGCCAAGATCTACGCCACCTATTACACCACCCGCAAGGACAACGCCTGGGCGAAGGCGAACCCCGATGAAACGCAGCAGTGCTACATTATGACCCCGTTCTACACCGCCGAGGACGGCGCGCTGACCATCCCTCTGATGACCGGCATCAGCCGTGAGCTGATGAAGGTCAACGACCACGATGATATTGCCCGCTGGTGGGAGGTCATAGATCGCACGACGGGTGAGCCTGTCCCCACCGCCGACTGGCACTATGATGCCGCCAGCGAAAGCGTTGCCATCGATGCCCCCGCTGCCTACCATGAGTACACGGTCAGCTTTTTGGCGTACCTGATCTGGGACCCCGTCCACATGTACAACTCGGTCATCAATGACTGGAAGGATGTCGAACACCAGATCCCGTTCGATGTGCGCCAGCCCAAGACCCACGCCTACACGATGCGCCGCCTGCGCGAATATCTCGAAAGCCACCCCTATGTCAATGTCGTTCGCTTTACGACCTTCTTCCACTTGTTCACGCTGGTGTTTGACGAGCTGCGCCGCGAGAAGTATGTGGACTGGTACGGCTATTCTGCCTCCGTTTCTCCCTACATTCTGGAACAGTTTGAAAAAGAAGTCGGCTACAAATTTCGCCCCGAGTTCATCATCGACCAGGGCTACTATAACAACCAGTACCGCGTGCCCAGCAAGGAATACAAGGATTTTCAGGCATTCCAGCGCCGCGAGGTCGCCGGGCTGATGAAGGAAATGACCGACATCGTCCACGCCTACGGCAAGGAAGCCATGATGTTCCTGGGCGACCACTGGATTGGCTGCGAGCCGTTCATGCCCGAATTCCAGAAGTCCGGCGTGGATGCCATTGTCGGCAGTGTCGGCAACGGCAGCACCCTGCGCCTGATTTCCGACATCCCCGGTGTCAAGTACACCGAGGGCCGCTTCCTGCCCTACTTCTTCCCCGATACCTTCCACGAGGGCGGCGACCCTGTGCGCGAGGCCAAGGAAAACTGGGTCACCGCGCGCCGCGCCATCCTGCGCAAGCCCATTGACCGCATCGGCTACGGCGGTTACCTGAAGCTGGCCTGCGAGTTCCCGGAATTTCTCGATTATGTCGAGAGCGTCTGCAACGAGTTCCGCGAGCTGTACGAGAACATCAAGGGTACCACGCCCTACTGCGTCAAGACCGTGGCTGTTCTGAACAGCTGGGGGCAGCAGCGCGCCTGGGGCTGCCACATGGTCCACCATGCGCTGTACCAGAAGCAGAATTACAGCTATGCGGGCGTTATCGAGGCGCTGTCCGGTGCGCCGTTTGATGTGAAGTTCATCAGCTTTGACGACATCAAGGCTGACCCGAAGGTGCTGGACGGCATTGACGTCCTCATCAACGTCGGTGACGGCGACACCGCCCACACCGGCGGCAAGGTTTGGGAGGATCCGGAAATTTCCTCTGCTGTCAAGGGCTTTGTCCATCGTGGCGGCGGCTTGATCGGCGTCGGCGAACCGGGCGGCCACCAGTATCAGGGGCGCTATTTGCAACTGTCCGCGCCGCTTGGCGTGGAGAAGGAAACGGGCTTCACCCTAAACTACGACAAGTACAACTGGGACGAGCACCGCGACCACTTTATTCTGGCCGACTGCCCCGACCACGATGTTGACTTTGGCGAGGGCAAGAAGAACATCTTTGCATGGGAAGGCACAGAAATTCTCATTCAGCGTGACAAGGAAGTCCAGATGGCTGCGCATGAGTACGGCAAGGGGCGCGGTGTGTATATCAGCGGTCTGCCGTACAGCTTTGTGAACAACCGCGTGCTGTACCGCGCCATCCTGTGGGCTGCCCACGATGAAGCCGACCTGCACAAATGGTTCAGCACGAACTACAATGTGGAAGTCCATGCCTACGTTAAGAACGGCAAGTACTGCGTGGTCAACAACACCTACGAACCGCAGGACACGACCGTTTACACCGGCGACGGCAGCTGCTTCGATCTGCATCTGGATACCAATGAGATCAAGTGGTACAGCATTGAGGGGTAATAGAATGAGAACACCCGAAGAACAGATCCGCTATGCGGCCTCTATCACGCCCAGCCCGCGCCAGCTGGCATGGCAGCAGCTTGAATTTTACGCCTTTACCCATTTCGGCATGAATACCTTCACGAACCGCGAGTGGGGCGACGGCACCGAAGACCCGGCGCTGTTCAACCCCGATGCGCTGGATGCCGACCAATGGGTCGCCGCAGTCAAAAGTGCCGGCATGAAGGCGCTGATTCTGACCTGCAAGCACCATGACGGCTTCTGCCTGTGGCCGAGCGCCTACACCGAGCACAGCGTAAAAAACAGCCCGTGGAAGAACGGACAGGGCGATGTTGTGCGCGAGGTATCGGATGCCTGCCGGCGCGGCGGTATCAAGTTTGGTGTCTATCTCTCCCCGTGGGATCGCCACGATGCACGCTATGGGCAGGGGAAACTGTATGATGATTATTTCGTTTCCCAGCTGACCGAGCTTGCAACAAACTACGGAGATATTTTCTGCTTCTGGTTTGACGGTGCCTGTGGTGAGGGCAAAAACGGCAAAAAGCAAATTTACGATTGGGAACGCTACTATGCAGTGCTGCGCAAATTGCAGCCGAATGCGGTTTTGAATGTCTGCGGTCCCGATGTGCGCTGGTGCGGCAACGAGGCCGGGCATTGCCGGAAAGCAGAGTGGAGCGTGGTTCCCGCAGAGCTGCGGGATGCAGAACGCACGGCATCGAAATCGCAGCAGGCGGATGACGGAGAATTCTCCCGCAAAATTGACTCTCAGGACGAGGACATCGGCAGCAGAGCGGTTATCCGCAATGCAAGAGAACTTGTCTGGTATCCGTCCGAGGTGGATACCTCCATCCGAACAGGTTGGTTTTACCACCCGGAGGAGGACACTGATGTGCGCACGGCAGGCGAATTGCTGGACATCTATCTGGATGCCGTCGGTGCGAATGCCAGCCTGCTGCTGAACATTCCACCCGATACACATGGCCGTATTGCTGCACCGGACTGCGCCAGCCTAACAGAGCTGGGTACTAAAATCCAGCAGATTTTTGCCAGTAACGTAACAGAAAAAGCGGAAATTACGGCAGATTCTGCGATTGCGCAGCATCCCATCACACAGGCTGTGGACGGTATGGCAGATACCTATTGGCAGGCTGCCTACGGACAAGAATCCGATACGATTACTTTGAAGTTCCCGAAGCCGCAGAAGGTTTCCTGTGTTGTTCTGGGGGAGCATCTGCCGACAGGGCAGCGCATCGAAAGCGGCGAGATTTGGGTAGACGAAAGCAAGGCTGCCGAATTTACGGTAGTGGGACATAAGCGTATCTGCCGCTTCGCCCCCGTGGATGTGCAGACGCTTACCATAAAAATTACAGCTTCACGCACGGAGCCAACTCTGCGGCTGCTGGAAGTCTATCAGTGAGGATATATGGGATGAAAGAAATTATGACCGCGTGGCATTGGGACGGCTCCGTGTCAGAACCGGTTCCTTACGGAGAGGGGCATATTAACCAGACGTATGCTATTACGGTAACGTCAGAGCAGGGTGCAAAACGCTATATCCTGCAAAAAATCAATACCAATACATTCAAAGACCCGGCCGGTTTGATGGAAAACGTCTGCGGTGTTACAGATTTTTTGCGCGAAAAGGCTAAGCAGCGCGGGGCTGACCCGGCGCGTGCTACGCTCCATGTGGTGCCTACCAAAGAGGAAAAGCCCTATTATCAGGCTGCTGATGGTAGCTGCTGGCGTATCTATGAATTTGTAGAGAACACTGTCTGTTTGCAGCAGGTGCAGTCGGCTGAGGATTTTTACCAGAGCGCTGTTGCATTTGGCAATTTCCAGCATCAGTTGGCTGAATATCCGGCACACACCCTGCATGAGACGATCCCGCACTTCCACGATACGCCCAAGCGTTTCGCTGACTTCCAGCGCGCCGTGGCTGAGGACCGCATGGGTCGTGCCGCACTGGTGCAGCGTGAAATTGAGTTTGTCCGCGCCCGTGAAGCAGAGTATCACGTTATGGTGGATCTGCTGGCGGCGGGTAAGCTGCCGCTGCGCGTCACCCACAACGACACCAAGCTGAACAACATCCTGTTCGACAAAACGACCGGCGAGGGTCTTTGCGTCATCGACCTTGACACGGTCATGCCGGGGCTTGCTGCCAATGATTTTGGGGATTCAATCCGCTTCGGTGCCAACCACTGCGCCGAGGACGAAGCTGACCTCTCGAAAGTCAATTTCAGCATGGAACTGTATGAAATTTACACAAAGGGCTTCTTGCAGGCAGCAGGAGAAGCGTTCACCCCGCTGGAAAAGCAGACCCTGCCGTGGGGTGCCAAGCTGATGACGATGGAATGTGGTATGCGCTTCCTCGCTGATTATCTGGAGGGAGATCACTACTTCCACATTAACTACGAAACCCAAAACCTCAACCGCGCCCGCACCCAGTTCAAGTTGACTGCCGATATGGAACGGAACTGGGATGCCATGCAAAAAGTAATTGAAAAATACAAGTAAAGGACAAAATCCACTTTAGGAGGTACAAACTGTGCAAATCGAAGAAATCAAAGACCAGATCTGCGATGTCTGCCATAAAATGTGGCAGCTTGGCTGGGTCGCCGCTAACGACGGCAATGTCTCGGTGCGGTTGGAGGACGGAACTTTCCTTGCAACGCCTACGGGCATGAGCAAGAGCTTCATCACGCCGGACAAGCTGCTGCGCATTGATGCAAAGGGCAATGTGCTGGAAGGTGCAGAGGGCCTGCGCCCGTCCAGCGAAATCAAGATGCACCTGCGCTGCTACGAAAAGCGCGCCGATGTAAATGCTGTTGTCCATGCCCATCCGCCGGCAGCCACCGGCTTTGCCGTGGCACATCGCCCGATGGATATGTACAACATGATTGAGGATGTGGCAGCCATCGGCGCTGTGCCGCTGACTCCGTATGGAACCCCCAGCACGACGGAGGTGCCGGACGCAATCGAGCCGTATCTCAACGACCACGATGTTATGCTGCTGGAAAACCACGGCGCGCTGACGGTGGGCAGCGATGTCATCACCGCCTATTACCGCATGGAGAGTCTGGAACTGTGGGCAAAAATCACGATCAACGCAATCATTCTCGGCGGCAGCTACGATATTGACCGCAAGAATATTGATAAGCTCATCAATCTCCGCTCCTACTACAAAATTACCGGCAAACACCCCGGCTATCGCAAATTTGAGCGACGCGAAAAAGGTGAGCCGACGGACAAATAAGGAGACCCCGTATGCTGAAGAACATTCCGCCTATCCTTAGCCCGGAACTTCTGAAAGTCCTCTGCGAGATGGGACATGGCGACGAAATCATTCTCGCAGACGGAAATTTCCCGGCTGAAAGCATCGGCAAAGATGCCATTGTGGTTCGTGCGGACGGGCACGGAACCGAAGAACTGCTGGAGGCCATCCTGCAATTTCTGCCGTTGGATCAGTATGTGGAAAAGCCTGTCGCACTGATGAAAGTGGTAGATGGCGATCCGTGCAAGCCGACTATCTGGGATAGCTATAAACAGAAGTTGAACGAGAGCGGCAATGACCCGGCTAAAATTGAAATGGTGGAACGCTTTGCGTTTTATGAGCGCGCACGCCATGCCTATGCGATTATCGCCACCGGGGAAAGCGCAATCTATGCCAATGTACTTTTGAAGAAAGGCGTGGTGCAATGAGTAACACAGCAACTGTGCTGGCCTTCGACTTTGGCGCTTCCAGTGGACGTGCAATTCGAGCCGTGTACGATGGCCAAAACCTCACCTACGAGGAAATCCATCGTTTTGAAAATGTCCCCATCGAAAAGGACGGTCACCTCTGCTGGGATGTGGAAACACTGCTGAAGGAAATTCACACGGCTATTCAAAAGGCGGGTACATTTGACAGCTTAGGATTTGATACATGGGGTGTGGATTTCGGCTTACTGGATACGGACGGTCATCTGCTGGCAAACCCTGTTCATTACCGCGATGCCCGAACGAATGGCAAACCGGAACAGGCCGCTGCCCGTATGCCTGCAGAAGAATTGTATGCCCATACCGGCAATCAAATCATGGCAATCAATACTTTGTTCCAGCTGCTGGCTCTGCGTGAGCAGGACCCGGAATTGCTGCAAAAGGCTGCGCAGATCCTTTTTATGCCGGATTTGTTTGCGGCTCTGTTGGGGGCCGAGCCGGTCTGTGAGCGCAGCATTGCGTCCACCAGCCAGATGCTGGACCCCCGCACAGGGCAGTGGAGCAGAGAAGTGCTGGCCGCCTACGGCTTGCCGGAAAACCGCTTCGCACCCATTGTTGCCAGCGGCACGGTGACGGGTACACTTGCAAACGGTGCGAAAATCATTGCGGTGGCAGGGCATGATACACAATGCGCCTCGGCCGCTATGCCGTGTGCCGAGGAGGATGCCGAACATACGGTATTTCTCTCCTGTGGCACATGGAGCCTGCTGGGAACGGAATTGGATGCCCCGATTCTGACGGCGGACAGCTGCCAAAGCGGGCTGTCCAATGAACTCGGTGCAAACGGGAAAATCAATTATCTGAAAAATATCATCGGTCTTTGGCTGATTCAGGAAAGCCGCCGTGAGTACAAGCGCCGTGGACAGGCATATTCTTTCGCGGAGCTGGAGCAACAGGCACTTGCCGCCGAACCGCTGCGCAGTTTTATTGACCCGGATGCCCCGGAATTTGTTGCCCCCGGCGATCTGCCGGGCAGAATACAGGAATTTTGCCGCAAAACCGGCCAGCCCGTCCCGGAAACGGTGGGAGCCGTAATGCGCTGCATTTATGAAAGCCTTGCTCTGAAATATCGCTATGCGATAGAGCAGCTCTCCGCTGTAACAGGTCGAGCATTTACGACCCTGCACGTTTTGGGCGGCGGCACAAAAGACCGTCTGCTTTGCCAGATGACGGCAGACTGCTGCGGCCTTACAGTAAAGGCAGGCCCGGTGGAAGCTACGGCGCTCGGCAACATTATGATTCAGTTGAAAGCCTTGGGGTTGCTGGACTCCATCACACAAGGACGCCGGCTGATTGCGGAGACAGAGGTCATTAAAACATATACCCCAAGCACACAGAACTATGCGGAATGGAACGCCGCTTATGATCGTTTTAAAGCCCTATTATAATAAGGAAGGTGCAACTATGCTGTATCCTAAAATTGGTATTCGCCCTGTAATTGATGGACGCTGGGGCGGCGTCCGTGAAAGCCTGGAAAATCAGACGATGCGCATGGCAGAAAATGCCGCCAAGCTGATTTCGGAGAACCTCAAGTACCCCGATGGTACGCCGGTGCAGTGCGTGATCGGCTGTACTACGATTGGCGGTGGTGCCGAGGCGGCCCGCGTGGCAGAGCAGTTCTCTACCCAGAATGTTACGGCAACGCTGTCTGTGACCCCCTGCTGGTGCTACGGTACCGAAACGTTCGATATGGATCCCAACACCATCAAGGCAGTCTGGGGCTTCAATGGCACCGAGCGCCCCGGCGCGGTGTATCTGGCTGCGGTTCTGGCAGCACACGCCCAGCGCGGTCTGCCTGCTTTCTCCATTTATGGCCATGACGTGCAGGAAGCCAACGATGATACGATTCCCGATGACGTGGCCGAGAAAATTCTGCGCTTTGCCCGTGGTGCTGTTGCCGCAGGCTGGATGAAGAACAAGGCCTACGTCAATATTGGCGCTGTGACGATGGGGATTGCCGGCAGCTTCTGCGATGCAGGTGTTCTGCAAAAGTATTTCGGCATCCGCGCCGAGTGGGTGGACGAGGTCGAGATCCTGCGCCGCATTTCCATCGGTATCTATGACCACGACGAATATGAAAAGGCGCTGGCATGGGTGCGTGAGAATTGCAAAGAGGGCTTTGATAAGAACCTCGGTAAGAACCTGCCGCCTGTCATCACGAAGTCGAAAATTGTACCGCCCGACAAGGATTGGGAGTTTATCGTCAAGATGACCCTGATCATCCGCGACATTCTATACGGCAATCCGCGTCTGGACGAGATGGGCTGGCATGAAGAAGCGCTCGGTCGCAACGCTGTGGTCGGCGGCTTCCAGGGTCAGCGACAGTGGACGGACTGGCTGCCGAACGCTGACTTCACCGAAGCCATTATGGCTTCCACCTTTGACTGGAACGGCCCGAAAGCCCCGACCCCGTTCGCTACCGAGAACGATACCTGCAACGGCATTGCCATGATGCTGGGCAGCCTTGTTTCCGGTTCTGCACCGTGCTTCCATGATGTGCGTACCTACTGGAGCCCCGAAGCCTGCGAGCGTGTGACCGGGCAGAAGCCTGACGGCGTTGCCGCCAACGGCTTTATTCATCTCATCAATTCCGGCGCAACGGCTCTGGATGGTTCCGGTGCCTGTGTGGATGCCGAGGGTAACCACGTGATGAAGCCGTTCTGGGAGATGACCGATGCGGACATCAAGGCATGCCTGAACGCCACCGATTGGTGCCGTGCGGACTATGAGTACTTCCGCGGCGGTGGATATTCCAGCCACTTCCGCTGCAAGG
>ENA-UOJN01002692-UOJN01002692.1-human-gut-metagenome-genome-assembly--contig:-C125IIP-NODE-2692-length-10845-cov-13.147544_pt1 | contig 10845 bp, 11 predicted proteins | sample MGYA00242350_ERZ723897 | MGnify/ENA metagenome assembly ERZ723897 | reverse complement strand
GTGGAGGGCTTTCAGGAGGAATGGCTGCATTACCGCCGCGCCGATCAGGAACGGGACATCCGGGAAGATCAGAAGCGCGTGGAGCAGGCAAGAAAACGCCTTGCCAATCTTGATGTGGTCATGTCCCGGCTCTATGAGGACTATGCGCTCGGTGAGATCAGCAAAGAAAAGTATAAGAAAATGACGGCTGATTATGAAGCGGAGCAGGAACGGTTAAAGCTCGAAATTGAAACAACGGAAGAATGGGTTGAACAGCGGCAGGCGATGGGCGACGATCTGGACGCTTTCATTGCGCTGACGAAAAAGTATGTGGATGTCACGGAGCTGACGCAGACGATTGTCAACGAGTATATCAAGAAGATCATCATCCACGCACCAGACAAGTCTGACGGTAAGCGCAGACAGAAGGTGGAGATCATCTTCAACTTCGTAGACGAGGTGGAAATCCCCGTACTGGCAGAACCCATGATCGCAGAATCTACCATTGGACGCAGAAAAACGGCGTGACCTTCACGGCCACACCGTTCTCTGCCCGAACCGCAAGACTTATAGTTCCTTACGACTGTTAAGCCTTGAGATTGCTGGTTTTTCTTTATTTATCAATGCTGTGTGGCGCTCTCAGAAGGATTTCGCTCCCTGCAAGCATTGAAACCGCAAGCTATTTGTGTTATAAAAACTTCCAAAACTCAGAGTCGGGCGAACCGTGTAAGTTTGTCCGACTCTTACCTTTTCACGATAACAGCAAAAAATCCTGCAGCCCACCGCAATTTCCATTTTCCCATTTTGTGCGCAAAGATGCGCAAAGAGTTGAAAAGGCGACACTTACGTGTTATTATTTGTAAGACGTATAGATCTTCCAAAATGTTCACTTGCGTCAAAAGTCAGAAGGCTCGTAAGGCAAAACTGATCAAAGCGATTTTCCGCCTGACACCTGATACGTGCATCACAACACATAGAAGCAAAGGAGTAACCGTCATTGAAAACAGACGATTTCATTGTAGCAATGACAATTATAGGAGTTGCTGCAGCTGTAAATCTGGGTTTCATCGTATACAGATTATTGCGCAATCCATTTCAATATCCTTATTTTGTTTGGTGGTTCGATGTTTCTTATAAGAGGAACGTTGATATAACGGATTGTATTGATAGCTTTTTATGCAACGAGCAGAATTGGCGCGCGTTGAAGCAACACGAGCAATCCATCAAGCAGTGGAAACACGACACAGAGAATTATCTGCAAACATGTATACTAAAGAAAAGGCGTGTCCAACAATATCAAGAAGTTTTAGATGACAGCAGCGCATTCCGCTTTGGAACAAGCAGAAACCGAACCCGTTATAAGCAGCAAAACTATGTAAAAACGGCTTACAAAATACCAACAGCGGAATCGATAATGGCAGTAAGCTGGCCTTGGCTCATGAATCGTCATGCACAGCTGAAGGAAATCGGCTTCGAAGCAACGCTGAAAGAGTATCACAGCAAAAACCAGCGAAAGCTGATGACGAAAGCGCTGCGGAAAGAAATCATGAAACGCGATCATTACACTTGCCAAATGTGCGGAAAGTTTATGCCAGATGAAGTCGGGCTGCATATTGATCACATCGTTCCGATTGCAAAAGGCGGCAAAACAGTCCCGTCCAATTTACAGGTGCTATGCTCAAAATGCAATGGGGCTAAGGGCGCTAAAACACATTAAAAAGATACCATCCAAAAAACGAGATCATTGCAGCAACTGAAGCAAACTTTTGTGGCAGAGAAGAACGGCATATCTCGGCCTATTTCTCCAACACCGCCCGGTGGGCTTTTTCGCGCAAGGCGAAACCACGCCGCGTATTTTCCGTCTGAATGTGCAAGGCTCTGTTTCTGGGAGCGGTGGCAAGAATTAAGACTAATTCAGGTATCATTGGCTATTTTTTTCGGCACAACCCTGCTATAATGTTTCCACACAACAATGCGTCTTTAGGAGAACAGAGCAAATGGCAAGCACAGAACCATCAATGACCGAACAGCATACATGCAGCGCGGCGGCTCTGCCGGAGGGAGCCTTTCTCCCGGCCGGACCGCAGTGCCCCGGACGCCATCCGGAAAGCGGCGCCGCAGGATCTGCAGGCGCTCTTTTCTGCGCCCGTGCGCTTGGGACACAAGCTGCCGCGGTGTGTAAATACGCGCAGGAGGGCTGCTGATATGGAGCTTTCTTCGTTGTTCCTCGCGGGAAAAGGGAGCGCCCTGACCTCCTTCTTCTCGACGGCATTTCTCGTCGTGTTCCTGCCGTTTTGTCTCGTGGTGTACAGTCTCATGCCGCGGCGCGGGAAAAAATACTTCCTGCTCGCCGCCGACTGCGCCTTTTTCTGGCTGATCAGCGGCAAGCTGCTCGTGTACCTGCTTCTGACGGCGCTTTCGATGCACTACTTCGGACTGTGGCTGGACAAAATACAGTCGGAGACGAAGCTTCTGCTCGCGCAGACGGAAAAAGCCGAGCGCAAGACCGTGCGCAAGCGGCAGCAGGCCGTGCAGCACCGGATCCTTTTGCTGGCCGTCATTCTGCACATCGGCGTCCTGTTCGCACTCAAGTATTCCGGCTTTGCCGCGACGAATGTCAACACGCTCCTGGCGCACCTGCACATTCCTGTGCAGCTGGCGATCCCGAAGTATGTGATGCCGATCGGTATCTCCTTTTTCACGCTGCAGGCGCTGTCCTACATCGTGGACGTGCAGCGCGGCGTCACAAAAGCGGACACGAATCTGCTGCGCCTGACGCTGTTCATCAGCTTCTTCCCGCAGATCGTGGAAGGGCCGATCTGCCGCTACGACCAGACCGCGCAGCAGCTCTGGGACGCAAAGCCAATCACCTACGAGAACCTGACGCTCGGTCTGCAGCGCATTGCCTACGGCATGATGAAAAAGATCATCATCGCCGACCGGCTCAACCCGCTCGTGAGGAATGTCTTTAATAACTACACCGACTTTGACGGCGGCGTGATCGCACTGGCCGCCGTGTGCTACACCGTGCAGCTGTACATGGACTTTTCGGGCTCGATGGACGCCGTCACCGGCACGGCGCAGATTCTCGGCGTCACAATGCCGGAAAACTTCCGACAACCGTTTTTCTCCAAGACGATCTCGGAATTCTGGAAGCGCTGGCACATCACGCTCGGCACCTGGTTCAAGGACTATGTATTCTACCCGGTCGTCACGCTCAAGCCGCTGGAAAAGCTCACTTCCGCCGCCCGCAAACGCCTCGGCAACCACTACGGTCCGCTGCTGGCGAGCGCCGTCGCGCTCTTTTGCGTGTGGTTCTGCAACGGTCTCTGGCACGGTGCCGCGTGGAGCTATCTCTTTTTCGGCATGTACCACTTCGTGCTGATCCTCGGCGGCAACATCATCGCCCCGCCGGTGCGGGCCGTCAACGCGCGGCTGCACATCCGCGCCGAGAGCTTCCCGTACCGTCTGCTGCAGATGCTGCGCACGACGGTGCTGGTCATCATCGGCGAGCTGTTTTTCCGTGCAAACGGCCTGCGCGCAGGTATGCAGATGTTCCGCACCATGGTCACCGGATTTGCATTCCCCGTCTTTGACGATGCGCTCTTCAAGGCGCTCGGTATTGACAAGTTTGACCTCATGATCGTTGCTGTGACGCTGCTGATCGTGTTCGTCGTGAGCGTGATCAACGAAAAAGGCAAGTCCGTGCGCACGCTGCTGGCGCAGCGCCCTGCTGCGGTACGCTGGACGGTCTTCTACGCGCTCATTTTGTTCATCATCGTTTTCGGAGCATACGGAAAGGGCTACATTCCCGTCGACCCCATGTATGCGAATTTTTAGGAGGCACGCATGTCCCGTTTTCTCAAACATACGCTCAGATGCGTCGTTTTTCTCGCTGTGCTGGCGCTTTTGCTGACCGGCGTGTCGCAGCTGGTGCGGCCAAAAAACAACACCCGCAGCGACGGCATCCATGACCCCGCGGCCAACGGCATCCTCGGAGAACCGGACAACACGATCGACCTGCTCATCCTTGGTGACAGTGAGAGCTATTCCGCCTTCATCCCGATGCAGCTGTGGCAGCAATACGGTTACACGGCCTACTGCTGCGGCACATCCAGACAGACACTGTACTATTCGGAAGCGTTCTTGCACAAAGCCTTCCAGAAGCAGTCGCCCAAGCTTGTGATCCTGGAGACCGATGTGATCTATATCGACTTTTCGTACGGCAGTATGCTGCTGCAGGAGGCCGGCGACCTCTTCCCTGTGTTTTCCTACCATGACCGGTGGAAATCTCTGAAGGCAAATGACTGGCGTATGACCGTCAATTACACCCACACCGAAAATGCCAAAGGGTATCAGCTGCGCTGCAACGCCGCTCCGGCGGACGCCAGCAATTATATGACGCCATCGGATGCCTACGCTCCCATCCCGAAGCGAAACCGCGCCTATGTTGAGCGCATCAAGGCCTTCTGTGACGAAAACGGCGCGCAGCTGCTGCTCGTCAGTGCGCCCAGCACGCTCAACTGGAACATGGCGCGTCACAACAGCACGCAGGCGTTTGCCGATGCGCTGGGCATCGGCTTCCTCGATCTCAACACCGCACACGAGCAGGTTGCGATCGACTGGAACACGGACACCCGCGACAAGGGTGACCACCTGAATTATTTCGGTGCGCAGAAGGCCACGAACGTACTCGGTGCGTATCTTGCCGATACCGGTCTGCTCCCGAGCCATAAGGATGACCCGGCCTACGCCGACTGGAACAAGCAGTCGGACGCCTTCAGCCGGACGGTCACCGATGCGCTCGCAAAAACGTAACGGCACCTCCGTTTCAGACAGAAAAAACCTGCGGTTTCCTCGGAAACCGCAGGTTTTTTCTTTTTTTGCTGCGCCTTACGCGCCGCCGTTTGTTCCGGAGAAGGTGCAGAACTTTCCCTCGCGCGCGTATTTGCGCAGGACGCCGGCCATGGCCGCAAGGTCGGCGGGCTTGGTCGCCAGAAGCTCATGCCGGGTCTTGGCCAGCTCCTCCGGCGTCACGCCCTTGAGCGCGCGCACGCACTGACTCTCGCACACGCCGGCGGGATCGAGCAAGGGATCGGTCGTATTGACCGCGCCGATGATAATGTCGTCGAGCGGCATACCCTGCGCCGCGAAATTCTCGATAAAATCGGCAACCGCAGAAAACACCGCGCGCGTATTGTCGAGGTTCGGGTCACGATAGGAGTAGCAGAAGATGTCGCCGCTGCGGCGCACGTTCATGCCCGTGCCGTAAGCCCCGCCCTGCACGCGCACCATGTTCCACAGATAGCCATAGCTCACGAGCGAGGACAGCACCGGGCACGCGCCGGAATAGCTGCTGCCGAGGGCGTAGAGGTTGTGTCCCAGCGCGCAGAAGCCCACATCCGCCGGGATCTCGACCGCACAGGCGGCCGCGTCATAGCGCTTGTGTGCAGCCGTTGCGCCGTGCGCGCCCTGCGGCAGCGCGGCGATCAGCCGGGCAAGCACACCGGCATCGAGCGCGCCGGAATAGCCCGCGAAGAGGCGGCTCGTGACAAACACTTTTTCGGTGAGTGCGGCAAGCGCGGCGCTCACCTGCGCGCCGTTTTGCGCAAAGCCGGCGGCCAGCGCCGCAAACCAGCGTACAAAGGTCTCGCCCTCGAGCGTCTCCTTGAGCGCAGCACCGGCCGAAAACGCCGACAGCGACTTGGTGACGGCGAAGGTGTGGCCGTTCGAGATGAGCGACTGGCGCATGAAATAGTCATTTTGCATGACGGTCTCGCCGATGCGGTCTGTCTCGTCATAGCGCCCCTGCGTGAGCAGCTCGCGCAGAAGCTGCACCGCCTCGGCCGCGTTTTCCTCGAGCATACTCGCCGACACGAGCAGGTACGGGTGCACGTGCTCGGTGTCGCCCTGCTTCTGCAGGCAGTCCACACGCAAAAACAGCGAGCCCAGCAGCGCCTTGACGCGGTTTTGCAGCACGTCCGCGGGGCAGGTCTCCGTGCGCAGCTCACCGAAGCAGGTGCTCAGCACGTTGAGCATACACAGCCCCTCATCCGTGAGGTCGGAGACGTCAAAGTACAGGTTGAGGTACACGATGCCGTTCGTATCGCCCGAGACGTGCAGCGTCCGCACGCCGTTGACCTCGCCCGGCTGCGTCTGCACAGGGGCGACCGTCTGCGGCACATCCTCGAGGCGCAGGTGCGGCAGGCTCATGAGCGCCTCCACGCTGTCCTCGCTCCGCTGCCACTGCTGCATCCGCCGGAAGGCCGCATACGCCTCGCTGCGCTGATCGGCATCCCACGCGGCGGTGGCGGCGGCGAGCCGCTCGGATTCGCGGCGGGCGTCATCCTCCCCCTTCGTGAGCGACGGCAGCACATAGAGGGTGCACAGGTCGCCGCTCGAGCCGAGCAGGTCAGACAGCAAACGCTCAAAATAGCCCGTGTGGATCTTTTCGCGCAGCGTGTCGAACACGGCGGCGTTGTCGATATACGCCAGCGGATCACCGCCGTAGAGCCAGCTGTCAAACGCGCGGCAGGCAAGCTCCACGCCGTAGGGCTCGGTGATCTCGCGGTTGATGAAGGCAAAGCGCTCGAGCGACGCCGAGAGCGCCGCGCGGTCGAGCCCGGCTGCGAGCATATCGCGCGCGACCTCCGCCGCAAGGGTCTTGACCTTGTCAAAGGCGTCTTTGGTCGTGTTGCGCACGATGAGCGCGGCGCTCGGCTGATAAATGCCGTCGGAGATCTCGAGCGTCACGTCCTGCGCAAGACCGCGCTCAAGGAATGCGCGCTTGAGCGGCGCCTCATTCGAGCCGGTGAGATAGTCCGAGAGGATCTTGGCTGCATAGACCGTCTCCACGTCGTCATAGCGGCACAGGAGTCTGGAGAGACTCATATGGCAGAGCGTCTCCTCGCCGGGCATCGCCTCATAGTACACCGTGGCCTCGCCCGTGCGGGGCTGCTGCACCGTGAAGTCAAAATCCGGGGCGCGGTATGTGTACTGCGACAGGTACTCCGCGTCGATATAGGCAAGCACGCGCTCGGCGTCCATGTGGCCGTCGAGGAAGATGCGCGCGTTTGACGGGTGGTAAAAGCGCTTGTGCGCGGCAATGAACTGCGCATAGCTCAGCTCGGGGATGTGCTCCGGCTTGCCGCCGCTCGAAAACCCGTAGCAGGTGTCGGGATACAGCAGCCGGTCCGTCCCCTCGCCGATGACGCGCTCGACATCGGCATAGGCGCCCTTCATCTCGCTGAAGACGACGCCGTTGTAGTACGGCTGCGCCTGCTCGCCGTCAAACTCGTAGTGCCATCCCTCCTGCATGAAGATCTCCGGCTTTTCGTAGATGTTCGGGCAGAACACGCCGTCGAGATACACGCGCATGAGGTTGAACAGATCCTGCTCGCTGCGGCTGGAGACCGGGAAGATGGTCTTGTCGCTGTAGGTCATGGCGTTGAGGAAGGTCTGCATTGAGCCCTGCAGCAGGGACACGAACGGCTCCTTGACGGGAAACCGCTTCGAGCCGTTGAGCACACTGTGCTCCAGGATGTGGAACACGCCGGTGTCGTCCTCCGGCAGGGTCTTGAAGCCGATGCAGAAGGTCTTGTTCTCGTCGTCGCGGTCGAAGTACAGGAGCTCCGCTCCGCACTTCTTGTGCCGCATGGTGTACAGCGTCGCCGCCTTGGAGGCGACGTACTGCTTCTTTTCCAGCTCGAAGCCGCAGCAGATATCGCCGGGCTGAGCGTCGGTAAGCTTCACATTTTCTCTGATCATGGTTCCCTCGCTGACATCAAAGTGATTTGCTGAACATTTGATAGTATGCATTGCTCGCGCGCAGCTCATCCGGCGTGCCGGCGGCTTCGACCGTGCCGTCGCGCATGACGATGACGTAGTCGGCGCGCTTGGCCGCCTCATAGCTGTGCGCGATCATGACGGTCGTGCGATCCTTCATGAGCCGGTCCATCGCCTCGGTGACGAGCGCGGTGCTCGTGGTGTCGAGGTTGCTCGTCGCCTCGTCGAGCAGGAGATAGTCTGCGCTGCGCAGCATGGCGCGCGCAATGCGAAACCCTTTCAAATGAAAATAATGCGTTTTGGTCTTTGCCAAACGCGTGACAAATGCAGCACCATTTTAACGCATTCTTTGCGCAATTTCAATAGTCGGGGGCCGCCCTCCGGCCGCCGTTTTCTGCACATTTCCATCAAAATCCTACAGAAGCCATCTTTTTCTGGGCATTTTCCTGCTGCACACAAAAAAGCAAGGCTTCCCGGATCCGGGAAGCCTTACTCGGCTCGTCAACCCCCCGCAGCGTCCCGCCGCAGGAGCTTCAGGTTTGTTTCCTATGCCGCGCCTACTTTTTCGGCTTGTGCGCGCACGCTCTGCCGCACTGCGCGCAGTTGCCGGTGCAGTTACCGCCGCAGCAGCCGCCCTTTTTCATCGTGCGCCGCCAGACGCGCCACGCGATCACGGCGCACACCGCCACGATGGCCAGCAGGATATAGTCCGCCAGATGCATCACACCAGCCCCGCGATCGCATACGCCGCGCACGCCACGATCCACGCGACCGTGCACTGCAAAATGACGACGCCGACCGTCTTGAGCCGGGAATCCAGCTCGCGCCGGATGGTCGCAACAGCGGCCACGCACGGCGTGTACAGCAGCGTGAACACGAGGAAGCTCACCGCCGCGCGCGCGCTCAGCAGCGACGAGATCGCCGCGCCGCCGAGCAGCACCTGCAGTGTGCTCACAACGGACTCCTTGGCGATGAAGCCGGAGATGAGCGCCGTGGCGCAGCGCCAGTCACCGAAGCCGAGCGGCCGGAAGATCGGTGCGATCCAGCGGCCGATGAGCGCGAGCAGGCTCGCGGCGCTGTCGGCAACAACGTTCAGGCGCGTGTCAAAGCTCTGCAAGAACCAGATGATGATCGTTGCGAGGAAGATGACCGTGAACGCGCGCTGGAGGAAGTCCTTTGCCTTCTCCCAGAGCAGCAGCGCCACGCTCTTGAGTCCGGGCATGCGGTAGTTCGGCAGCTCCATGACAAACGGCACGGGCTTGCCGCGAAAGACCGTCTTGTTCATGATGAGCGCCGCGACGATGCCGATGAGCACGCCGAGCGCATACAACCCCAGCATGACGAGCGCACGGTAGCGCGGGAAAAACGCCGCGGTGAAAAACGCATAGATCGAGATCTTCGCCGAGCAGCTCATGTACGGCGTGAGCAGGATGGTCATTTTCCGGTCGCGGTCGGACGAGACGGTACGCGTGGCCATGATGGCCGGCACCGAGCAGCCGAAGCCGATGAGCATCGGCACGATGCTGCGCCCGGACAGCCCGATCTTGCGCAGGGGCTTGTCCATGACGAAGGCCACGCGCGCCATGTAGCCGGTGTCCTCCAGAATGGACAGGAAGAAAAACAGCGTCACGATGATCGGCAGGAACACGAGCACGCTGCCGACACCGGCAAACACGCCGTCAATAATGAGGCTGTGCACGACGGGGTTGATGCCGTAGGCCGTGAGCGCCGCGTCCACGACGCCGGTCAGCGCGTCAATGCCGAGCTGCAGCAGGTCGGACAGCCACTTGCCGACGACGTTGAAGGTGAGATAAAACGTGAGCAGCATGACGAGCAGAAACGTCGGCATGGCGGTATATTTGCCCGTGAGGATGCGGTCGATCTTCATCGAGCGCGCGTGCTCCTTGCTCTCGTGGCACTAGACCACGGAGGAGGCAACGACGGTCTCGATGAACGTATAGCGCATATCGGCCAGCGCCGCGTTGCGGTCGAGCCCGGTCTCGTTTTCCATCTGCACGATGCAATGCTCGAGCAGCTCGCGCTCGTTCTCGTCGAGATCGAGCACCTGCGCCAGATCATCGCCGCCCTCAATGAGCTTGGCCGCGCAAAAGCGCGCCGGCACGCCGATGCGGTCGGCATGGTCGGCGATGATGTGCACGACCGCATGGATGCAGCGGTGCACGGCGGAATCGTCCGAGCAGAAATCCGTCACCTTCGGCAGCGTGCGGCTGCGCGCGACGCTCAGCGCCTGATCCACAAGCTCGGACACGCCCTCCCCCTTCGCCGCCGAGATCGGCACGACGGGGATGCCCAGCGCATCGCTCATCTTCTGCACGTCGATCGCGCCGCCGTTGGCGCGCACCTCATCCATCATGTTCAGCGCCAGCACCATCGGCACGCGCAGCTCAAGCAGCTGCAGCGTGAGATAGAGGTTGCGCTCGATGTTCGTGGCGTCGACGATGTTGATGATGCCGTCCGGCTTTTCATTGATGATGAAATCGCGCGAGACGATCTCCTCCTGCGTGTACGGACGCAGCGAGTAAATGCCCGGCAGGTCGACAACGGAGCAGCCCTTCTCATCGCGCATCTCGCCCATTTTCTGGTCGACGGTCACGCCCGGGAAATTGCCCACGTGCTGGTTCGAGCCCGTGAGGGCGTTGAACAGCGTCGTCTTGCCGCAGTTCTGGTTGCCGACAAGTGCAAAGATCATGCCGACACCCCCTCGACCTCGATCTTCTCCGCCTCTTCGATGCGCAGCGTCAGCTCGTACCCGCGCACGCGGATCTCGATCGGGTCGCCCATCGGCGCCACCTTTTACAGCGTGACGCGTGTGCGGGGCGTGAGCCCCATGTCCAGCAGGCGGCAGCGCAGCGGGCCGTCCCCACCGACCGCCGTGATGACGCCTGAAGAACCGATTTTCAGTTTATCCAATGTCATTGCTTTTGCCTTTCCGTATAGATTGCATTCCCTTTACGATAAAATAGGTGTAGCACGCGGCAGCGGGGTTTGTCAAGTATATGACAGGAATTTCCGCACTTTTTACGGAATTTTCGCGAAAAAATGTGTGTGCGCCAACCAAAA
>ENA-UOJN01002682-UOJN01002682.1-human-gut-metagenome-genome-assembly--contig:-C125IIP-NODE-2682-length-10879-cov-12.125831_pt1 | contig 10879 bp, 8 predicted proteins | sample MGYA00242350_ERZ723897 | MGnify/ENA metagenome assembly ERZ723897 | reverse complement strand
CTCGTCACAACAAGTAGTTGTGGCAAATGCAAAAAGATAAGCTACCGGCAAAGATTCTGCCGGTAGCTTGCGCTGTAGAAATAATTATAGGCTTTGCCATGGAACATGCAGGCGATATTATAAGGCGTATATCACCATTTGCGGAAGCATTTGATCAATTCAGCCTCCTGTGCAGTCACGCCGTGACCTGCAGCAGTGCAAATGCAGATTGAAAATTCCCACACGTGCAGCTTATCCGGGACGATTCTGAGTCCCGGAAGTTCCAACGGGCGTTCCCCCGCATACACCCCTATTCCCAAATTTTTGCGGCACAGCTCCATCATCAGTTCCGTATCTGCAACAGTCACGTTTATATTGGGAAAGAAGCCTGCTTTGCGGCAGCGTTCGAGAAAGCTTGTGCGTCCTTTCCCCTCGTCTCCCATTGCGATAAAGCTGTCGTTTTTGAGCTGGCGCAGATCGAGTGATGCCTCTCCGGCAAGCGGATGCGCCTCACTAAGCATGAAATAAAGATTCATGTTATGCGTATGCTGTATGTTCAGCTTCTCTTTGTCTACCGGAACAACACAGAATCCGATATCAATGTCTCCTCTCACCAGCGCTTCATCAACCTCTGTATCTGCATACTCTCTGATTGAGATCCGGACGTTCGGATGGCTTTTCAGATAAGTCTCAAAGATTTCTGCCGGAAAATAATTCGCAATCCCGTTAGGGAAGCCAAGCGTTATACCATTTCTATCGCGGTTCTTTTCAGTATTGATTTCTGTAAGAACTTTCGTATAGTTGTTCACGAGATCCTCTGCATAGCGCTGAAGTATCACGCCGTAATTCGTCAGTGAAATGGAAGAATTCGTGCGCAGAAAGAGAGAAACACCTAATTCGTCCTCAAGGGTCTTTATACTCTTGCTGACCCCTTGCTGGCTGATGTACAGATTGCTCGCCGCCTTTGTAAAGCTCATCTGTTCACAGACTTCCACAAATGTCTCAAGCTGTCTGAAATCCACAAGCAATTCCCCCCTGGTCGATTACTATACAAAATATTATAACAAGCATTTCACTTCAATGCAATCCATGTCCTCCTGCGCACCATTTGTCTATGTCACGGCTTGGGAAAATGCAGTCGCACAGAGTGATTTATGAACAATTGCCCAGTGTTTTGGTGCATCGCAGGTGCAGCATCACAGAGCATTTTATAGCCGAAAGGAGCCCAATTTACTCCTAGATTTTTACAGCTTCAAAGCAAAGAAAAAACCCTGTAACCATTGGAATTACAGGGTTTTTGATGGAGCTAGTGATGTGACTCGAACACACGACCTGCTGATTACGAATCAGCTGCTCTACCAACTGAGCTACACTAGCGAATTTCTAACAGCTTGCACATTCTATCACAAGTCTCTGCGGATGTCAACACCAAAGTTCGATGATTACTAATTGTTTTCATGCATGAAAAAATGTTGTTTTTTTGCACGTTTTGTCGGTTATCTTCGATTCATGTCGCTTGTGCAGAATTTGCACTGTTACCCACCGCCGCAAACCCGCGTTGTTTCAGGCATTTGCGGATAGGGTGCAAATCAAAGTTCTTACATTTTCGTGACATTATGTTTACATAACATTCTATCGTCTTCGCCTTTGCTGTGAGTTATCAACATTTTCAACAGGGTTTTCAACACGCAAATATTCCAGTGTTTTCAACGCATTGCCGCTCTTTTGCACAAAACAGCCAAATCCAGAAACGGACTTTGTGGATTTTATAAACCGCAATTTTGTTACCATAATACAAATCTCTCGCGTGAGCGAGAGATTTGAAAAAAGGCTTGACAGATAAAATGCAGGATTTGCGCCGCCGGTGATGATTCAGAGCAGGCCGCTGTCGGCAAACGACACATAATCCTCGCCGCAGACGATGATATGGTCCGCCAGCGTGATTCCTACGAGCAAAAGTGCATCGCGCACACGCTTGGTCGTCAGCTCGTCCTCGCGCGACGGCAGCGCGTAGGCGTCGACGTGGTTGTGGCTGAGGATGACGGACACCGCCTTTTGCGACAGCGCCGTCTCGACAATGGTGCGCACGGACACCTCAGCGGCATTGACGACGCCGCGCCCGACCTCCCGGCAGCTGATGAGGCCGCCCTTGGCGTCCAGACACAGGAGGTAGACGACCTCGGCGCGCTCATACAGATACAGCGGCACGAGATACCGCCCCGCCTCCTCACTCGAGCGCAGGAGTTTCTGCTGGCGGCGCTTGGCCAGCTGATAGCGGCGGCTGACCTGCGGGACGAGCGTGAGCAGCGTCGCCACGTTCTCCCCCGCGCCGGGCACCTGCATCATGTCCTCAAAGCTTGCCTCAAAGACCGCATCAAGCGTGCCGAAATGGTCCAGCAGCGCGTGCGCGAGCTCATTGACGTCGCGCCGCGGCACAGCATAAAACAGCAGCAGCTCGAGCACGCTGTGGTCATCAAAATTATCGAGCCCGCAGCGCACAAAGCGCGCCTTCATGCGGGCGCGATGCCCGTCATGCGTGCCCATAGAACGGGACCTCGGAGATCTCCATGTTTGCCCACGCGTTGAGCTCGCTGCCTGCACGCGCGCCGCGCAGGTACTCGTAGTACGCCTGGCAGCCGATCATGGCGGCATTGTCGCCGCAGAGCCGGAGCGGCGGGACGAACAGACGGATACCGGCCGCATCGCAGGCAGCCTGAAAATCGCCGCGGATGCGGGAGTTTGCCGCGACGCCGCCCGCCACGGCGAGCTTGTCATAGCCGAGCTCCCTGACCGCCGCCATCGTGCGCGGCACAAGGCTCTCGCTCATGGCGCGGCAGAACGACGCTGCGAGCGACGCCTTATCGAGCGGCTCACCCTTCTGCTCCGCCGTGTGGGCGAGGTTGATGACAGCGGTCTTGAGTCCGCTGAAGCTCATGTCATACGGGCAGCCGTCCACGTGGCCGATCGGCAGCTTGTACTTGCGGTCGTCACCGGTCTTGGACAGGTCGTCGATGGGCTTGCCGCCGGGATACGGCAGACCGAGCACACGCGCGGTCTTGTCAAAGCACTCGCCGGCCGCGTCGTCGCGCGTCGCGCCGAGGATGCGCAGGTCCGTATAGTCGCGCACGTCACAGATGAGCGTGTTGCCGCCAGAGATGGCCAGACACACAAACGGCGGCTCCAGCTCCGGGTAGGCGATGTAGTTTGCCGCGATGTGGCCGCGGACATGGTGCACCGGGATGAGCGGCACACCGAGCGCAAGCGCGGCGGACTTGGCAAAGTTCACGCCGACGAGCAGTGCGCCGATGAGCCCCGGCGCGCACGTGACGGCCACGGCGTCAATGTCACCGCGGCTCAGACCGGTCACCTGCAGTGCACGGTCGGCGAGCTGGGAGATGACCTCCACGTGCGAGCGCGACGCGATCTCTGGCACGACGCCGCCATAGACAGCGTGCAGGTCGGCCTGCGAAAAGACCTGATCGGTCAGCACCTCGCGCCCGTCGCGCACGAGGGCGACGGCCGTTTCATCACAGGAAGATTCGATCGCAAGAATAATCATATTGTCTCCGCCTCTCTCCGGAACCAGGTCATGAGGAGTGCATCCTCGTCCGGCTTCTGATAGTAATTGCGGCGCTGACCGACGGTCTGAAACCCGTGCTTACGGTACAGCGCGATGGCGGGCGCATTGGATGCGCGCACCTCCAGAGTCAAAAATGCGAGATCAAGCGCCGCCGCGCGCGCACACAGCGCCTCGAGCAGCGCATCCGCGATGCCCTGCCGCCGAAACTCCGGCGCGACGGCGACATTTCCGATGTCGCCCTCGTCGAGCACGTGCAGGAAGTTTGCGTAGCCGAGCACCGTCTCCCCCGCTGCGGCGATGAGAAACACGTGCCGGTCGTCCGGCAGCTGACTCGCCAGCTGCGCGCGTGTCCACGGCGTGGAAAAGCACGCGCACTCAAGCGCCTCGAGCTGCGGCAGGTGCACGCTGCGCGCATCACAGATCGCGACGTCCATCAGTGCGCCTCCGCCCAGCTTGCGCCGATCTTCGCGTCTACGAGCAGCGGCACGCGGTAATCGACCACGTGCTCCATCTCATCGACGAGGATGGCCTTGACCGTCTCAGCCTCCTCCGCGGGGCACTCGACGATGAGCTCATCGTGCACCTGCAGCAGCAGCCGCGCCTGCAGGTGCTCTGCGCGCATGCGCGCGTCCACGCGCACCATGGCTGCCTTGATGATGTCCGCCGCCGTGCCCTGAATGGGCATATTGAGCGCCACACGCTCACCAAAGCTGCGGAGGTTGAAGTTTGAGGACTTGAGCTCCGGCAGATCGCGGCGGCGGCCGAAGAGCGTCGTGACATAGCCGTCCGCCTTGGCCTGCTCGACGACGCGCGTCATATACGCGCGCACGCCGTGGTACTTGGCAAAATAGCTGTCCATATACGCCTTGGCCTCACTCTGGAACACACCGATGTCCTGCGCAAGGCTGAAGGCCGAGATGCCGTAGACGATGCCGAAATTGACGGCCTTCGCGTGCGAGCGCTGCAGCGGCGTCACCTCCGCAAGCGGCACGCCGAACACCTGCGACGCCGTGACGGCGTGGATGTCCTCCCCGCTGCGGAAGGCGGCGATCATCGTCTCATCGTTTGCGATGTGCGCAAGCAGACGCAGCTCGATCTGGCTGTAGTCCGCGTCCACGAGCACCTTGCCGGGCGAGGCCACGAACATCCTGCGGATCTGCGCGCCGAGCTCGCGGCGCACGGGGATATTTTGCAGGTTCGGCTCTGTCGACGACAGGCGCCCCGTCGCTGTGACGGTCATCTGGAAGTTTGTATGGATGCGCCCGTCGGCGGAGATCTCCTTGAGCAGCCCGTCGGCATAGGTGGACTTGAGTTTTGTGAGCGTGCGGTAATCGAGGATCAGCTCGACGATGGGGTGCTTGCCGCGCAGCTTGTCGAGCACGGCGGCGTTTGTGCTCCAGCCGGTCTTGGTCTTTTTCCCGGCCGGAAGCATGAGCCGCTCGAACAGAACGCTGCCAAGCTGCTTCGGCGACTGGATGTTGAACGGCTCGCCCGCGAGCGCCCAGATGCTCTGCTGGAGCTGCTCGATGCTGCTCGTGAGGCTCTCGCCGAAGTCGTACAGCGCCTTGCGGTCGACCAGAAAGCCCGCCTGCTCCATGCGCGCCAGCACCGGGCACAGCGGCAGCTCAACGTCCGTGTAGAGCGGCAGCATGGCCTGAGCGTCCATTTTTTCGTGCAGCACCGGCTGCAGCGCCCAGATGCTCTGCACATCCGGCAGCTCCTCGCCGAGATATGTCTGTGCGAGCCGCGGCAGGTCATAGCTTCCGGCCGTGGCATCGAGCAGGTAGGCCGCCAGCGCCGTGTCGAACACGAAGCCATCCGTCGGCAGTCCCTCGTCGAGCAGCGCGCGCATGAGGTCTTTGATGTTGTGCCCGGCCTTGCGCACGCGGTCGGAAAACAGCAGGCGCAAAAATGCGTTATAATCATCGCCGAGCTGCGCCCACGAGAGCGCATAGCACGCCTTACCGTCGCAGAGCGTGAGCGTGTCGAGCCCGTCGGGCGCGAGCACCGCGACATAGGGCGCCGCCGTGACCGCCTGCTCAAGCGCGCGCAGCGCGGCGCTGTCCGCCACGTCCACGGCCGGCAGCGCGCTCGACGGTACGCCCGCGTCGTCCGCCGGCTGCAGCCCCCACTTTTCCGACAGCGACGTGAAGTTGAGCCGCCGGAACCAGTCGTACAGCTCCGGCTGATAGTCGTGATCCCAGACGGCCGACTCGAGCGCAAAGTCGATCGGCGCGTCCGTGCGGATGGTGGCAAGGTCGAACGAGAGCTGCGCGCTCTCGCGCCCCTCGGTGAGCTTTTTGCGCACGCCGGGCTTGATGTCCAGCGCATCGAGGTCACGGTAAATGTCCGCCACCGTGCCGAAGCGCACGAGCAGATCCTTCGCCGTCTTTTCGCCGATGCCCGGCACGCCGGGGATATTGTCGGAGCTGTCGCCCATGAGCGCCTTGAGGTCGATCATGCGGATGGGGTCAAAGCCGTACTCTTCACGAAAGCGCTCGGGCGTATATTCGATCGTATCCGTCTGCCCCATGCGGGTCTTGACGTTAAAGACATGGGTGCTGTCGGTGATGAGCTGCAGGCTGTCCTTATCGCCGGTGACGACGTCGCACGTCCAACCGGCGGCCTCACAGCGGCGCGCGACCGTGCCGAGCAGGTCGTCGGCCTCCCAGCCGGCCAGCTCCAGCCGCCGCACACCCATGTAGTCAAGCGTCTGCTTGAGCAGCGGCATCTGCACGGCGAGCTCCTCCGGCATGGGCTTGCGCTGCGCCTTGTAGAGCGCATACTGCTCGTGGCGGAACGTGGGGGCGTGCACGTCGAACGCGACGCACACCGCCTGCGGCTGCGCCAGGTCAAAAACGCGCCGGAACGTGCTCAGAAAGCCGTAGACCGCGTTTGTCGGCGTGCCGTCGGGCGCGTTGAGCATCCGGATGCCGTAAAAGGCGCGGTTGATGATGCTGTTACCGTCGAGAATCATGAGTTTCATTCAGGTGTCCTCCTTGCGCGTCACTGGCCGCGCAGCTCAATGAGCCGGTCGCGCAGCACGGCGGCATACTCGTACTCGAGCATTTCGGCCGCCTTCTTCATCTGTGCCTCGAGCCGCGCGATCTCGGCGCGGCGCTCGGCCTCCGTCATCTTCACACCGTCGGCGCGCTTGGGCGCTTCGACGTCGCCGGAGATCTCGAGCAGCTCGCGCACGCCCTTGACGATCGTCTTGGGCACGATGCCGTGCGCGGCGTTGTAGGCCGCCTGCTTGGCGCGGCGGCGGTTGGTCTCCATGATGGCCGCGTGCATGGCGGCCGTCTCCTTATCCGCGTACATGATGACCGTGCCCTCGGCGTTGCGCGCCGCGCGGCCGATCGTCTGGATGAGGCTCGTCTCGCTGCGCAGAAAGCCCTCCTTGTCCGCGTCGAGGATCGCCACGAGCGACACCTCCGGCAGATCCAGGCCCTCGCGCAGGAGGTTGATGCCGACGAGCACGTCAAACGCGCCCGTGCGCAGGTCGCGGATGATCTCCATGCGCTCGATCGCGCCGATGTCGTGGTGCAGATACCGGCAGCGGATGCCCGCGTTCGTGAGGTAGGCCGAGAGATCCTCGGCCATCTTCTTTGTGAGCGTGGTCACGAGCGCGCGTTCGTTTTTGGCGATGCGGGCGTTGATCTCGCCGATGAGATCGTCGATCTGCCCCTCGATGGGGCGCACGAAGATCTGCGGGTCGAGCAGGCCGGTCGGCCGGATGATCTGCTCGGCGATCTGCCCCGCGTGCTCGCGCTCATAGTCGCCCGGCGTAGCAGAGACATAGATGGCCTGATGCACCCGCTGCTCGAACTCCTCGAACTTCAGCGGACGGTTATCGTACGCGCTCGGCAGGCGGAAGCCGTACTCGACGAGCGAGTCCTTGCGCGCACGGTCGCCGCGGTACATGGCACGCACCTGCGGCAGCGTAACGTGGCTCTCGTCGACAAAGAGCAGAAAATCCTTCGGGAAATAGTCCAGCAGCGTCATCGGCGCGCTGCCGGGGGCGCGGCCGCTGATGATGCGCGAGTAGTTCTCAATGCCGGAGCAGTAGCCAAGCTCCTGCATCATCTCAATGTCATAATCCGTGCGCTGGCGGATGCGCTGCGCCTCGAGGAGCTTGCCCTGCTGCTCAAACGTTTTCACGCGCGCATCGCACTCGGCGCGGATCTCGCCGATGGCGCGCTCCATCTTTTCATGCGTCGTGACATAGTGCGACGCAGGATAGATCGCCACATGGCTGAGCGTGCGGATGGGCGCGCCGGTGACGACGTTGATGTCCGAGATGCGGTCGATCTCGTCGCCGAAAAACTCCACGCGCACGGCATGGTCGGACGAATAGGCCGGAAAAATGTCGATCGTGTCGCCGCGGACGCGGAACATATTGCGCGCGAAGGCGATGTCGTTGCGCTCATAGCGGATATCGATGAGCTTGCGCATGAGCTCCTCCGGGTCACGCTGCTGACCGGTGCGCAGCGAAATGACCATGTTGGCATAGTCGATCGGGTCGCCGAGACCGTAGATACACGACACGGACGAGACAACGATCACGTCCCGCCGCTCAAACAGGCTCGACGTGGCCGAGTGGCGCAGGCGCTCGATCTCATCGTTGATGGAGGCGTCCTTTTCGATGAACGTGTCCGTATGCGGGATGTATGCCTCCGGCTGATAGTAGTCATAGTAGCTGACGAAATACTCCACGGCGTTGTTCGGAAAAAACTCCTTGAACTCGCTGCACAACTGCGCCGCGAGGATCTTATTGTGCGCGAGCACGAGCGTCGGCCGCTGCACGCGCTCGATGACCTTGGCCATCGTGTACGTCTTGCCGGAGCCGGTCACGCCGAGCAGCACCTGCTCGTCGATGCCGTTTTCCAGCCCCTGCACAAGCGTGTCGATCGCCTCGGGCTGGTCGCCCGACGGCTCATAGGGTGAAATGACTTCAAAATCCGGCACGAAACGGCCTCCCCCTCGCAAAATTCAAATCAGAATATTATACCACCATATCCCCCGTTTCACAAGCGAAAAGCGCCCGGAAGCAGCTGCTTCCGGGCACATACGGTTTCCATCTGCAATTATTCGCCGAAATCGAGCACGCGGCGCATGCGGATGAGCGTCAGGCGGTTGCGGATGGCAGCCGAAACGCTGAGCATATCCTCCGACAGGGCCGGGTCGATGCCGATCTGCTCGGGCTTGTAGAACGCGCCGAGCTTCTCGCACAGGGCAGCAAGCTCCTCGGCCGAGGGGATCTCGGCGATGATGGCGCGGATCTCGTCCCAGTGGTCGACGATGTTCTGCGGATCAAAGGTGCCGAGCACGTCGTTCTCGTTCTCCTTCATGATGCCGTCGGCGAGATTGCCGAATTTCTCGTCCACCCACGCGCGGGTCAGGGGCTCGAAGGGCTTGGCCTTCGGCGTCGGGAGCGAGGCGAGGTAATGGTACTCCTTGGCGCACAGGTACGTGCCCACACCGACGCACTGGCCGTGCATGCCGTGCGCATTTTCAAAGCGCGGCGGCTTCATCTCCACAAGGTGCGCCATCAGGTGCTCGGCGCCGGACGCGGCACGGGAGTGGTTGAGCAGCTGCATGGTCAGGCCGGAGATCATCTGCGCCATGGTCATGGCCTCAAAGTCCGGCTTGCCGCCGGCCGCCATATCATCGGCAGCCTTGCGCATAATGGTCAGCGCCTCCTCGGCGAGATCGGCGACCATGGGGCAATAATACTCGCCCGAGACGAGGTGCGCGATCTTCCAGTCCGCGAGCGAAATGTACTTTGCCAGAATGTCCGAAATGCCGCTCACGGTCAGCCACAGGGGCGCACCGGAGACCACGTTCAGGTCGCAGACGACGAGCGCCGCAGCCTGCATGGGGATGGACTTTTTCTGACCGTCGATGATGATCGAGCAGATGTTGGCCGTGAAGCCGTCGGAGCTCGCAAGCGTCGGCACGGCGACGAACGGGATGCCGAGCTGGTACGCCGGGTAGCGGCCGAAGTCCATGATCGTGCCGGAGCCGACCGCGACGATCACGTCCGGATGGTCGAGCTGGCGCATCATGTCCTCGATCATGCCCTTTTCGGAGTGCAGGCCCTCGGCGTTGAGAACGATCTCCTGATCGGCGCGCACATGCTTGAGCGTCGGAAGATTATACGTGTTCGTGTCATAGATGACAGCGCGCTTGCCGGTCAGGCCGACCTCGTCCATATACTGGTCGAACTTGTCGAGCGCGTCATACTCCACAACGACCTTCTTCGTCTCCAGGGTGTGCTCGCGGCCGCACTTACAAGGGCCGATATACTTGCTGCAATCGAGAATCATGCAAAAATCGCTCCTATCTAAAGATTGAATTTCCGTTTACCAGCATATTGATTTTTCACGCCAAAGTCAAGCCCCGCAGCAGAATAACCGGTTCAAAATACAGAAAACGTTCCATTTTTGTTTTTGATAAAAATCGTTCATTCAAAACTTTCACCCTCCGTTCCGGCGGCAACGGTTGCAAAAGCCGCGCAGGCGGTGTATGATGTCAAAGTTACGCTGCGGCGTGTTTCGACGCCGCTCATCGGCAGGCGCTCAGCCGCACTGCCGCAATTTTTTGATTCCGGACGGTGATTATTTATGGAACTGACTGCGATCGCGCAGTGGCTCAACACCGCGTTTGCGGGCTATGACTACGCCATTTTGCAGGCGCTGCACAAACTTGCCGAGGCCGCGGGCGGGGTTTTCACGCCGCTGTGCTACATCATCACGCTGCTGGGTGAGAAGGGTCTCCTCTTCCTCGCGCTCGGCATCGCGCTGATGCTCTTTCCCAAGACGCGCAAGATGGGCGTGTGCATCTTCGGCGCCGTGTGCTGCGGCGCGCTCATCACGAACTTCTGGCTCAAGGACTTCGTCGCCCGGCCGCGCCCGCTGACGGTCGAGCCCTTCCACACCTGGTGGCAGGCAGCCGGCGCGTATGCCGAGAGCGAATACTCCTTCCCCTCCGGCCATGTGACGGCCGCAATGGCCGGCGTGACCGCGCTCATGCTCACGGGCAAAAAGCCCGCGCGCTACTGGGCATTCCTGTTCGTGCCGGTGATGGGCATCGCGCGCAACTACCTCATGGCGCACTACCCGTCCGACGTGCTCGGCGCGATGATCGTCGGTCTGGTCGCAGCCACGATCGCCTACGCGATCACGCTGCTCATCTACCGCATTGTGTCCGCGCACCCGGACAATCGCTTCTGCCGCTTCGTCCTGCACGGCGGCATCGGCAGCAAAAAAGATCGGCAGGCCGCCTGAGTCTGCCGGAAGAAAGAGCCCGCCCCGCACG
>ENA-UOJN01002679-UOJN01002679.1-human-gut-metagenome-genome-assembly--contig:-C125IIP-NODE-2679-length-10889-cov-7.752908_pt1 | contig 10889 bp, 9 predicted proteins | sample MGYA00242350_ERZ723897 | MGnify/ENA metagenome assembly ERZ723897 | reverse complement strand
GCGCGTTATTCATTTTACTAAACGCAGTGAGGATGTCTGCCTTTCCAAAAATTGCACAGGAAAGACAAAAGTCACACCACTGTATATTTTAGCACTTTACTGAAAAGAAGTCAATCCGCCACAGCATAGAATTGGAAACAAAACGGTGACAAACACTTTCATGGGAAAAGAATGTGGAAAAAATTACTATAAAATGGAAAGAACTGTATATCTGTGAAGAACAGGCGGAAGAGAGAAACTGTTCACGCTGTGCGCACAAAACAGCTATCTTTTTTCACAAAAACATGATACAATAAAATGTATCTGTATCAATAAGGAGCGCACCATGAAGAAACTGACCTCAATGTACAAACGCTACATGTTCCACCCTATTTTATATAAGACCGTGACCCGCACCTCCATCGTGGCCGTGCTGATGCTGCTGTGGCAGCGCTATGTCAGCGATGGCACGTTTACCATCTGGGAGGCCCCGGGCTTTCTGTGCGGCGTGGTGCTGCTGATCTGGGCCTGGGTGGACTACCTGCGGCTGGATGGCGTGACCATCCACCATCTGCTGGAGGAATTCAAGGGGATGGGTAAGCGGCAGAAAAAGATCCACTCCACCCGCTCCATCATCGACTATGCGGATGAAAAGATCGTCTCCTTTGAGGAGCTGGAACCCGAGGAGCGCACCTATTGCAGCCTGCTCTCCAATCTGGTGCTGGGCCTGCCGCTGGTTGCTGCTGCGCTGATCGCCAGCGCACTGTAAGGGGGCCGCGGCATGGAACAAGAGCACAAGCAGCTGGTCATAGGCATTCTGGCCCATGTGGACAGCGGCAAGACCACCCTTTCCGAGGCCCTGCTCTACGGCACCGGCACCATCCGCAAGCTGGGCCGGGTGGACCATAAGGATGCCTTTCTGGACACCGACGCGCTGGAAAAGGCGCGCGGTATTACCATTTTCTCCAAGCAGGCCCTCTTCACGGCGGGCAATACCGATTTTACCCTGCTGGACACCCCGGGCCATGTGGATTTTTCCACGGAGACCGAGCGGACACTGCAGGTGCTGGATTATGCGGTGCTGGTCATTAGCGGCACCGACGGCGTGCAGAGCCATACCGAGACGCTCTGGCGGCTGCTGTGGCGGTACCGCATCCCCACCTTTGTGTTCGTGAACAAGATGGACCTGCCCGGCCCGGGCAGGGAAGCGCTCCTGACCCAGCTGAACCGTCGGCTGGGGGATGGCTTTGTGGATTTTGGGGCAGAGCAGGCCGACCGGGACGAGGCGCTGGCTCTCTGCGATGAGCGGCTGATGGAGACGATGCTGGACCGGGGAAGCCTGACCGATACCGACCTCATCCCCGCCATTGCCCGGCGGCATGTGTTTCCCTGCTGGTTTGGCTCAGCCCTGAAGCTGCAGGGTGTGGACGCGCTGGTGGAGGGCCTGGACCGCTATACCCGCCCGGCCCCTGCGCTGGAAGCCTTCGGGGCCAAGGTGTTCAAGGTGAGTCAGGATGAGCAGGGAAACCGCCTGACCTGGCTGCGGGTGACCGGCGGCGCGCTCAAGGTGAAAGCCCAGCTCACCGGAGAAGTCGACGGGGAGCCATGGGCCGAAAAGGCCAACCAGCTGCGGCTCTACTCCGGCGCAAAATTTACGCTGGCGGAGTGCATCGGCCCCGGCCAGGTGTGCGCTGTCACCGGCCTGACCAAAGCCCGCCCGGGCGAGGGTCTGGGGGCGGAACGGGACAGCGACCTGCCGGTGCTGGAGCCGGTGCTGAGCTATCAGGTGCTGCTGCCCGAGGGCGCGGATGTGCACGCCGCGCTGGGAAAGCTCCATCGGCTGGAAGAGGAGGAGCCCCAGCTCCATGTGGTCTGGAACGAGACCCTGGGCGAGATCCATGTCCAGCTGATGGGCGAGATCCAGCTGGAGGTGCTGAAAAGCTTGCTGGCCGAGCGGTACGGGCTGGAGGTCGGCTTCGGCCCCGGCGGCATCCTGTATAAGGAGACCATCACCGAAGCCATGGAGGGCGTGGGCCACTACGAGCCCCTGCGCCACTATGCGGAAGTCCACCTTAAGCTGGAGCCGCTGCCCCGGGGCAGCGGGATGCAGTTTGCCGCCGACTGCCGGGAAGAGGTGCTGGACAAGAACTGGCAGCGGCTGGTGCTGACGCATCTTGAGGAAAAGCAGCATCTGGGCGTGCTCATCGGGGCACCCCTGACCGATGTGAAGATCACCCTCATTGCGGGCCGCGCTCATCTCAAGCACACCGAGGGCGGCGACTTCCGGCAGGCGACCTACCGCGCCGTCCGGCAGGGCCTGATGATGGCAGACCAGATCCACAAGACCCAGCTGCTGGAGCCGTGGTATGCCTTCCGGCTGGAGCTGCCCTCTGACAACGTGGGCCGCGCCATGAACGATATCCAGAACATGGGCGGCAGCTTTGACCCGCCCGAGACCGGAGCCGACGGGGATACCACCCTGCTCACCGGCACCGCACCGGCCTCCACCATGCGCAGCTACCCCATGGAGGTGGTGGGCTACACCCGGGGCAGGGGACACCTGACCCTGACGCTGGACGGTTACCGCCCCTGCCACAATGCAGCGGAGGTCATCGAGGCCGCGGGCTATGAGCCGGAACACGACCTCGACAACCCGGCAGATTCGGTGTTCTGCGCCCACGGGGCCGGATTTGTGGTGCCCTGGGAGCAGGTGCGCAGCCACATGCATGTAGACAGCGGCTGGGGCAAGACTGCAAAGACCGAGGAAACGGTGCAGGCCCGTCCCCGCCGGATGGCCGCCTACCGCGCTACCCTGGAAGAGGATGCTGAGCTGCTGAAGATCTTTGAACAGACCTATGGGCCCATCAAGCGGGACCCGCTGGCGGCGTTCCGCCCCACCCAGAAGCGGGAACGCCCTGATTTCAACGCCGAGCAGTGGGAGATCCAGCCCGAATACCTGCTGGTGGACGGCTACAACATCATCTTTGCATGGGACGAGCTGAACGCACTCTCCAAAGAGAGCCTGGAAGCGGCCCGCCACAGGCTGATGGACATCCTCTGCAACTATCAGGGCTTTAAGAAGTGCGTGCTCATCCTTGTGTTTGATGCCTACCGTGTGCCGGGCAGCCCCGGCAGCATAGAGCAGTACCACAATATCCATGTGGTCTACACCCGGGAAGCCGAGACCGCCGATATGTTCATCGAGCGTGTCACCCATGAGATCGGCAAGGGCCGCCGCGTCCGCGTGGCCACCTCCGATGGCATGGAACAGGTCATCATTCTGGGCCATGGTGCCCTCCGTGTCTCTGCCCGCATGTTCCATGAAGAGGTGCAGGAGGCGGAGAAGGAAATCCGGAGGTATTTGCAGGGGGAAGGGTAACATCCTCGCCCTCTCCGTCAGCGCTTACGCGCTGCCACCTCTCCCAAAGGGAGAGGCAATGCTGCCTTTATCCAAGAGCCGCAATAGGCTCCCCCTTCGGGGGAGCTGGCAAAGCCGTCAGGCTTTGACTGAGAGGGCGAAATGTCACCCGAAAGGAGCCGCCTATGTTCGAAACAACTTCTGATTTTGTTTGGCAGAAGATCCAACCCCGCCCCCGGGATGCGCATAAGGGGACCTTTGGCTCCGTGCTGGCGGTGGCGGGCAGTGCGTCCTACCGGGGCGCGGCGGCGCTGGCCGTGGAAGGTGCCCTGCGCACCGGGGCCGGTATCGTTACGCTGGCAAGTGTGGAGCCGGTGCTGGCGGCTGTGGCCGCCCGCCTGCCCGAGTGCTGTCTCTGCCCCTGCGAAGCGGGGGCCGAGGGCGGCATCTCGCCCCAGAATATCGACCGCATCCGGCGGCAGAAGGCCTCTGTCCTGCTGGCGGGCCCCGGGCTGGGTTATACGGCCCAGAGCGCGGCCCGTGCCGCCGAGACCCGAGCGCTGGTAAAAACACTCCTGCCCGGTTTTTCCGGCAGTGCAGTGCTGGATGCGGACGGCCTGAACGCCGCCGCTGACCTGCTCCAAACGGAAAAAATACTTCATCCTCAAGGAGAACTGATTTTAACGCCCCACCCCGGCGAGATGGCCCGGCTGACCGGGCGCTCTGCGGCAGAGATCAATGCGGACCGGGAAGGCACGGCGCTGCGCTATGCGAAAGTATGGAATGCTGTGGTGGTGCTGAAGGGGGCACATACCGTCATTGCAGGGCCGGATGGCCGCTGTGCGGTCAATCCCACCGGCAACCCGGGGCTTTCCCGGGGCGGCAGCGGGGATGTGCTGGCGGGCATGACCAGCGCCCTGCTGGCCTGCGGTCTGCCTGCCTTTGAGGCCGCTGCCTGTGCCGTTTATCTCCACGGTGCAGCTGCCGACCGTGCCGCTGCCCTGCACGGGGAAACCGGGATGCTCCCGCATGATCTGCTGGATGCGCTGGGGACCCTGTTTGCCGAAAACGGGCGCTGAGCAAGGGGACGATCCCATCAAGAAAAGAAACGCTTCCTTTCCGCTGGATTTGTGTTATACTGGAGCTATCCAAAACACAACGATCTGCCGGAAAGGAAGCGTTTCTTTTATGGTTCCTGCACTGGAAAAAATCATTGCCGAGAGCGACCGTATCGTCTTTTTTGGCGGCGCGGGGGTCTCCACCGAAAGCGGTATCCCTGATTTCCGCAGCGTGGACGGCCTGTACCACCAGAAGTACGATTACCCGCCCGAGACCATCCTGAGCCACACCTTCTGGGAGGAGAACCCCGAGGAGTTCTACCGGTTCTACCGGGATAAGCTCATTGTGAAGGGGGCAAAGCCCAACGCTGCCCACCTGCGGCTGGCAAAGCTGGAGCGGGAGGGCAGGCTGAAAGCCATCGTTACCCAGAACATCGACGGCCTGCATCAGGCGGCTGGCTCCAAGACCGTTTACGAGCTCCACGGCAGCACCCTGCGCAACTACTGCGTGAAGTGCGGCACGTTCTACGATGTGGACTTCATTGCCAACAGCACCGGCGTGCCCCGCTGCCCCAAGTGCGGCGGCATCGTCAAGCCGGATGTCGTCCTGTACGAGGAAGGGCTGGACGAGGAAGTGCTCTCCGGGGCCGTGTCTGCCATCCGCAAGGCGGATACTCTCATCATCGGCGGCACCAGTCTGGTGGTCTACCCGGCGGCGGGGCTCATCCGGTACTTCCGGGGCCGCCATCTGGTGGTCATTAACATGCAGCCCACCGGGGCCGATGCGCAGGCCGACCTGTGCATTGCCAAGCCCATCGGTCAGGTGCTGAGCGAGGACGTATTGTTGGAGGACTGAGATGAAAGCTGTCATTCTGGAAAGCTATGTTATGGAGGAAGGCGACCTCGACTGGTCGGGGGTAAAGGCGCTGGTGCCCGATACCACCAGCTATGTCCGCACGGCCTACGAGGAAATCGCCCCCCGCATTGGAGATGCGGACATCGTTCTGCTGAACAAGTGCCGCATGGATGAGGAGATCTTACAGCAGTGCCCGAACCTGAAATGGGTGGGCATCATCGCCACGGGCACCGACAACCTGGATCTGGAAGCCTGCCGCCGCCACGGCGTTGCAGTGGCCAATGTGCCGGGCTATTCTACTTACAGCGTGGCCCAGATGACCTTCAGCCTGCTGCTGGCCATCTGTCAGTGCGCGGAGCGCTACAACCGTGCCGTCAAGCAGGGATGCTGGCAGCTGGATATCCCGGAGAGCATCGGCCTGCTGCCCCAGATGGAGCTCTATGGCAAGACCTATGGCGTTTACGGCTATGGCAGCATCGGGCGGCAGTCGGCCCGCATTGCCAGAGCCTTTGGCATGGAGGTGCTGGTCTGCACCCGCACCGTCCGGCCTGAATACGCCGCCGACGGTGTGGAGTTCGTGGATTATGATACCCTGCTGAGGCGGTGCGATGTCCTCAGCCTGCACTGCCCGGCTACACCCCAGACCCGGGGCCTTGTCAACGCGGAGGCGCTGGCGAAGATGAAGCCCGGGGCCATTCTGCTCAACACGGCCCGGGGCGCGCTGGTGGATGAGGAGGCCGTGGCAGCGGCCCTCCACAGCGGCCAGCTGGGCTTTTACGGGGCCGATGCCTTTGTCACCGAGCCTCTGCCTCAGGAAAGCCCCCTGCGGGCAGAACCCCACGCGATCCTCACACCGCACATTGCGTGGACGACCCGGGAGGCTTTGCAGAACCTGATGGACATTACCACCCGGAACCTGCGCACCTGGCTGGAAGGAAACGGCGAGCACATCGTCAACAGATAAAAAGGAGAGATGAATCATGCAGGCAACCATTCACAACGAATTCCTGACCCTGACCGTGGATACCCATGGTGCCGAAGCAGTCAGCCTGAAAAATGCCGCCGGGCAGGAGATGCTCTGGCAGGCCGATCCGGCTGTCTGGAAGCGCCATGCCCCCATCCTTTTCCCCTGGACGGGCAAGCTGACCGGCGGGGCCTTTACCCACAAAGGCAAGACCTACCCCGGAGGGCAGCACGGCTTTGCCCGGGACGTGGAGCACACCCTGCTCTGCGCCGAGGGCGACACCATCCGGCTGGAGCTGCGCTCGGATGAAAAGAGCAAGGCAGAGCGCTTCCCGTTTGATTTTGTTCTGACCAGCACCTTCCGGCTGGAGGGCAGGACGGTACACCACACCCTGACCGTCACCAACCCTGCCGATGCCGCCGAAGAGCTGCGGTTCGGCATCGGCTACCACCCGGCGTTCCGCATCCCCTTTGATGACAAGCACACCACCACCGATTACGAGTTCCGCTTCGACCAGCCGGAAAGCCCGATGATCCTGGACGCTTACCCCAACGGTCTGCTGACCGGCAAGTGCGGTTACCGGTGGAAGAATGAGCAGAGCATCCCCCTGACAGACGATCTGTTTGAGAACGACAGCTTCTGCATGGCCGGTCTGCGCAGCCGCACGCTGGGCATCTACGAAAAGGACACCGGCAAGGGAATCGTCTGCAATGTGGAGGGCTACCCCTATACCCTCATCTGGTCGGCTCCGGCAAAGCCTGTGCGCTTTGTCTGCATTGAGCCGTGGCACTCCCTGCCCGGTGCCCAGACCGATCCCCAGGAGTGGAGCCAACGCGCCGCTGCCGCCTGCCTTGCCCCCGGCCAGACCTGGGAGACCACCCTCAGCACAACGTTTGAGCGCTGAAGCAAAGTTTGGCAAAGAAATGCAGGAACCCCTTGACAGAGGGGACTGCCTTCTGATTTAATTAGAATCGATAAAAGGGAGTAAAGGGTATCCCGCAGGGCCTGCGGGGTGCTGCATGGCAGCGTCATCACGGCAGAAATGCCCGATGTCATGTGTTGGCTTGAGACTTTTGTCACAGACAGAGTGCTGTGGCAGGGGTCTCTTTTTTCTTGCCCGGCACCGGAACACAAGGAGGAAAAATAAATATGGATCTTCTGAACACATTCGCCAGTCTCTTTTCCAATTTTGGGAATCTGACCTGGCAGATGGTGGTCATGTGGGGCATCGGTGCCCTGCTCATCTACCTTGCCATCGCCAAAAAGATGGAGCCGAGCCTGCTGCTGCCCATGGGCTTTGGTGCCATTCTGGTCAACCTGCCCCTCTCGGGTGCCATCACGCAGGGGGATACGGTCGGCCCCATCTCTGCATTGTTTGAAGCGGGCATGTCCAACGAGCTGTTCCCGCTGCTGCTCTTCATCGGCATCGGTGCCATGATCGATTTTGGCCCGCTGCTGGAAAAGCCGTGGCTGATGCTCTTTGGCGCGGCGGCCCAGTTCGGCATCTTCTTTACCCTGTTTCTGGCGGGCTTCTTCTTTGACCTGAAGGATGCTGCCTCCATCGCTGTCATCGGTGCGGCAGACGGCCCCACCGCCATTTTCGTGGCCAACACGCTCAACTCCCAGTACCTCGGTGCCATCATGGTGGCAGCCTACAGCTACATGGCGCTGGTGCCCATCGTGCAGCCGCCCGTGATCCGGCTGCTGACCACGCAGAAGGAGCGCCGCATTCGGATGTCCTATGAAAAGGGCAGTGTTTCCCAGCTGACCAAGATCCTGTTCCCCATCGTGGTCACGATCATTGCAGGCATGGTGGCTCCGGCCAGTGTGGCGCTGGTGGGCTTTTTGATGTTCGGCAACCTGCTGCGGGAGTGCGGGGTGCTGAATGCGCTGAGCGAGACCGCCCAGAATATGCTGGCAAACCTTATCACCATCGTGCTGGGCCTGACCGTTGCCGGGCAGATGACCGCCGACAAGTTCGTGCGGCCCGACACCCTGCTCATCCTTGCACTGGGTCTGGTGGCCTTCGTCTTTGATACGGCAGGCGGCGTGCTGTTTGCAAAGCTGCTGAACCTTTTCCGGCCGGAGGGCAAAAAGCTGAATCCCATGATCGGCGCGGCCGGCATCTCGGCCTTCCCCATGAGTGGCCGTGTGGTCAACAAGATGGGCCTGGAAGAGGACAACCAGAATTTCCTGCTGATGTATTCCATCAGCGTCAATGTTTCGGGACAGATCGCGTCCGTCATTGCAGGCGGCCTGATCCTGACCCTGATGGCTTAACGGAGGTGATCGCATGCTTCATCTTACTTCGTGGATGACCACGCTGCCGATGATGCTGATCGGGATGGTCGGCATCATCCTCGTCATCGGCATCATTGTTCTGGCAGTGATGCTGCTCAACCGGCTGACGAGTCGGAAATAAAAGAAAAAGGCGATGCAGCTGTTCAAAACTGCATCGCCTTTTTGCTTGTGTAAGATTACAGAGTCTGGATGGCGGCCTTGATGCGCTGGGCGGCGACCTTGGTCTTTTCGGCATCGCCGAAGGCGGTCAGGCGGAAGTAGCCCTCGCCGCACTCACCAAATCCGACACCCGGGGTGCCGACCACGCCGCAGTTCTCCAGCAGCCAGTCGAAGAACTCCCAGCTCTTCATGTTGCCGGGGCAGCGCAGCCAGATGTAGGGGCTGTTCTTGCCGCCGCAGTACCACACGCCGCACTCGTCCAGCGCGTCGGCAATGACCTTGGCGTTCTGGCGGTAGTAATCGAGGTTGGCCTGGATCTCAGCCATGCCGCTCTCGGTGAACACGGCGGCAGCAGCGCGCTGAACGACGTAGGGCACGCCGTTGAACTTGGTGGTCTGGCGGCGCAGCCACAGCTTGTTCAGGTTCATGCCCTCGCGCTCCAGCTCGTGGGGCACGATGGTGTAGCCGCAGCGGGTGCCGGTGAAGCCTGCGATCTTGGAGAAGGAGCAGATCTCAATGGCGCACTCGCGGGCACCCTCTACCTCAAAGATGCTGCGTGCCAGAGCGGGATCAGTGATGAAGCACTCGTAGGCGGCATCGTACAGGATAACGGCGTTGTTCTTTTTGGCGTAGTCCACCCAGGCCTTGAGCTGCTCGCGGGTGTAGGCGGCACCGGTGGGGTTGTTGGGGCTGCAGATGTAGATGATGTCAGCCTTCACGCTGTCATCGGGCATCCCAAGGAAGCCGTTCTCCTGGCTGGTGCGGCCGTAAATGATCTTGCGGCCGTCGGTCACGTTGTCGTCCACATAGGTGGGGTAAACGGGGTCCGGGACCAGAACGGTGTTATCCACATCAAACAGGCCCAGCACATTGGCCAGGTCGCTCTTGGCACCGTCGGAGATAAAGATCTCGTCCTCAGCCAGCTGGGTACCGCGGCCTGCGTAGTAGCCCTGAATGGCCTGCTTCAGGAACGGATAGCCCTGCTCGGGGCCGTAGCCGTGGAAGCCCTCCTTGGTGCCCATCTCAGCGGCGGCATCCTGCATGGCGGTGACCACGCACTTTGCCAGAGGCTGGGTCACATCGCCGATGCCCAGGCGGATGATCTCCTTTTCGGGGTGTGCTTCCTGATAGGCGGCCACCTTGTGGGCAATGTCCACGAACAGGTAGCTTGCCTTCAGCTCGCCGTAATGGTGATTCATTTTCATAAGTTGTTCCCTCACTTTATATGATTGCCCGCCCTCTCAGGCCGCTTCGCGTCCAGCTCTCCCAAAGGGAGAGCCGATGCAGCGTCTACGCCAGCAGAAGCTGACCGTTGAGCCGCAATTGCCTCTCCCTTTGGGAGAGGTGGCATTGCAAAGCAATGACGGAGAGGGCGGGGATGTTAAACTTCCGCAACTCCCTCGTACACCGTGACAGCGCTGCCGGTCATCAGCAGATGCCTGCCGGGCAGTACCCGGATGACCAGCTCACCGCCGCGCAGCTGCACATGGATATCCTGCCCGACGGGGCAGATGCCCAGCTCGGTCAGAGCCGCCACGGTGGCGCAGGTGCCGGTGCCGCAGGCCCAGGTCTCGCCGCTGCCGCGCTCCCACACCCGCATCTTCAGGTGGGCGGCATCCACCACCTGCACAAACTCGGTGTTGATGCGCTCCGGAAAGTTGGCGTGATGCTCGAACGCCGGGCCGATGGCTTCCAGCTTCAGGCTGTCCACATCCTCCACCACGGTCACGCAGTGGGGGTTGCCCACGCTGATGCAGGTCACCTTCCACACTTTTCCCTCTACGGTGAGCGGCTGATCCACCAGCGGGTCCTCGCCCATGTGGATGGCAGGCAGGTCGGCCGGCAGGGTGCTGTAAGCGCCCATCTCCACCTGCCACAGCTGTGCGCCCTGCCGACTGATGCGCTTGACACCGCTGTTGGTGTCGATGGTCAGGACAGGCTTTTCCACCCCGTGGGTGTAGAGCCACTCGGCCACACAGCGCACGCCGTTTCCGCACATCTGGGCCTCGCTGCCGTCCGCGTTGAAAATGCGCATCCGGCCATCGGCCCCGGGGGTCACAGGGGCGCAGATGCAGATGATGCCGTCTGCACCCACGGAAAAATGCCGGGCAGAGAGCCGCTGTGCAAGTGCGGCAATGTCTGCGGGCACACCGGATGCACGGCAGTCCAGATAGATGTAATCGTTGGCGCAGCCCTGCATTTTGGTAAATGAAA
>ENA-UOJN01002657-UOJN01002657.1-human-gut-metagenome-genome-assembly--contig:-C125IIP-NODE-2657-length-10959-cov-9.583639_pt1 | contig 10959 bp, 10 predicted proteins | sample MGYA00242350_ERZ723897 | MGnify/ENA metagenome assembly ERZ723897 | reverse complement strand
AGACCGGCGAAAACGGACATCTGGCCGTGCTGCACGGCAACGAAATCATTTATGTGATTGAGGAGCGCGCCGCGCATCGCCCGCCGCTAGTGTCAGGCGTGGGTGTGCGCCTACCCAGTCACCTGACCGCCACCGGGCGAGCCATTCTGGCCGCACTCCCCCGCAATCAGGTCCGCGCGCTATATCCCAATCGTCAGGCGTTCACCGACCGCACCGGCATCGGCCCCAAATCGCCCAAGGAGCTGGAGGCAACGCTCGCCGAAACCCAACGCACCGGTTTTGCCGAGGAGCACGGAGACGTGACGCCCGGCTTTGATTCATACGCCGTCGCTGTGCGCGACTACAACGACTTTCCCATCGCCGGGCTGGCTCTCACTTTCGTGAGCGGATCGCTGCGCCCCGAACAGGAGCGGTCGCTTAAGACCAAGCTGCGGCTCGCCGGCACGGAACTGTCCCGGCGTCTCGGCGCGGTCGGCAGTTTGACATGAGGATTCGCGAGATCATCGTGCTGGGCTCCTTCGCCCCGATCACGATTTTCTCAACTAAGTTCACCGATTCGCTGACCGGCAACGCCAAACTCGCCGGCTTCTCGCTGACAGTGACGGCCATCATCAGCCTGGTGGTGATGACCGCCCTGCACGCACTTCTGCCGGGAGCGTAAGGCGCGTTCTTGGTTCCCTCAGTCAGCTTCTCCGCCTGGACGGTTCCCCTCAGAGAGGGGAGCCAGAACGAGTCACGCCCGAACGATTACGTTGCGCAGATCACCGATGCCTTCGACGTGCACGATGGTCTCGTCGCCTGGGTCGAGGTGGCCGGAGGCGTTCGGGGTGCCGGTCATGATGACGTCGCCAGGCAGCAGCGTGGAGAACGACGAAATGGCGGCAATCTGCTCGGGGATGCCGTGAATCAGGTTCGCGGTGGTGCCAGACGCCATCGGCACATCCTCGCCGTTCAGCGTGAAGGAAATCTTGGCGTCCTTCCAGTCGAGGTCGTCACGCATCACGATCCACGGGCCAAGCGGACAGGAGGTATCGAAGCCCTTGGCGCGCGTCCACGTGGGGTCGATGCCCTGCAGATCGCGCAACGTCACATCATTGACGCAGGTGAAGCCGAGCACGTAATCCATCGCGTTCTCGACGGTCACGTTCTTGGCGATACGGCCCATCACCACGGCCACTTCCGGCTCGAAGTTCATGTCCTTGGAGCAGGCCGGGTACACAATCGGGTCGTCGGGGCCGATTACCGAGGTGGACGGCTTGGTGAAGATCACCATGTCTTCCGGCGCGTGGGCGATTTCGGAGTGGCCGGCCTCGTGCATGAACTGGGCGTGGGCCTCATAGTTCTTGGCCAGACCGTAAACCTTGGAGGGGATGACCGGGGAGAGCAGACGGATGCCATCGCCGTCGACCGGGTAACGAGTGCCGGTGGGCTTGACCTGGTCGCCGGCCAGCGGATGGCCGTCCAGTTCGATGAGGTAGTCCTTGCCGTCCGTTTCGTCCTTCTGCACGAAGGCGTAGCGCGGCGAATCATTCAAAGAAAAACGTGCGAGTCTCATGCCTGTAAGCCTACTCCTTGGCGGTTCCTTCCGCAGAAGCATCCGTCCAAGGAGCAAGCAGACCGGCCTTCAATCGACCAAAACGCACGTTCGCTGGGATTGCTACTTTTCGGTCCAGGTTTTGTCATACAGCGACTGGCCGCTTTGCGTGTGCATGATGACGCGCAATGATGCCTTGCCGCTGGAGGTCTTGCACATCGAGCCCAGCAGATTCGCGGTGGATTGATAGGTGCTGTCCATAGCATCCAGTGAGGAAGCGGCGGTATCGCCTAGCGAGGCATAGCTGTCGTCGAGCACGTACTCGTACACCAAGGTGTCACCGTCGACACGGTAGTTGAAGGTGATGCCGGTGTCTGCAAACGTATCCGCTTCGGATTCAATGGAGTCCTTGAATTCCAAAGAGTCGACGAAATCCTGAATCGAATCGTACAGCCCATAATCGCCGTCGGTTAGATCGTCATGGGTTTCGCCCAACGTGTCGTCCAGCGCATCGTCAAGATTATCTTGAGCTTTGCTCTTATCGCTGCTATCACCGTTGCCCGAAGAGGACTGACTATAGAAGGAATCGGTTTTCGCCTCATCTATAGCCTTGCTGGCATACGAGGCACCGCCGACGATCAGCGCGATGACCAGTATTACCTGTATCACCATGCCCGCCGCACTGATGATGATGCCGGCGATGGCCAAGCCCTTGCCCTTGCCGCCCTGTTTCTTAATCTGGTTGAGGCCCACGATGCTCAGGATCAGACCGAGGAGTGAGACAAGGAACGAGCAGATAAAACCGGCAATAGCCAGACCGTTGTACTTCTGGTTCGCTTCAGGCGGCACACTGCCGTAAGAACCAGACCATCCCGGCTGGCCGTTCGGTTGGCCGCCTTGCATATACGGGTTATAGGGCGTTTGCGGAGGCACGGCCCCGCCGCCCGGATATACCGGAGCACTGACGCTGCCGTAGACCGGAGGAACCGATCCGCCTGCCGGAGCCGCCCCCGGATAGGGCGAATGGGGTGCTGCCGGTGCGGGCGCAGGCGCGGGCGCTGCCGGTGCGGGCGCGGGCGCAGCGGCAGGAGTCACTGGTGGCAAAGCCTGCGTAGGCGGTACCGGCTGATTGGCCGGCGCAAAAGGCTGGGTGGGCTGCTCGGCAGGTGTAAACGCCTGCGTAGGCTGTTCAACAGGAGTGAACGCTTGAGTGGGCTGCTCGCCCGCTGCGATTGCTTGGGTCGGAGCATTGTTGGCGGCGGTTCCCGTTTCCGCCGTCATCGCATTTAACGGCTCAGTCGGATTGGCGTCAGCTTGCTGCCCCGGCACCTGGCCGTTCGGATTGACATTCGGATCAGTCATGACATGCACTCCTTCAACTGCATCGCACCCCACTTGCGAGATACGCCCCTCGTCTTACGCGCCACATTGTGCGTTACAGACAACTGTACTCCTCGTGGCAAGCCTTAAGTGCCCCAGGAAATTTGGCTTCCCCAAAAAACACAGAAGCCTGAAACCGGCTATTGCCTCAGCAATATTCAGTCGGTTTCAAGCTAAATCGTTAATCCTCTGGTGAAACGACGGTCTACTTCTTCAGCAGAGGCGCGACCTGTTCCTCGTAGGCGGTCAGTGCGGTGTCGATTACCTGATGCATGTCGTAGTACTTGTACGTGCCGAGCCGCCCGCCGAACACGGTGTTCGGCTCGGCCTTGGCCTTGGCCTCGTACTGGGCGTACAGGGCCTTGTCCGCGTCGGTGTTGACCGGGTAGTACGGTTCGTCGCCGCGCTCGGCGAAGCGGCTGTACTCCTCCCACACCACGGTCTTGTTCGGGTTCTGGGAGTCATGACGTTCCGGGTTGAAGTTCTTGAACTCGATGGCGCGGGTGTAGGGTACGTCCGCGTCGGAGAAGTTCATCACCGGGCAGCCGAAGTGGTCGCCTTCGTCGTAGCGGACCTCCTTGAAGTCCACCGTGCGCCACTTCAGGTCGCCAAGCTCGTAACCGAAGTAACGGTCGACCGGACCCGTGTACACCACCGGCACGCCCGCGGCCCGCAGGGCCTTCTTGTTGTACGGCTGGGATTCGTCGAAGAAATCCACGCCCAGCGAAACCGTGATGCGCGGGTCGTCGATCATGCGCTCCATCCACTTCGTGTAGCCGTCCGCGGGCAGACCCTCCCACGTGTCCTTGAAATAGCGGTTGTCGTAGTTGAAGCGCACCGGCAGACGCTTGATGATGGCCGCCGGCAGCTCGGCAGGGTCGGTCTGCCACTGCTTGCCCGTGTAGTTCTTGATGAACGCCTCGTACAGCGGTCGGCCGATGAGCTGGATGCCCTTGTCGTTGAGGTTCTGCGGATCGGTGCCGGCCAGCTCGCCCGCCTGCTCGGCGATAAGCTTCTGTGCCTCGGCCGGCGTGTAACGCGCGTGGAAGAACTGATTGATGGTGCCCAGGTTGATCGGCAGCGGATAGACCTCGCCGTCATGCGTGGCATACACGCGGTGCACATAGTTCGTGAAGCTCGTGAAACGATTGACGTAGTCCCACACACGCTTATTGGACGTGTGGAACAGGTGCGCGCCATACTTGTGGATCTCCGCGCCGGTCTCCTCATCAAAGTACGAGTACGCGTTGCCGCCGATGTGGTCACGGATATCGATGATGCGCACGCGCGCGCCGGTGTGCTCCACCGCCTGCTGCGCCACCGTCAGACCGAACAGGCCCGCGCCGACGATAACGAGATCGGGATACTCAACAAAATCTGCCATGCTCAGGCAATCCTTCCGGTAATAAGCGTTCAAGCGCAAGGTTTGATTCGTCATTATCCTACCGATGAGACGAGCCATACCAAAATTACGAGCTCAAACTCAATGCTGGATTGTCACATATTTCATTCCACACAGATTTATGGCTCTTCAACGAACTCATCAACGATTTGATCCTCCGTCTCGCCGAGGAACACCTCTATGCCCCATACTGGTCACAACAGATACTCGATGAGCTGAGGAGAGACCTCTAATTACGCATAGGAGAAGAGCGTTCGGCGCAACGTATCAATGCGATGACTGCCGCATTCCCAGAGGCTCTAGTCACTGGTTACGAAAGCCTCATCAAAAATATGACATGCGACGAGAAAGACCGGCACGTACTTGCAGCAGCAGATTATTTACCCGCACAAACCTTGGTCACCTTCAACACGAAAGATTTTCCTGAAACTTCGACACAGCCTCTTCGCATCGAAGTAAAGAGACCCGATGATTTCTTCCTCGATGTATTGGATCTCGATCCAGGAAGAGTGGCAAGAGTTTGTCACACGGCACTGCTGAGCTGTAAATGATATCCACAAACGCCTGAAGACTACGCAGACATGCTCCGGAAAAGCGGTGTACCCGAATTTGCGAATCGCCTCTACCCCATTCTCGATGCCTTGAGTCTGAATTGACTTCCACAGGTGTCTTCATCGTCAATAATCAAACATCCTCGAGCAAAAGTACCCCATTAAACGTTGCGCAGCTCGGCTAGGAAACGTGCAATACTGGATACGTCCGCATATACAAAGAGGAAGCACAAGTCTTGCCAATCAACGCCACTCCCCTCATTTCCGTAATCGTGCCGGTATACAACGCCGAAGACTACCTGCGCTACTGCGTGGACTCCATTCTGCAGCAGTCGTATACGAACCTCGAGGTGATTCTGGTGGACGACGGGGCCAAGGATTCCAGCCCGGCCATCTGCGATGAGTATGCGACGCAGGACAGCCGCGTCACCGTGATCCATCAGGAAAACGGCGGCATCGCCAAGGCCCAGAACACCGGCCTCGATGCCGCGCATGGTGAGTACATCGCGTTCTCCGACAACGACGACATCCTCGACCGCCACAATATCGAATACCTGCTGCACGCGTTGCAAAACACCGGCGCGGATATGAGCAAGGCCCGCTGGCGCCAGTTCGGCGTCTCCCAGCTGGGCGAGGTGTCCAAAGAGGCCGAGACGGGCGCGCAGGCGCCCGGCAAAATCACCGTGTTCGAGCACCCGCTCGCCGCCTACCAGACCGTGTTCTGCAAAAGCCTGCGACTGCTCGGCAGCAAGCTCGGCCGCAACACCGAGGCCCGCTACTTCAACGAGGCGAACTGGTGCCGCCTGTACAGGCGCGAGCTGTGGGACGGCCTGCGGTTCCCCGAGGGCCATTACGCGCAGGATATCCGCATGGCAGGCCCCCTGTACGCCCGCATGGGCAAAGTGGCCGACATCGATTGCGTGCTCTATTACTGGCTTCAGGAGCCCGACTCGGTGACGCACTCGAAGCGAACCGCCGCATTCTGGCATGACAACGTGCTTTCCGCAGCCGAGAACTTCCAGTTCACTCTGGAACAGGGCATCACCCCGTGCCGGAACTACTTCGGCCTGACCGCCAGCGTGCGCGATGAAGGCAAAGGCCTCAAGGCGCTCGGCTCCGAAGAACTACATGACAGCGACTGGCAGAACCATCTCGATGACGTGGCCACCATGCGCGCCCTGATCAGCAAGCTGAGCATCGGCGAACGCCTGAAATGCGCGGTACTTGCCACGATTCGCTCATGCGAGAACGTTGTGTACGACAACCGCATTCACTCGATGAAGTAGAGCAATAGCCGAGCCAGCAAACCCTTATCATCAGCAAGCTAGGGCGCGCTGGCTTACCTTCCTATCGTCAACTATGACTAGTCCCAGCAGGAATACTGGCAACACCGGGAGCACATACCGTCCCTGTATTCCTTGGAACACTCCGAATCGACTCATCGATTCCAAGTCATTCCCACAAAGAGCACGAACGCTGCTATCTCAGCAGCTGCAATCACTAGGGCCAAGATCAGGAACCGATACTTTCCCACCCCTGCGGACGGTGCCATACGAACAGCCCCAGTTGTCTTCACCGTATACACCAACGCCGCAAGCCAAACCAGTACAAGCACAACCGACATCACGGTATACCAGACTGGAAGCTGAGTGAGGTGATAAGTCCCAAGAAATATCATGGAACGAACTATCTTGCCGATGGTGAGTATCGGATGGGACAGCGCAACGCTCATGTTATGCGATACATTCACTTGCGCCAACGAACTACTAAACAGCACGCTCCAAGGAAGGTACAACACCCCCATCAGCACCGCCGCAACGCCAACAAATTCCACTTTGCGCCGCACAGTCATTACCGCAGATGGCAGGAATAGCGCGGCACCTGCCACAAGCGCATAGGACAGCTTCTCACATGCCAGAGCCCATGCCAGCACTCCCAATGCCACAGTGCATGGCAGAGAAATCACATGTTTGTTCCCTGCAATCGCAGCGATGGCCGCCACCATACAGGCCGAAAGCGCCACAATCATGCCATCAATCATCAGGCTCGATGCCACAAACGCCACCGGTGGAATAACTAATAGCAACGCCATCAGCGATTTCCAACGCGGCAACAGCGCAATGGCAAAGCATCCCATAATCGCATACAGAATGCTGTTGGATATTCGCGCCGCCTGCCACTGCGCATATGGCGACAGGTTCACCAGCATGGCTATTTTCATGCCAATGGCCTGAGGCAGATAATCAAGCGGGAAATATGCGTTGGACCGGTTGGATCGTGTCTCATTCGGAACAACAATCTGACTAGCTGGCATAATATCAGCGGATCTCTGCCCGTCTTGCAACGAATCACCACGCCAAGCTCGCTCCAATGCATCGAAAACCAATATATTCCCGGCACCGGGAATCATCAGCAAGCGATTAGGGGCTGCGGACGTTTTCTTGGAGACTGAACGGAAAGATTTTCGTATGTCCGGTCTTGAGGAACGAGAGCGTGCGGTGGAGTTGTATTTCACCACGCCGATGATGACGGCCCAGGTGGTGGAGCATCTGGGTTATCCGACCAGGCAGTGTCTGGAGCGTTGGCTGGCGATGGATTCCCGGTATGCTGGCCATATGGCCAAACCCATCATCCCACTGGAGACCAGGCGAAGGGCAGTCGAGCTGGTGCTGGGCGGCATGCAGCAGAAGCAGGCCGCCAAACAGCTCGGCGTGAGCGTCGGCGCGGTGCATGGCTGGGTCAGGGCGTACCGCAAGGGCGGCATGGCCGCGTTGCAGCCCAAAAACAGGAACTCCGCGCAGGGCAATAAGCCCGCGGACTCCCGCCGCCGGCCGTCCGCAGCCGATGATGATGCCGAGGCTTTGCGCCGCAGGGTCGAGGAACTGGAGCCGGGGGAACGCGTTGATGCGGGAGGTGGTGGAGGCTCGCAGAAAAAGACCCCGGCGCCGACCTGCGGCGCCTGTCGAACAGGGAGAAGACCCTGTTGATCGACCGGTTGAGGCCGGCGTATTCGCCCGGCTCGATGACATGCTTGCTCGCCATCGCGCCCAGCGGCCACCTACTGCCACCACGCCCGGCTCGGCGTTGACAAGTACGCCGGACTCAGGGCAGAGGTGGCCGGGGCGTTCGCCGATTCCAAGGGCAGGTACGGGTACCGCAGGATCAAGGCGGTGCTCAAGACCGGCGTATCGGAGAAGGTGGTCCGCAGGATCATGGCGGAGGAAGGGCTCGTGGCGCACGTGCCCAAGCGACGCAGGTATAGTTCCTACGAGGGCGAGACGACGCCGGCTCCCGCCAATCTCGTCGACCGGGACTTCACGGCCGAGCGTCCGAACGAGAAGTGGCTGACGGACATCAGCGAGATCAAGGCCAGGGACGGGAAGGTGTACCTCTCGCCGCCGGTCGACTGCTTCGATGGCAAGATCGTCGCATACACCGCCGGCTTCAGCCCCAACGCGGAGCTGGCCAACCGGATGCCGGAGAAAGCGGCCTCGACGCTGCCTGTGTTTTAGCAAGTTGGCGTCCGCTTTGTGAGCGGTGTTTTTCCGCAGTGTAGGCAGCGGGTTTTCCGCAGGGTGTGCGGTATCGGCCGCTGCCTGTCTGCGTTGTGTTGGTTATTTGGTCATGAGGGCGTGTTCGCTTCGGTAGGAGCGGCCCTCGAATCTGATGAGCCGTCCGTGGTGGACGGTGCGGTCGATGAGGGCGGCGGCCATGTTCTTGTCGCCGAGCACGCGTCCCCATCCGCTGAATTCGATGTTGGTGGTGTAGATGATGCTCCTTGTCTCGTAGGAATCGGAAATGATCTGGAAGAGGAGCCTGCTGCCCTCCTCGTCTATGGGCAGGTAGCCGAACTCGTCGATGATGAGAAGTCGGGCCTTGCCGATGCTCGCGAGTTCCCGGTCGAGCCGGTTCTCCTGCTGGGCGCGGCGCAGACGCATGAGCAGTCCGGTCGCGGTGAAGAAGCGCACCGGGACGCCCCGCTCGCAGGCGAGCCGTCCGATCGCGATGGCCAGGTGGCTCTTGCCGGTGCCGACGGGCCCGTAGAGCACGAGGTCCTCGCATCCGGCGACGAAGTCGAGGTTCTCGAGCTGCGCGCGCCCCCAGTCGGCGGGCATCTTCAGGTTGGTCCAGTCATAGCCGTCGAGGGTCTTGTCGGCGGGGAAGCCGGCCTGTTTGAGCAGGCGCAGGCGTTTGGATCGCTCGCGCGAGTCGAGTTCGGCCGTGAACCATCGTTCGATGAAGTCGAGCTGGTTGGGCGTGGCCTCGGCGAGCGTGCCGGCGAGCACGCTGCGTGTCAGGGTCAGGCTGCGGCTCATCTTCAGGATGCGTTCGCTTTTCTCGGTCGTGGACGCGCGCCTGCGTCGGGTCTCCGGGATCACCGGATCGGGTCTGACGCTCACCGTTCTTCCCCTCCGTCGTCCGTGCCGGTGATGAACCGGTCGTAGCCGCTCAGGTCGGGCTCCTCGATCCCGCCGGGGTATTCCCACTCGCCGTCGCGCATGCGCAACGCGATCGGGGTGAGCGAGTCCGCGTGCAGGCCCATGTCCCTGTTCGAGCGCAGGATCTCGCCGCACGCCTGCATCGCGGGATCGAACCCGGCCGCCCGGCACGCGTCCCCGATCGCTTTGAGGCTCTCCCTCAACGTCTTTTCGTCCATGGAATCAAGCCACGCGCGTATATCGTCGGGCACGTCCGGGCGGATCGAGCTTTCCCGCCACGCGCGGGGTTTGACCGCGAGCCGGGGAAGCACGAGCGCGGGATCCTCCACATTGCGCGACCGTCCGTACTGTCTGGGATACTCCGCGAGGAGCTCGCCGGTGGCGGGCGAGGTGAGCGTGACCGTGTCCCACCGGATCGCGGCCAGCACCTTGGAACGCGCCGAATCGGGGCCGGCGAGGTACCGGTTCGAGTCGATGTCGACCAGCCCGTACTTGTCGGCCGTCCGGCTTTCCCAGCGAACCGGGTCGAACGCCGTGGACGGCAACGGCATCAACGCGGCCCTCTCCTCGTCGAACACCTCGGCCACGGGCACGTCCGGCAACCTCGGGCAACACGAGTCCCTGGCGAGCCCGTCGCACCGCTCCAGCAGGAGACGGCTCAACTGCCCATACGATTCCGCGCGCATGGGCGGCACCATGAGATTGCGCCGCAAAAACCCGACCGCGTTCTCCACGCTGCCCTTCTCGTTGCCCGAATACGGGTTGCAGAACCGGACCTCGAGCCGGTAATGCGCCACGAACGCGGAGAACACCCCGGTCAACGCGACCTCGCCCTTCGCGTTGCGCCGGCCGGCACCGGTCGCGTTGTCCATCACGATCACGGGAGGCACACCCCCGATATGCTCGAACACGAGCATCAGGCCATGGCACAGACACTCCGCGTTCTCGCCCGGCAACGCCACGCACAACCGCATGTTCGAATACGGCAACGAGACCACCAGGCAATGCACGTCCGCCATCTCGCCAGCGATCCGGGCCCGGGCCACGCCGAAATCGACCTGCATGCTGCCCGCCGCCCACTCGAGCCGCACGTACCCCTCGCGATCCGGCACGCCGCGGTTCGCCTCGCGCCACCGGTGCACGTAACGCATCGTGGTCGAATACTCGCCGTCGTAGTCCGTCTCCGCCAGCAGACGGTCGTGCACGCGCCTGATCGTGTGACGCTGCTTCCTGGGCAGCATCCGATCCGCCTCCAGCCACCCGTCCACCAGATGCGCGTACGGGTCGATCTTCGACCCGTACCTGCGATCCGCCTTCGGCTTGGGCGAGCAATCCTCCATATCCGCGTACTTCGCGACCGTCCCGCGATCCACATGCAGACGACGCGCTATCTGCGCGCGCGACATTCCCTGCCGGTCGAGTCTCCTGATATCTTGCACAATGGGCATCGGTATCGCCATGTTCCTTTCCTTCCCGAGCGCCGGCCGGCGGCAACCGGCCGAATCAAAACCGATTGGCAACTCGGGAATATACAGGCCGCGGCACCGATGCCTCTCACATCACCGGGAAACGATGACGACACCGGGGAAAACCATCAGCCCACACTGCGGAAAAACACTGCCGAACCTGTCGAACAAACATTGAAGCAAAACA
>ENA-UOJN01002656-UOJN01002656.1-human-gut-metagenome-genome-assembly--contig:-C125IIP-NODE-2656-length-10959-cov-25.199468_pt1 | contig 10959 bp, 6 predicted proteins | sample MGYA00242350_ERZ723897 | MGnify/ENA metagenome assembly ERZ723897 | reverse complement strand
GTGCAGAGAGGACAAGAAGCTAAATAAGCCCCGGGAAGATCGAGAGTGCGGGGCGCAGAGAGGAAAAGAAACTAAATAAGCCCCCGGGGCATGAAACCACGGGGGTACAAAGTCAAGGTATATCATGGAATAGAAGTGAAAAACTTTCAAATGTATCAATTATCTCTGGCAGAACGGATCCCCACCATTCTTGAATAATGTGATCATTTCTTGACCGACACTGATAGTGGAGGGCAGATCCGGGACATCCTCTCTGGAGAACCAGACAGCCTCGCCAAGCTCCGATTCCTGCAAAGTAATAGAAGGATCCCCCTCCAGCTTCGCGAAGAAGCCGATCATGGCGGAATCGCTGAAGGACCAGGGCTGGGATTTGTAATAGACCAGATCGCTGACCTTTAAACCGACTTCTTCCATGATTTCCCGGCGGGCAGCACCCTTGAAGGTCTCACCGACTTCCACGAAGCCGGCCACCAGTGCCCAGTGACGATAGGAACCGCCGGCGTAGCGGGTCAGCAGGATCTTGTCCTGTTCGGTATCCACGATGGCGATAATGACGGCTGGAGAGATCTTGGGATATTCGATCTGGCCGCACTCCGGGCAGATGCAGGCCCGCTCTGTGGTGCTGTGAATTGTGGGATGTCCGCAGCGGCCGCAGAATTTCCGGTCCAGACGGAAACGATTGATCTGGGTGGCAGTGATTCCAGCAAATGCCAGATATTCCGGCTCAAAATTACGGAACACACCGGAAGCGTAGAGGTCTTCTTCCGGGAGCATGAGAGCACCGGCATCCTCCGTCGTCTTGCGGAAGAATGCCCGGTCATCAATGGAAAAGAGATATTCACAGTCCAGAAAAAAACGTTCCATAGGCTGACGGATTCCCAAGAGTCCATGGACTTCTTCAAAAGTAGGAAGATATACTTGAGGATGCTCCGAGATGCCGGCATCGGCGGAAGTATCCGTTACATCACTGTTTTCTGTATGGGAGGGCAGATAGACCTTTTCTCCGTCAAATAACAGCAGATAATCGGAAGGTTTAGGCTCCTGGCTTCGGAATTCCGGGTAATATTTATGCGGTTCGATCTTATGGATCATCATAGAGTATTTCTCCTTTTATGGCTATTTTTCAGAAAGTGTTCATAAGAATATAGTAGTCCACCGTGGGGAAACTGTCAAACGTAACAGTTCAGCCGCGCCGTTCACGGGAGTCGCGTTAACACGCTTTTATGTCACTTCGTGACTACCTTTGCTCATAGATTGGCGCTTAGCGCCTGCACATATTTGCCCGCAAAATCATGCAAGCATGATTTCTGCGCCCAGATATGTTCAGAACTGAACTGTTGTGGAAATTATTTGAGATTCCGGGATATTTGTGTTAAAATATTTTGTGACTGTTCTGAGGTGTTCATTTCTCGAATGCCCCTGTGAACAGTCACGGAATTTATCAGAAAATACAGCATGAGAGTACAAAAGTGAGTATCTCATGTGGAAACGAGGGATAGTATGTTACAGATGATCTTGCCGGAGGGAAGCAGTTCTCTCCTTGCTTTTTTTGGAATCCTTTTTGCTTTTGGAGCGACGGTACTGGCAACGGCGAAATTAAGTCCGTATCTGCCCAAGGATGCAGGAAGAGAATTTGCCCATGACGGAAAATTGTCTGCGGGGAAACCCAGAGGTGCCGGAATTATTTTTGTCATGGCATTTGTGGCATCCGTTCTGCTGTTTTCCCCTTTAAGCGCAGAGCTGGTGATCTATCTGCTGCTGATCGTGGTATGCATGATGACGGGATTTCTGGACGATGCTTCCAAGACTCCCTGGGGTGAGTACAAAAAAGGTTTCTTAGATCTGTGCGTGGCGGCACTGGTAGCCATCACCTTCCTGAAATACAACTCCAACGTGGTGGAACTGGCACTGTTCCATGTAAAGTTCACGCTGCCGCCTGTGGTATTCGCCATTCTCACGGTGATCCTGGTATGGACCTCCGTGAATGTGACCAACTGCTCCGACGGTGTGGACGGACTGTCCGGAACTTTGACTATTATCACAATTATATCTATCTACATTGTGGATCGCATGAAGGATGTGAATGAGACTTACTCTTTCCTGATCCTGCTGTTTGCCGTATGTATTCTGGGCTATCTGTGGTACAATGCCACACCCAGTAAGCTGATGATGGGAGATGCGGGTTCCCGGGCCATGGGACTGTTCATCAGCATCGCTATTTTAAAGAGCGGCTGTCCGTTTTTGTTTATTCCGTTGGCTCTGGTGCTGATTCTGGACGGAGGTTTGGGACTGCTTAAGGTTTCCCTGCTCCGCTTCCTGAAGATTCATATTTTGAAAAATGTGCGTACTCCCTTGCATGATCATGTGCGTAAGGTGTGGGACTGGTCCAATACACAGACCGTATTCCGTTTTGCCATTATTCAGATCATTCTGTCTCTGGCGGTAATCTACGCAATGCAGTTGTAGAATGCTGGACACACCGGGACAGCATAGAGACTGCGACCGGTCATCCTCTGCAAGAAAAGAAGGTTGGCTGCCGGAAGGAAAAAGGTCGGCCGTCAGAAGAAAAGAAAGGCGTCTGCTGAAGGAAAAGAAGGTCGGTCGCCGAAGAAAAAGAAGGACGGCTGTTGGTAGAAAATCAGCATGTGCCGAGCCGGGAGAAAAACTGTCAATAAATGATATAAGTAATTGAACAGATAGGAATGGAGAAATTATGTACGATGAATTAACCCCCACTGACATTAAGAAAATGGAAGAAGAGATCGAATACCGCAAGCTGGTCGTGCGTCCCAAGGCACTTGAGGACGTCAAAGAAGCCAGAGCCCACGGTGATCTCAGCGAGAATTTTGAATACTATGCAGCCAAAAAGTATAAGAATCAGAACGAGAGCCGGATCCGCTATCTGGAGAGAATGATCAAGACCGCGAAGGTCATCTCCGAGAACTCCGCAGCGGATGAGGTAGGTATCAACAACACCGTCACGGTGGAATTCGTAGATGACGGCACGGAAGAGGATTACAAGATCGTGACAACCGTCCGCGGTAATTCCCTGGAAGGTCTGATCAGCAATGAGTCTCCCCTGGGCAAAGCACTCCTTGGCAAAAAAGTAGGCGACATCGTTCATGTGCAGGTCAACGCCAATGTGGGTTATGATGTGGAGATCAAAGCACTGAAAAATACCGAGGATGACGGAGACAAGATTCGCAGCTTCTAGTACCTTGTTCTGCAAATAACCAGACGAATAACTCGTATAAATTTCCATCTGCGGCATCAGAAAAGCTTGACAATTTTTGAATGCTGTACTAGTCGTTTGCGGAACATATGAGAATAGAAAGAAAAAGGAATTATAAGAATGAAGAAATATCTGCTGTTTGATCTGGACGGTACCCTGACAGATCCTAAAATCGGAATTACTACCTGTGTCCAGTATGCACTGCACTCCTTCGGCATCGAGGAGCCGGATCTGGACAAGTTAGAGCCTTTTATCGGACCGCCACTGCGTGACAGCTTTATGGAATTCTACGGTTTCACCGCAAAGCAGGCAGAAGAAGCTGTGGCAAAATACAGAGAGCGCTTTCAGGATACGGGACTTTTTGAAAATGAGGTCTATACCGGTATCCCTAAGATGCTGCGGGAACTTCAGGCTAAGGGATATTTTCTGGCAGTAGCATCCAGCAAGCCCCAGGTATACGTAGAGCGTATCCTGGAACATTTTGATCTGAAAAAATACTTTGTTGTAGTGGTGGGCAGTGAACTGGACGGCAGAAGAGAGACCAAAGATCAGGTGGTACAGGAAACCCTGCGTCAGCTCTTTGGAGAGAGCCCTGTGGATCCCGCACAGGTCTATATGATCGGCGACCGAAAGTTCGATGTGGAAGGAGCCAGAGCGCTCGGAGTGGAGAGCGTGGGAGTGACCTACGGCTACGGAAGCAAGGAAGAATTAAAGGAAGCCAAAGCAGACTATATCGTGCAGTCCGTCGACGAACTGGAGAAATTCCTCCTCCGCGGCAGTGAAGAACTGCGAAACAGCAATCCCGATGCCAAAAAGAAAAATCCCATGTACCAGAGAATCTGGACCATGGTGTATTCTTTCCTGATGTTTATTCTGGTGCGTAACGTGATCCAGTATGCCCTGCTGGCACTTCTGTATCAGCTGGCACAGTCCGGAGCCTCTGGTGGACTGGTGGATCTTCTGATCCTGCGGGATGAGACCGGCGCCTATAACGGCTACTCCGGAGACGTCTCCAGCATCATAGCGGGACTGGGATTCATCGGCGGTGCCATTGCCGTATGGTCCACAGCGAAACTGCTCATTGACAAAAATAAAGAGGACATGCACCTAAGCCACCTTAAAAAAGAAGGCAAAGCCAGATACGCCCTGCTGGTGGCAGCGACCATCGGTGCCGTCATCGGATGCAACCTCCTGTTTGAACTCCTGGGAGTGACCAACAAATCCGAAGCTTATACCGAAGTTGCATCCCAGCAATATTCCGCACACTTTATCGTAGGAATCCTCGTATTTGGCTTCATTTCCCCCATAGCAGAGGAACTTTTGTTCCGCGGAGTTATCTATGGATACCTTCGCAGGTTCTTAAACCTCAGACTCGCCATAGCCCTGTCCGCCCTGATCTTCGGTGTCTACCACATGAACTACGTCCAGGGTGTGTACGGCTTCCTTATCGGCTGCCTTATGGCATATGCTTACGAATACTTTGGAGAGTTCAAAATGGCGGTCTTCGTCCATGTGGCATCCAATGTCCTCGCCTACTGCCTCTCCTACACCGCCATCGCCGTCACCGGCTTCGTCAGCTGGCCCGTATGCGTGGTATTCCTGGCAGTGGCAGTTGTATCCCTCGGGATGCTCCACAAACAGAAAAATATATTTTAGGCAATAAAAAAGTATATTTGTCACCATCCAAATACTTGATAAGATATACAAAGATGGACAGCGTAACCCAGCAGCCGAAAACAGGGTAAGGATAAGCAGGCCGCTACGCTCTGCGACATGAGTGCATCGTGCTAAAGCACGCGCGTGCCGCGTTCCTTGCCCTGTTCTCGACTGCGGAGATATTGTATCTTAAAAGGAGCAACATATGAAATTCAGCATCATCGTAGTCTGCTTAAACCCAGGTCCTAAACTGAATCAGACCCTGGACAGCATCCTGTCCCAGACCTACCCTGATTTCGAGATCATCGTCAAAGACGGCGGCAGCCGCGACGGTTCCATAGAAACCATGCGCGAGGACAGACATATCCACTTATACCAGGAACCCGACCACAGCATCTACGAAGCCATGAATCAGGCAGTCTCCCATGTGACCGGCGACTATATTCTCTTCCTAAATTGCGGTGACCTTTTCTATGACAACGAAGTTCTGAGTCGCACCGCACAGTTCATGGAACAGCACCCGGCGAAACTTCAGGGCATCTACTACGGCGATACATACAGCGCGAAGACAGAGACGAAGATCTCTTCCCCGCCCCGCATCACCGGTTTCGTCTGCTACCGCAACATTCCCTGCCACCAGTCCTGCTTTTATGCTGCAGACCTGTGCAGACAGAAGCCCTATGAACCCAAATATAAGATCCGTGCAGATTACGAACATTTCCTCTGGTGCTATTATCGTGCCAAAGCACCCATGCAGTATCTGGGACTTACCGTGTCCTCCTACGAGGGCGGCGGCTACTCTGAGACCAAGGAGAACCTGAAGCGCAGCGCTGCAGAACATAAGGAGATCACGACAAAATACATGAATCCCGGCGAACTGTTCCGCTACCGGGCAGTGATGGCACTGACGTTTGCGCCTCTTCGCACCGCACTGGCAGAGAGTAAACACTTTTCTGCAATGTATCAGAAACTGATGAGCAAGGTGTATGGCCGGAAACAGGAAAAATAGGGGGAATCCACAAAAAGTTGTGTGGAAAATATAATTTTAAAGAGAAAATTAATACAATTTCCAGATAACAGACATGCAAATAATAAAATTGACAAATTATCTGACAATTTATAGAAAAATCTATATTTACAAATGAGAAAAATAGGTGTATAGTACAGAAAAGGTCGCAATGAGGCGCTCGAAAGAGTCTCATTGCGACCTTTTTTAGTTGCAGGAAAGTGCTGAAAGCACAGTCTTGCGAATGAGGTTCTGAATAGGAACAGACAGATTAAGAAGAGAGAAATAGAAAACCGGAAAGGAGAACTATATGTTTGATGTAAAACAGGAGCTGCCCAAGGCACCGTTATATCGGGAAGAATTTGAGCATGATAACTGCGGTATCGGAGCCTGTGTCAATATTCATGGAGAGAAGAGCCGCGCTACCGTTGAGAATGCGCTGAAGATCGTAGAGAATCTGGAGCACAGAGCCGGTAAGGATGCGGAAGGCAAGACCGGTGACGGTGTCGGTATTCTGACCCAGATCCCCCACAAATTTTTTGCCAGAGTGACCAGAGCTCTGGGCATGGACATCGGCGGAGAGAGAGAATACGGTGTCGGCATGTTCTTCTTCCCGCAGGAAGAGCTGCGCCGCAATCAAGCCAAGAAGATGTTCGAGATCATTGTGGAAAAAGAAGGAATGGAATTCCTCGGCTGGCGTGAAGTGCCTACCTTCCCCAATGTGCTGGGACATAAGGCCGTAGAGTGCATGCCCTATATCATGCAGGGATTCGTGAAAAAGCCTGCCGATGTGGAAAAAGGACTTCCCTTTGACCGCAGACTTTATATTGCAAGACGTGTCTTCGAGCAGTCTTCCGATGATACCTATGTAGTTTCTCTTTCCAGCAGAACGATCGTATATAAAGGAATGTTCCTGGTAGGTCAGCTGCGTACCTTCTTCGCAGATTTGCAGAGTGAAGATTACGAATCCGCCATTGCCATGGTACACTCCCGTTTCTCCACCAATACCAATCCCAGCTGGGAACGTGCCCATCCGAACCGTCTGATGGTACACAACGGTGAGATTAACACTATCCGCGGCAATGCCGACAAGATGCTGGCCAGGGAGGAGAACATGGAATCCGAGCATCTGAAAGGCCAGCTGCACAAAGTACTGCCTGCTATCAGCAAGACCGGTTCCGACTCCGCTATGCTGGACAACACGCTGGAATTCCTGGTAATGAGCGGCATGGAACTGCCTCTTGCGGTCATGATCGCTATCCCCGAGCCCTGGGCGAACAACAAGGCCATGTCCCAGACCAAGAGAGATTTCTACCAGTATTACGCTACCATGATGGAGCCCTGGGACGGCCCCGCATCCATCCTGTTCTCCGACGGAGATATCATGGGTGCGGTACTGGACAGAAACGGCCTGCGTCCTTCCCGTTATCTGATCACTGACGATGATACCCTGATCCTGTCTTCCGAGGTAGGTGTCCTTCCTGTTGATCCCACGAAGATCAAGTTAAAGGAAAGACTTCGTCCCGGCAAGATGCTCTTGGTCGATACCGTACAGGGCAGAGTCATTGACGATGAGGAGATCAAGGAAAAATATGCTTCCAGACAGCCCTACGGTGAATGGCTGGACAACAACCTGACAGAATTGAAGAGTATTCACATCCCGAACCAGCGTGTCCCTGAGTACACCTACGAAGAGCGTCAGCGGATGCAGAAAGCTTTCGGTTATACCTACGATGAGATGAAACAGAGCATTCTGCCTATGGCAAAGAACGGCAGTGAAGCGATTGCCGCCATGGGTGTGGATACGCCACTTCCCGTCTTAAGCAAGACGAACCACCCGCTGTTTCATTATTTCAAGCAGCTGTTTGCACAGGTAACCAACCCGCCCATCGATGCGATCCGTGAGGAGATCGTGACTTCCACCACCGTATACATCGGTACCGAGGGCAACATTCTGGAGGAGACCCCGAAGAACTGTAATGTTCTGAAGGTCAACAACCCGATCTTGACCAACACGGATCTGTTGAAGATCAAGAACATGAAGGTAGACGGATTCAAAGTAGAAGTCGTACCTATCGTATATTACAAGAACACCAGCTTAGAGCGTGCCATTGACAGACTGTTCGTGGAAGTGGACAGAGCTTACAGAGACGGCGTGAACATCCTGATCCTGTCCGACAGAGGCGTGGATGAGAACCATGTGCCCATTCCTTCCCTGTTGGCCGTATCCGCCCTGAACCAGTATCTGGTACGCACCAAGAAGAGAACCAGAGTCGCACTGATCCTGGAATCCGGCGAACCCAGAGAGGTACACCATTTTGCTACGCTGCTAGGTTACGGTGCCTGCGCCATCAACCCTTATCTGGCACAGGATACCATCAAGGAACTGATCGAGAGCAATATGCTGGATAAGGATTACTATGCAGCAGTGGATGATTACAACAATGCTGTCCTCCACGGCATCGTCAAGATCGCATCCAAGATGGGTATCAGCACCATCCAGTCCTATCAGGGTTCCCAGATCTTCGAGGCTATCGGTATTGCACCGGAAGTGATCAGTAAGTATTTCTCCAACACCGTATGTCGTGTGGGAGGTATTACCTTAAAAGATATTGAGCAGCAGGTAGACGACCTGCACTCTCAGGCATTTGATCCGCTGGGACTGAAAAACGACCTGACCTTAAACAGCCCCGGACACCACAAGATGCGCAGCGGCGGTGACGAGCATCTGTACAACCCCGCTACCATCCATATGTTACAGGAATCCACCAGACGCGGTGATTATCAGATGTTCAAGCAGTACACTGCCATGGTCAACGATGAAGATTCCATCAAGAACCTCAGAGGACTGATGGACTTCAATTATCCGAAAAAGGGTGTGCCCATCGAGGAAGTAGAGCCGGTAGAGTCCATCGTAACCCGATTCAAGACCGGTGCCATGTCCTACGGTTCCATTTCCAAGGAAGCCCATGAGACCATGGCCATCGCCATGAACCATCTGCACGGCAAGAGCAATTCCGGTGAAGGCGGTGAGGACCTGGATCGTCTGACCATCGGACCGGACGGACTGAACCGTTGTTCCGCAATCAAGCAGGTAGCCAGTGGACGTTTTGGTGTTACCAGCCGTTACCTGGTAAGCGCACAGGAGATTCAGATCAAGATGGCACAGGGAGCAAAACCCGGTGAGGGCGGACATCTGCCCGGAGGAAAGGTATATCCCTGGATCGCCAAGACCAGACACTCCACACCCGGTGTGTCCCTGATCTCTCCGCCCCCTCATCACGACATTTATTCCATTGAGGATCTGGCGCAGCTGATCTATGATCTGAAAAATGCCAACACCCAGGCAAGAATCTCTGTAAAACTGGTATCCGAAGCCGGTGTGGGAACGGTCGCAGCCGGTGTAGCCAAGGCGGGAGCCCAGGTCATCCTGGTATCCGGCTATGACGGCGGTACCGGTGCGGCACCGAGAAACTCCATCCACAATGCCGGACTTCCCTGGGAACTGGGACTGGCAGAGACCCATCAGACCCTGATCATGAATGGATTGCGTAATAAAGTCCGTATCGAGACCGACGGTAAGCTCATGAGTGGCAGAGACGTAGCCATCGCAGCCATTTTAGGCGCCGAGGAATTCGGTTTTGCTACTGCTCCTTTGGTAACCATGGGTTGTGTCATGATGAGAGTATGTAATCTGGATACTTGCCCGGTAGGTGTGGCTACCCAGAATCCGGAGCTGCGGAAAAACTTCCGCGGTAAGCCGGAATATGTGGAAAACTTTATGAAATTTATCGCACAGGAGCTGCGGGAATACATGGCAGCACTGGGCGTGCGTACCGTAGATGAACTGGTGGGCAGAACTGATCTGCTGAAGAGAAAAGAGCATCTGACCGATCGTCAGGAGGAAGTGGATCTGACCCAGATCTTAAGCAATCCTTACGAGGGCAGCAAGCAGAAGGTGACCTTTGATCCCAGGCAGGTCTATGACTTCCAGTTAGAGAAGACACTGGATGAGAAGGTACTGTTAAAGCAGCTGGGAAAAGCCATCGACGCAGGACAGAAGCGCAGCATCGAAGTAGACGTCAGCAACACCGATCGTGCTTTCGGTACGATCCTCGGAAGTGAGATCACCAGAAAACTGGGCGATGATGTGGAAGAGGATACCTACCATGTACTGTGCAAGGGTGCCGGTGGACAGTCCTTCGGAGCCTTCATTCCCAAGGGTCTGACCCTGGAACTGGTAGGTGACAGCAACGACTACTTCGGCAAGGGCTTATCCGGCGGTAAGCTGGTGGTATATCCTCCCCAGGGTAGCAAGTTCAAGGCGGAGGAAAACATCATCATCGGTAACGTGGCACTGTACGGTGCAACCTCCGGTAAGGCATTTATCAACGGTGTGGCAGGCGAGCGTTTCTGCGTGCGTAACTCCGGTGCCATCGCAGTTGTCGAGGGTGTGGGTGATCACGGTTGTGAGTACATGACCGGCGGACGTGTGGTAGTCTTAGGCCCCACCGGAAAAAACTTTGCAGCCGGTATGAGCGGCGGTATCGCTTATGTACTGGATGAAGGCAACGATCTGTACAAACGCCTGAATAAGGAAATGGTATCTTCCAGTGAGATCACATCCAAATATGATGTGTTGGAACTGAAATCCATGATCCAGGAACATGTGGCACTGACCAATTCCGCCAAGGGTAAGGAAGTGCTGGACAACTTTGGAGAGTATCTGCCCAAGTTCAAGAAGATCATCCCTCATGACTATGAGAGAGTCTTGAAGACCATCGTACAGATGGAGGAAAAGGGACTGAGCGCAGAGCAGGCACAGATCGAAGCATTCTATGCCAACACCAGAAAGTAAATGGAGGCCAGTGTGAAAAGTAATCTTGATAGATTGCTTTTCACACGACTAATTTGTGCCGCGGGCGCCACAAATTAGTTTATCGCAGAACTAAATATGAAATTTAGTTCGCGATTCTTCCGATGCCGAAGCGTCTGCAGAATGGAGAGAGTCATGGGAAAACCAACGGGATTTATGGAATATAAAAGGGAAGTCAGCGTGGCTGAG